>Ga0325400_1002606_pt1 | contig 15930 bp, 16 predicted proteins | sample PopdelMetagenome_2_FD_205662 | JGI IMG/M metagenome (GOLD analysis project Ga0325400, IMG submission 205662) | Populus deltoides microbial communities from Bellville, Georgia, United States - Xylem-PdKOR-R1 | ecosystem: Host-associated > Plants > Phyllosphere > Stem > Wood/Secondary xylem... | reverse complement strand
AGGGCGCGGCCGGCCCGCTCGACGTGCGTTTTTTTTGGCCTGAACTTACCCTCAACTTCCAGTTTCTGGGACGATCAGCCCAGCGCCTCGTCGAGCAGCCGGGCGAGCCGCAGCCCGCCCTTCAGCACCTCCGCGCGCGCCGCCGGCACCAGCCGCGCGATCGTCGCCTCGTCGAGGTGCGCGGCGGTGGCGGTCGGCGCGCACGGCTCGCCGCCGAGCGCGGCGGCGTAGGCGACGTCGCGCGACACCTGCCAGCTCTCCCGGCTCCAATCCTCAACCGTTCCCGCCGCGATCCGCGCCCGCTCGGCTGCCGGATACCTCTTGACCAACGGTGGTGGGCCGGAGATCGCCCGCTCGGCGAGCAGCCCGTCCCAGACCGAATGGAGGTTGAGCCGCGCCGGCGCGTAGATGCCGTAGTTGACGTGCACGTCGTTGCCGCCCTTGTCCGCCTTGTCGCCGGCGTGGAGCGGCTGGTGGAGGTCGCCGACGAAGTGGACCAGGAAGGCGAGCGCCCGTACCCGGTCGGCGGCGGGCGCGCGCCGGTCCTTCACCACCGCCATCTGCCGCACGATCTGCGCCGACACGCAGTTCCCGTCCTTGCACGGCGGCCCCAGGTCGAACGCCGCGCACACGTTCACGTTCTGGTAGTGCCAGCTATAGGCGTAGCCGAAGCGCGACTTGCCGGCGGCGTCCTTCAGCGGCTTGACGCAGTCCGCCCACACGCTCGCCTCCTCGATCGTCCGCGCCGGGCATTCGGGCGTTTCCAGCAGCGCCTGGCTGCTCAGCAGCCGCCGGATCGCGACGCGGGTTGCGGGCCGGACGTTGGCCTCGGCGATCGCCGCCACCGTCTCGTGGCCATATTCCCAATAGGCGTGGGCAGGCGTGGCGAGCGCCAGCGCGATCGGCGCGGCGAGGAGATGGGGGCGGATCATGGCAGCGGCGCTTACCTGCTCGATGTGACGGCGGGAAGTCTCACGCCGCGTTCGCCTGCCGCCGCAAGCCGATCAGCGGCCTCAGCGGCCCGATCCGCCGCCCGACGAGGTAGAAGACGAGGCAGCCCGCCACCGTCGCCGCGACCAGTGCCGCCGACTCGGCGACCATCCCCAGCCCCGCGCCCGCCAGCCAGAAGGCGACCACCACGATCACCGTCTGGTGGACGAGGTAGAAGGGGAACACCGCCTCCGTCAGCGTCCGCCGGATGGGTGCGTCGCGATTCCAGTGACGTTCGGCGAACCCGATCAGCGCCAGGATCGCCCCCCATTGCTGGACCGCATGCGCGACGCCGTAGACGCGCACCCAGCCGCCATGGGTCGGGATCGCGCCGAGCTGCGCCGCCGCGATCCACAGATAGCCCGCCGCCGCGAGCGCCGCCGCCACCCGGTGCCATCGCACCACCGCCGCCATCACCCCCTCCGACCGCGCCAGCCCGAAGCCGAACAGGAAGGCGGGCAGGTATTCGAGGTGGGCCATGGGGTCGTTGACCAGCCCGTGGGTTTCCGCCGCCATCGGGAACCACCAGCCGTGGATGCACGCGAACCACGCCGTGGGCACCAGCAGCACCGCCGCCCCCGCGAAGCCGCGGTTGTACCAATGCTGCCAGCGGAGCGGCCGCACCACCGCCACCGACCCGGCGAGCAGCACCGTGTAGACCCACAGGTAGCTGACGAACCACAGGTGGTTCCAGCTCGGCACGCCGACCCCGTCGATCCGGCGGAATGAGAACCAGTCGCGCACCCAGAAGGCAAGGTAGCCGTCGCGATAGCCGTGCTGGCCGACCAGCTCGACCCAGGCCTGGGGCGGCACCACCACCGCCACCCCGAAGGCGAGCGGGACCAGCAGCCGCGCCGTCCGATCACGGACGAAAGCGCGCAACCCGTGCGCCCGGCCGAGCAGCGCGCGCGTCGCGTAGCCCGACACCACGAACAGCAGCGTCAGCCGCCAAGCGTTGGCGGCGAGCATCGGCAGCATCGCGACGTCGCCCGCCTCGTGCCGCGACTTGGCGTGGTAGCCCCAGGGCGCGAACACCATGGCGACATGGTACAGGATCAGGATGGCAAACGCGCCGATCCGAAGCCAGTCCATGCCGTAGTGCCGCTGCATTGCCGGCGCCGCCTAGCAGGTCGGGCGGGTGCTGGCTAACGCGCGGGACTCTCGGCGGCCCGGGCGGCCGGGGCGGGGCCCGCCTCGCGCGGTGCTCCACCCAGCAGCGGCGCCAGCCATCGCACCTCGCGCGCCGCCGCCGCCGCGGCGGCGCAGGCGAGCAGCGTCACCACCAGGATCACCGCGAACGCCGCCGGCGCGCCGATGCCGGTGGGGATCAGCGCCGCCGCGGTGACCACGATCACCGGGTGGTGGACGATATAGGCCGGGAACACCGCGCGCCCCAGCGCCGCGCGCCAGCGGCCGTCGCGGTTCGCGTGCGCATCGGCCAATCGCAGCAGGACCAGCACCACGCTCCACCCCATCGCGACCTGTGCCAGCCGGTCGAGCGCCGCCACCGCGTGCGGGGGCACCTCCGTTCCGGGCCAGCGCTCTTCCACGACGAGGACGACCACCCCGGCGAGGACGGCGACGATCGCCGGCGCCGCGCCACGGCGGCGCACCGCCGCCCACAAGGGCGGCGAGCCGCCGAGCACCACCCCGAAGGTGAACATCGGCAGGTACAGCGCATGCCCCACCCAGTCGCCGATCAGGCGGTGGGTCTCGGGAAAGACGAACATCAGCGCCAGCCGCGCGGCGCCGAGCGCCGCCAGCGGCACCCACAGCAGCCGTCGCCCGGCGAGCAGCCGTTCAGCCCCCGCCTGGATCGCCGCCGCGCCCCGCCACCGCACCGCGGCGGCGAGCAGCATGGTGTAGGCCCAGAGATAGACCAGGAACCACAGGTGCTCCCACGCCGGAAAGCCCAGCCGTCCCGCCGGAAAGGGCTGCCACCCGTCGATCAGCCAGAATCGCGCCAGCCCGGCGGGATAGCCGCCCCCGCGCGCGCGCACCCACATCTCAGGGGGCAGCAGCGCGACCAACGCGAAGGCGAGGGGGGCGAGCAGCCGCACCGTCCGGACCCGCGCGAAATCGCCGATCGTGCCGCGTCGCTCGATCAGCCGCCGGGTCGCGTAGCCCGACACCACGAAGATCAGCGGCAGCCGCCAAGGGGTGGTGATCGCCAAGGGCGCGATCAGCCAGCCGTCCAGGTGCGGCCACTTGACCACCCACCCCCAAGGCGAGAAGACCATGGCCGCATGGTAGAGGATCAGCAGCGCGAACGCGCCGATCCGCAGCCAGTCGATCCCGTAGTGCCGCCCGGGAGCCGTGATTCCAGTGCCCGTCGTTCCAGCGCCCGTCATGCCCCCGCCTTGGCAGGCAGGTGTTGCCTTTTCCCTGACACGGAGGCGGCGTATACGCCGCCCCATGTCCATCCGTCCGTGGCGCGACATCCAGCGCCGTGCCAGCCGCCAGATCATGGTCGGGAACGTGCCCGTCGGCGGCGACGCGCCCGTCACCGTGCAGACCATGACCAACACGCCGACCGACGACGTCCGCGCCACCGTGGACCAGATCCGCCGCTGCGAGGACGCCGGGGTCGACATCATCCGCGTGTCCTGCCCCGATGTGCCGTCGACCGCGGCGCTGCGTCAGATCGTCCGCGCCGCGCGGGTGCCGATCGTCGCCGACATCCATTTCCACTACAAGCGCGCACTGGAGGCGGCGGACGCGGGCGCGGCGTGCCTGCGCATCAACCCCGGCAACATCGGCTCGTCGGCGCGGGTGGCGGAGGTGGTCCGGGCCGCCAAGGCCAATGGCTGCGCCATCCGGATCGGCGTCAACGCCGGTTCGCTGGAGCGGCACCTGCTCGAGAAATATGCCGAGCCGTGTCCGGACGCGCTGGTCGAATCGGCGCTGGACCATATCAAGCTCCTGCAGGACCACGACTTCCACGAGTACAAGGTGGCGGTGAAGGCGTCGGACGTTTTCCTGGCGGTGGCCGCCTACCAGGGCTTGGCGGAGGCGACCGACTGCCCCCTGCATCTCGGCATCACCGAGGCGGGTGGACTGATCGGCGGAACCGTCAAATCGTCGATCGGCATGGGCTCACTCCTCTGGTTCGGGATCGGCGACACCGTCCGCGTGTCGCTTTCCGCCGAACCGGAGGAGGAGGTCCGCGTCGGCTTCGAGATCCTGAAGGCACTGGGCATCCGCAACCGCGGGGTGCGCGTCGTCTCCTGCCCATCGTGCGCGCGTCAGGGCTTCGACGTGATCCGCACCGTGCAGACGCTGGAGGAGCGGCTACAGCACATCCGCACGCCCTTGTCGCTCTCCGTCCTCGGCTGCGTCGTCAACGGTCCCGGCGAGGCGCGCGAGACCGATATCGGCCTGACCGGCGGCGGGGCCGGCAAGCACATGGTCTACCTGTCCGGGATCACCGACCACACGGTCGAGGACGAGGGCATGGTGGACCATATCGTCCGCCTGGTCGAGGCCAAGGCCGCGGAGATCGAGGCGGGCGAGGCCGCGGCGAAGATGCCGGCGGCGTGATCGGGCGGGTGCTCGTGCCGACCGCGGCACCGCCCGTGGCGGGCGGGCACGAGGTCGCCGTCGCGGCGCCGCGGGTGCGGGGGTGTCGCGTCCCGTCCGACAGGCCCATTCTGTTGGGCGAGGATGCGGATCGCGAAGCGGCGTTGGTTGGGTGCCCCCACGTGCGCGTGCGTGCCGGTCGCGAGGCCGGCGACGACCAGCCGCACCCCTGTTCCGGGACGCCCACCCGCCGTTCGCGGGTGGCCGAACGCCGACCGGCAGCGTCCTTCATCAGCGAGCCGACGCCATTCCCGCGATAGGCCGCCCGGCGATGGTCCCCTTCCTCGTCGCGTGTCTCGGCATCGCCATCTTCTGCTGCATGGATGCGATGATGAAGGGGCTGGGACTCGCGCTCGGGTCGTATTCGGCGCTGCTGTGGCGCAACGTCGCGCAGGGCCTGTTCACCGGCGTCGCGTGGGCGGCGGGAGAAGCACGGTGGCCGACGGCGGCGCTGCTGCGGCTGCATATCGGGCGGGGGGTGGTGGTCGCCGGAATGGCGAGCCTGTGGTTCTACGCCATCACGGTGGTGCCCTTGGCGGAGGCGATCGCGATCTCGTTCGTCGCGCCGCTCGCCGCGATCTTCCTCGCCGCGCTGTTCCTCGACGAGGCGGTCGGCAGGCGCGCGGTGGCGGGATCGCTGTTGGCCCTGGTCGGGGTCGGCGCGATCCTCTTGGGCAAGCTCGGCCGGCCGCACGGGGCCGACGCGCTCGTCGGGATCGCGGCGGTACTCGGCTCGGCGCTGCTCTACGCGGTCAACCTCGTCCTTCAGCGCCACCAGGCGCAACGCGCCGCACCGCGGGAGATCGCCTTCTTCCAGACGCTCACCGTGCTCGCCTGCCTCGCTCTCTTCGCGCCGTGGGCGGGTCGCTGGCCGGCGGCGGACGATTGGCTGCCGATCATGGCCGCGGCGCTGTTCGCGAGCGTGTCGCTGCTGCTTCTCTCCTGGGCCTATGCCCGGGCGGAGGCGCAGACGCTGGTCACGACCGAATATACCGGTTTCATCTGGCTGTCGCTTCTGGGCTGGCTGTTCTTCGGCGAGGCGTTGGGATGGTCGACGGTGGCGGGCGCGGTGCTGATCGTCGCCGGCTGCCTGGTCGCCGTGGCTCGCCGCGCACCCGAACCGCAGGAGGCGATGTTGTGATCCGTCCCGCCGAACCCCGCGACATCGCGACCATCCTCGGCTTCGTCCGCGACCTCGCGCTGTTCGAACGCGAGCCCGACGCGGTCGAGGCGACCGAGACGATGCTGGCCGAGGCGCTGTTCGGCCGTCGTCCCGCGGCTGAGGGCACCCATCCGAGCGATACTTGGATGGGACCCGCGGCGGAGGCGGTGATCGCCGAGATCGGCAGCACGGCGGTCGGCTTCGCGCTGTTCTTTCACAATTTCTCGACCTGGAAGGGGCGGCGCGGCCTGTACCTCGAAGACCTGTACGTCACGCCGGACGCGCGCGGGCGGGGCGTGGGCGGCGCGCTGCTCCGCCATCTGGCCGCGTTGGCGGTGGAGCGGGGCTGCGCGCGCTTCGAATGGTCGGTGCTAGACTGGAACGCGTCGGCGATCGCCTTCTACCGCGCCATGGGCGCGGTCGGCATGGAGGAGTGGACGGTGCAGCGGGTTGAGGGCGCGGCGCTGGCCCGGCTCGCGGGGCGGTGAGCCGGGACCCGCTCGCGAGACCCGCCGCCGAGCGCGTCGGGCCGCTCGGCGTAGCGACCGACGTTGATCGGGAACAGGCGAGGGCGGGGCGCTTCACTCGTCCGCGCACGGACGGCACCCTGGCGCGGATGAACTAACCGGGCGGGCCCGATCACGCGTGTGACGCTCCCCCGAATGCGGTCCGCCACCGGGCGATCACGGCATTCGAGGTGCGCCGCCGGGCGGCGGTAGGGAACAGACCCCGCCGCTGACCGGTCAGTCGCGGCCCGGCACGTCGTGCTCGTGCGGCTCCTCGCCCTCGGCCTTGGCCTCCTTGTAGCGCTCGACCGCCTCCAGGGTAATGCGGCGCGCCTCGTCGCGGTCGCCCCAGGTGCCGACCCGCACCCACTTCTTCTTCTCCAGGTCCTTGTAATGGGTGAAGAAGTGCTCGATCTGCTCGAACACGATCTCGGGCAGATCGTCGCGGCCGCCGACGTTCGAATAATAGGGGAAGGTCGAGTCCACCGGCACGCAGACCAGCTTCTCGTCGCCGCCGGCCTCGTCCTCCAGGTTCAGCACCGCGATCGGCCGGGCGCGCACCACGCAGCCGGGAATGAATGGCGAGCGGGACACTACCAGCGCGTCGAGGGGATCCCCATCCGGAGAAAGCGTGTGCGGCACGAAGCCGTAGTTCGCGGGGTAGCGCATCGGCGTGTGGAGGATGCGGTCGACGAACAGCGCGCCCGACGCCTTGTCGAACTCGTACTTCACCGGCTCGCCGCCGGTCGGCACCTCGATGATGACGTTGAGGTCGTCGGGGGGCGACTTGCCGACGGGGATCAGGTCGATGCGCATGATGGTCCTTGGCTGATGGCGGGCGGACTGCCGCGAACGCGGGCGGTTATACGATGTGTGCGGGAGAGGGAAGAAGGGGTTCAGAGGAGGCGCGGAGGCGCGGAGGCGGGTGAACTCCGCCTCCGTTTCTTCGCGCCTTCCCTGAACCGACCCCCTCAGCGCGCCGTCAGCAGCCGGTCGAGCCCGCCCTCGCCGGTGCCCACCTTCTGGAGCCGCGGGTAGCGCGGGCCGTCGTAATAGGGGATCAACAGATCGCGCAGCCGCGTCCCGTTCTTCACCTGGAGCCGGATCGGCTCCTTGCCGCCCTTCGCCGACGCGACCGCCGCCTTGAGCGCGTCGCCCGAGAAGGTCTGGGTGCCGCCGATGCCGACGATGGTGGTGCCGACGTCGATCCCCGCCTTGAACGCGGGCGAGTCCCAGATCACCGAGGTGACCTCGCCCTCCTTGTTGGCGACGAGGCCGACCGAGTAGCTGAGGTCGGTGCCGCGCGCCTTCTCGCCCTTGGCGAAATAGGGGGTGGGCGTGTCGGTGTAGACCAGCTTGTAGCCGTTCTGCTCGAACCCCCTGATCGGCGCGGGCTGCCCCGTCTCGGTCAGCCGCTTGTTCAGGAACCCCGCCCAGTCGTAGGGCTGGATCGTGTTGAGCGTCGCGGCGACGTCGTCGAACGTGTAGGTCAGCTCGCCCCAGTCGCCGTCGCGCACGCCGAAGAAGGCCTTGGCGAAGTCGTCGATCGACTTGGTGCCCCCCGACTGCTGGCGGAGCATCGCGTCGACTTCCATCCAGACCATGAGCCCTTCGTTGTAGTAATCCTCCGACCGCTGCCAGCTGGTCCAGCCCTTCGGCCGGCGGGCGGAGATGACGGGGTCGTTGGTAGTGTCGATCAGCGGCCGCCACTGGCGCCCGGGCGCCGAGTCGTAGACCGCGAGGATGCCGGCATAGGCGTCCAGCGTGTCCTGCTTGCTGACGATCCCCGACCGCGCCTGGAGGACGTAGCCCCAGAACTGGGTCTGGCCCTCATACACCCACAGCAGCGAATCGCGCATGGGCGTGCGGAAGTCGGGGGTCCACAGGTCGGCGCCGCGGCGGAACTTGCCGTCCCACGAATGGGTGAACTCGTGCGGCAGGAGGTTGCGGCGGGTGACCGAGTTCTCCCAGTCGGTGAAATAGCCGGGGTTGACCCCGTTCTCCGAGGAGCGGTGATGCTCCAGCCCGATGCCGCCGAGCTGGTCGGTGATCGACAGGAGGAAGGTGTACTTGTCGTAGTGCTGCGCGCCGAAGGTCTTGGCCGCCTGGTCGACGAGGCGCTTGTGGGCGTCGATCTGCTCGGGGGTGGCGTTCAGCTCCTTGGGATCGTCGGCATAGACGGCGAGGTCGACGCGCGGGCTGAGCGCGAAGGTCTTGCCGTAGCGCCCCGCCAGGATCGGCGAGTCGACCAGCACCTCGTAGTTGGTCTGCTGGTAGGCGTAGCTCGACGCCGCCGCGCCGGTCCCCGCCCGCGCCGGCACCGCGCCGCTCGCGGTCCAGCCAGCCGGGTAGCGCACGTTCATCTGGATCGGGATCTGGCGGGTGTAATACCCCGCCGGGTAGAGGCTGACCGAGTTGGGCTGGAGCGAGATCATGGTCGGGGTGGCGACGATCCGGCCCTGGTTGGCTTGCGTCGCCGAGATGAACTGGAACTCGACGTCGAGCTGGCGTGCCCCGGCGGGCACGTCGACGTGGAAGGCGTAAACGTCCACCGGGTCGCGGGTCCACGGCAGCACCCGGCCGCCGCTGCGGATCACCAGCCCGGCGAGCTTCTCGATCTCGCCGCGGGGCGCGTGGTTGCCGGGCAGCCACTTGGGATACAGCAGCGCCATGCTCCCGGCCTTGGCGACCGGGATCGTCTCCCTGACCGGGAAGATGCCGCGCTCGTTGTCCGTCGCATCGACGTCGAGCTTGATGACCCCGGGATAGGGAATGTCCTGCGCGGTCGGGATCGTGTCGACGAACGGCACCGGCTGGGGAGCGGAGTTGCCCTGCGGCACCTGCGCGAGCGCAGGCACGGAGACGGCGGCGAGCAGGCAGGCGGCGAACGGCTTCAGCATGGATGACCTTCCGATGGGACGCGGGGGTGTAGGCGGCGAAAAGGTCAGCCGTCCAGTCCCTTGGACCTAACTTCCGTCGCCCCCGCCAGGGCTGGGGCGACGGAGTTCGGCTCACCCGCCCCCCAATGCCCCCACCGCGAACGCGATCACGCCCAGGTTGAAGATGAACGCGGCATAGGTCTGCCCCAGCGCGATCCGGCGCATGGTCCGCGCGGTGATCAGCGTGTCCGAGGTCGCGAACGCCATGCCCAGGGTGTTGGAGAAGTAGAGGAAGTCCCAGTAATCTGGCTCGTCGCAGTCGCGGAACTGGAGCCCGCCCGCGTCGCCCTCGGTGCCGCCGCGATAGTAGAGGTGGGCGTAGTGGAGCGCATAGATCAGGTTGGAAAATGTCCAGCCGAGGATCAGCGTCGCCACCACCAGCGCGATCGCCACCGGGTCGGTCGCGTCCTTCACCGACGCGCCGACCGCCACCAGCACCGTCGCCGTGACCACCGCGGTGACCACGAGCAGCAGCGTGCGGTTGGCGTCGTTGGCACGGCTCATCGCCCTCATCTCCGCCGCTTCGCCGTGCCGGAACAGCGGCACGCAGGAGAGCATGAACACCCCCGCGGCGGCATCGAACGCCGCCATCACCCCGCGTGCCCAGCCGAGCGCGCCGACGCCCGCGGCGGTGCTCCCTGCGAACAGGGCGAGGAACAGGAGGAAGCGCGGCGGCGCGATCCGCCGCCCGAGCCCGGTGCGCGTCAAAAGGTCCGCCATGGCCGGGTGCTAGCGCGAGCGGCTCCGCTCGCCTAGATAACCGCGCTCCTATGGCCCGTATCCAGACCCCCCACCGCGTCCGCGGCACCCAGGACATTTTCGGCGACGAGCAGCGCCGCTTCGCGCACGTCCTCCAGACCTTCGAGCGGGTGCGGGCGCTGTATTGCTTCCAACGCGTCGACATCCCCGTCTTCGAGGCGACGGAGGTGTTCGCCCGCTCGATCGGCGAGACCACCGACGTGGTGTCGAAGGAGATGTACACCTTTCCCGATCGCGGCGGCGACTCGCTGACGCTGCGGCCCGAATTCACCGCCGGCCTCGCCCGCGCGTTCCTGACCGAAGGGTGGCAGCAGCACGCGCCGCTGAAGCTCGCGACCTCGGGGCCGGTGTTCCGCTACGAGCGCCCGCAAAAGGGCCGCTTCCGCCAGTTTCACCAGATCGACGCGGAGGTGATCGGCGCCCCCGAGCCCGCCGCCGACGTCGAGCTGCTGGTGCTCGCCGACCAGCTGCTGCGCGCGCTCGGCATCGAAGGGGTGACCCTCCAGCTGAACACGCTCGGCGATGCCGACACCCGCGACGCCTGGCGCGGGGCGCTGGTCGCGCACTTCGAAGCGCATCGGGCCGAGCTGTCGGAGGACAGCCTGACGCGGCTGGAGAAGAACCCGCTCCGCATCCTCGACAGCAAGGACCCGCGCGACCGCCCGGCGGCGGACTCGGCGCCGGACATCGACGCCTTCCTGACCCCGGACGCGCGCGCCTTCTTCGACGCGGTCACCACCGGCCTCGACGCCGCCGGGGTGGCATGGACCCGCAACCCGCGGCTGGTGCGAGGGCTCGACTATTATCGCCACACCGCGTTCGAGTTCGTCACCGACCGGCTCGGGTCGCAGGGCACGGTGCTGGCCGGCGGCCGCTACGACGGCCTGATCGAGAGCCTCGGCGGCCCGCCGACCGCGGGTGTGGGCTGGGCCGCTGGGGTGGAGCGGCTGGCGATGCTGGTGGAGGGGGTTGGTGCAGACCCCGTCGACGCCGTCGTGGTGCCGATCGGTCCCGCCGCCGAGGTGCGGGCGATCGGACTCGTCGCCGAGTTGCGGCGGGCCAGGGTGAAGGCCGAACTCGCCTACAAGGGCAGTATGAAGCGCAGGATCACCAAGGCGAACGAGTTGGGTGCTGCCTACGCGCTGATCCTCGGCGATGATGAGCTTGCTGCCGAGGTGGTGCAGGTCAAGTCGCTGAAACGCGGCGAGCAGGCGGCGATGAAGCTGTCGTGGGGCGGACAGGGCATCTTCGACCTGCTGTTGGGGGATGAAACCGCACGCTTCAACAACGAGACGCTTCCACCGCTTGGCGAGAGGTTGAAGTCGGCATGACCCTCCCTGCGTCCCCGGGGAAGGCCGGGGCCCAGCATCTCGCCGCTTGCAACTGGGCCCCGGCCTTCGCCGGGGAAGAGCGGTGGTGGGCGGGGGAGCACGCCTGATGCCCACCATCTCTCCCGAGCGCATCCGCCAGATCGAGGCGCGGCGCGACGAGCTGTCGGCGATGATGGCGAGCGGCGAGGTCGCGGGCGACCGCTTCGTCCAGCTCGCCAAGGAGTTCGCCGAGGTCGAGCCGGTCGCCGCCGCCGCCGCCGAGGTCCGCCGGCTGCGGCAGGAGGCGGACAGCCTCGCCTACATGGCCGGGGATGGCGACGAGGAGCTGCGCCAGCTCGCCGCCGAGGAGCTGCGCGACAACAAGGCGGCGCTGGAAGCGGCCGAGCACGCGCTGGCGCTGGCGCTGCTTCCCCGCGACGCCGCCGACGCGCGGCCCGCGATGCTCGAGATCCGCGCCGGCACCGGCGGCGACGAGGCGGCGCTGTTCGCGGGCGACCTGTTCCGCATGTACCAGCGCTATGCCGAGGGGCAGGGATGGCGGGTCGAGCCGATCTCCGCCTCCTCCTCGGAATCGGGCGGCTACAAGGAGGTGGTCGCCTCCGTCACGGGCACCGGCGTGTTCGCGCGGCTGAAGTTCGAGAGCGGGGTCCACCGCGTCCAGCGCGTCCCCGCCACCGAGAATCAGGGGCGCATCCACACCTCCGCCGCCACCGTCGCGGTGCTGCCGGAGGCGGAGGAGGTCGACCTTCAAATCGACGACAAGGACCTTCGTATCGACATCTACCGCTCGTCGGGCGCGGGCGGGCAGCACGTCAACACCACCGATTCGGCGGTGCGCATCATCCACGTCCCCACCGGCATCACCGTGATCCAGCAGGACGAGCGCTCGCAGCACAAGAACCGCGCCAAGGCGATGAAGGTGCTTCGCACCCGCCTCTACGAGGCCGAGCGCGAGCGGCTGGCGAGCGAGCGGGCGGGGGCGAGGAAGTCGATGGTCGGCTCGGGCGACCGGTCGGAGCGGATCCGCACCTACAATTATCCGCAGGGGCGGGTGACCGACCACCGCATCAACCTGACGTTGCACCGGCTGCCGCAGGTGATGGAGGGCGACCTGGACGAGCTGGTCTGCGCGCTGGTCGCGGAGGACGAGGCCGAGCGGTTGGCGGCGCTGGATGCGGCGTAGCAGGGTCGGCGGCACGCTGCCGCAGGACCTGCGCAAGCCCGGTCGGCCCGTGCCCGCCGCGACCTCGCCGCGGTGCGCCTCGTGAGCGACGCCACCCGGGCTGCGCTCGTGGCGGCGGCATCCCGCTTCGCCTTCTCCGCCACGCCACGCCTGGACGCCGAGCTCCTCCTTGCCCACGCGCTCGGGATCGACCGGCAGGCGCTGCTCCTCGACCCCGACCGCCTCGTCCCGTTGGAGTTCGCCGCGCTGGTCGATCGCCGCGCGGCGCACGAGCCGGTCGCCTACATCACCGGCACCCGCGGTTTCTGGACGATCGACCTGGCGGTCGGCCCCGGCGTCCTCGTTCCCCGCGCCGACAGCGAGACGCTGATCGAGGTCGCGGTCGACCATTTCGCCGGCACCCCGGGGCCGCGCCGCATCCTCGACCTCGGCACCGGCTCGGGCGCGTTGCTGCTCGCCGCGCTCGACCAGTGGCCCGCCGCCACCGGGGTCGGCATCGACCTGTCCGCGGACGCGCGCCGGATCGCCGCCGCCAACGCGGCACGGTTGGCGCCGGGGCGCGCGGACATTCGGGTCGGCGACTGGTGCGGGACCGGCGAGGCGTTCGACCTCGTCCTCTGCAACCCGCCCTACGTCGCGACGGGTACGCCGTTGCCGCAGGAGGTGGCGGACCACGAGCCTGCCGAGGCGCTGTTCGCGGGCATCGACGGGCTCGCCGACTACCGGCTGATCGCCCCGTCGCTGCGCGCGCAGGTGGCGCGCGGTGGTGTGGCTGCGATCGAGATCGGCCATGACCAGGGCGACGCCGTGGCCGCGCTGTTCCGCCGTGTCGGGTTCGACGTCGCGGTGCGGCAGGATTTGGGTGGCCGCGACCGTGCGCTGGCCGCGTCTTGAAAAATGACCCGTTGTGCCACATTTCGCTTGTGACACCGGCGGCGGGATCGCTAGACGTGACGGGCGGGGTTCTCGATCGCCGACGAGGATCGGCGGTGAGCACGGCCCGGTCGGATCGACGTGGCGAGCGCGGCATCGGCGACGCGGCAGGGGCCGCCACCGGCGCGACGGGCGCGCCATGAGCACTCAGATCGAACTGACACAGCTGAACTTGAGCAAGGAACCGACAGCTTGATCAACAACCGGCAGGCCGGTCGCCGTCGCGGCCGTGGTGGTGGCGGCAATGCGGGTGGCCAGGGCGGGCAGCGCCAGGGGCGCTCCGACAACGGCAACCGCATCGACAATCGCGCGCGCGGGAATGCCGCGCAGCTGCTGGAGAAGTACAAGAACCTCGCCTCGGACGCACAGCGACAGGGCGATCGGGTCAACACCGAATTTTATCTCCAGTTCGCCGACCATTATTTCCGGGTGATCGCCGACCAGCGCGGCCGGTTCGAGGATCAGCAGCCGCGCCGCCAGCAGGGCGAGTTCGACAATGACGGCGACGACGATTTCCTCGACGAGGGCGAACCGATCCGCGCCGGGGAGCAGCAGATGGAGGTGCGTCCGGACCGGTCTGAGCGGCGGGAGCGATCCGAGCGCCAGCCGTCGGAGCGTGAACGGCCCGCCCCTCGCGAGCAGCAGGCCGACCGGTTCGAGCGGCGTGCGCGTCGCGACGAGCCGCAGCCTCCGGTGTCGCCCGTGGCGGAAGTCGGCGGGCAGCACCGCGCCGACGCGATCGAGCCGGGCGAGGCGCTCGGGGCTCGGGCGGAGCAGGTGCTTGAGGCCGATGCGCCGCTGGCCGCCCCTCCCCGGCGCCGCGGACGCCCGCGGCGTGATGCCGGCGAGGTGGCCGACGCCGCGCCGAGCTTGGATGCGGAACGGCTGCCACCCTCGCTGATGGTCCCGGCGAACGATGCCGGCGACGGCGACGGCGAGGCACCAAAGCCGCGCCGCCGTGGCCGCCCGCCGCGTGCTGCGGCGCCCGTCGCCGAGTAACCCCGCACTCGGCCGAACGACGAGGGGCGCGCTTTCCTGATGGAAGCGGGCCCTTCTCTCTGATCGGGGCGGCACGCCGCGATGCCAACCGCGGTCGACGCTTCTCGAGATACCTTTCTACCGCCGGTCAGGCCGACCACCAGGGGATTGGGCTTGCCGCCGGGTCCCTTCAGGCCCACCCTCTCCGCAGGAGAAGATGGAGGTCTTGGCGATGACGATCGCAGCGATCCTGAAGGGACGAGGGGAGGTCGTGACGCTGACCGCGCAAACGAGCGTCACGACGGCGGCGGCGCTGCTCGCCCGTCACCGCATCGGCGCCGCGCCGGTCATGATCGGGGAGGAGATCGCTGGCGTCTTCTCCGAGCGCGACGTGATCAGCGGGCTCGCCGACCACGGCACCGCCTCGCTCGACCGGGCGGTAGGCGAGGTGATGACGGCACCCGCCGTGACGGTCGCCCCCGACGACTCGGTGATCGGCGCTTTGTCGCTGATGACACGGCGGCGCATCCGCCACCTCCCGGTGACCGAGGGCGGCCGGCTGGTCGGGATCGTATCGATCGGCGACCTCGTCAAATACCGGATCGAGCGGATCGAGGCCGATGCCGCCGCGATGCGCGCGTACATCCAGTCGGCTTGAACGTCAGGCGTTCCTTACGCGATCAAGGCTTGACTGCGCCGCAGACTGCACGGTCGTGCTATGGTCGGGCGTCGGGGGACGACAGTGGGATCGAGATTGCTCGCGCTGATGCCTCTGGGGCGCCTCGGGGCGCGGGCCAGCGCCGTTCCGGGGATCGGGGGTCAAAAGTGACATCTCGATGAAAAAACCCGTTGACGGTGTGATTTGCTCCCCCTAGATGGGTGTCACCGCAGCGGTGGCCGACACGGTCGCCTCGGTGGTCACCGAGAGCCCGGCGCTTCGACCGCCCCGATAAAAAGGGGAGAGGGAGACGCGCCGGCGTTATCGTCGGCTCTTTGACATTGTAGGTTTAGATGAAGGGACATGTGGGCGGCGGCTCGGGTGTCTGGCGCATTCAAGGTGCGTTGGACCCGTAAAGAGCAAGCCTGTCTGTATGTCCTTCACGTATCCATACGTAAGAAAATGTGCAGGCAGGCTCCTTGAAGTGAGCGGTGCTTATCCGGTTATTCCGCCGGGTGGGCATCGAGCATCAAACTTGAGAGTTTGATCCTGGCTCAGAACGAACGCTGGCGGCATGCCTAACACATGCAAGTCGAACGATGCTTTCGGGCATAGTGGCGCACGGGTGCGTAACGCGTGGGAATCTGCCCTGGGGTTTGGGATAACAGTTGGAAACGACTGCTAATACCAAATGACGTCGATAAGACCAAAGATTTATCGCCCTGGGATGAGCCCGCGTCGGATTAGCTAGTTGGTGGGGTAAAGGCCTACCAAGGCGACGATCCGTAGCTGGTCTGAGAGGATGATCAGCCACACTGGGACTGAGACACGGCCCAGACTCCTACGGGAGGCAGCAGTGGGGAATATTGGACAATGGGCGAAAGCCTGATCCAGCAATGCCGCGTGAGTGAT
>Ga0325400_1002605_pt1 | contig 15930 bp, 4 predicted proteins | sample PopdelMetagenome_2_FD_205662 | JGI IMG/M metagenome (GOLD analysis project Ga0325400, IMG submission 205662) | Populus deltoides microbial communities from Bellville, Georgia, United States - Xylem-PdKOR-R1 | ecosystem: Host-associated > Plants > Phyllosphere > Stem > Wood/Secondary xylem... | reverse complement strand
TGGGAATAAAGGTTTTGATATAGTTGTATGGGAGGTAGCAGAGTATAAGAAAGGCGAAAAACCATCCATTACTTTTAAATACCACAGCCGTGATGGAGAGGAAGGTATCCTCTCTCTCTCTCTCTCTCTGGTAACATATTTTTGTTTCTTGTGTGTGTGATATTGATATTTTCTTTTTCTCCTGTAACAGGTTACCCTGGGGATCTTTCTGTAACTGCAACTTACACACTAACTTCAAGCATGACAATGAGACTTGACATGGAAGCAGTGGCTGAGAATAAGGCCACTCCAGTGAGCTTAGCTCAGCATACTTACTGGAACCTAGCTGGCCACAACTCGGGGAACATACTTGACCAATCAGTTCAGATATGGGGATCTCATGTTACTCCTGTAGACCAGAACATAGTCCCAACAGGTGAAATCATGCCAGTTAAGGGCACTCCTTTTGACTTCACCACCGAAAAGAAGGTTGGTGCTTCAATTCACGAGGTTGGTTTAGGGTATGATCATAACTATGTGCTCGACTGTGGGGAAGAAAAGGAAGGTTTGAAGCATGCTGCAAAAGTCAAGGATCCATCTAGTTCAAGGGTCCTTGATTTGTGGACTAATGCTCCCGGGATGCAGTTTTACACAGCAAACTATGTGAATGGAATTGTTGGCAAGGGAGGTGCTGTTTATGGAAAGCACTCAGGACTATGCTTGGAGACACAGGGATTTCCTAATGCCATCAACCAACAAAACTTCCCGTCGGTGGTCATTCAACCCGGCGAGAAGTATAAGCACACTATGTTGTTCGAGTTTTCAATCGAGTGAGAATCAATAGCCCGTTGAAGGGTAGAAGTCAGAATAAGTAATTAATTACGTTTTACAGACTACCAACGAGTGTGAAACCTGGTGTTTTGCCCATCTAATATATCACCCCAGAAAATAAAATGCTGAGATTCAAGTCTTCATGTATTTTTTAAACAGGCCCATCAATCATCAATAGCACTTGCTCACAGGCCTTTTATTTAGGCCTCATAAACGTGAAAATAGATTTACAGGGAAAATCCCGAGCGAGCTTGGCTCACTGCGTCAGGTCTGTGAATATGTTCTTGCCAAAAGCCATTTGATAGGTTCAATCCCGCCTTTATTCGGGAACCTCTACTGTCTTAGACTTCTGAGTCTATATAGAAACAACTTCGAAAGAATCATCCCTAATGAACTACAACTTCGACATCTCTCCAAACAAATGATTCTACAGTTGTCTGTCAACAATCCGTCCGGTATGGTTGGTATGGTTCCTGAACAACTCTATATAATCTCATCCAATATTTTTTTTTGTACTCAGTGAATCGATTGGTATCCTCTCACTTGATTTGGGCTTCACCCTTCCCAAAAAGCAATACTATATCCTCAGCAAATTCCGTCGGACTTGTTCAACTTGATATAGGAGCCCATGTTTTGAAAGGACCTGTGCAAAAGAATTCTAAGAGAACTACAAAATCTTCAAGATATTGGAAATTCAAGAAGCTTGAAAGTCTTGCTTAGCACAGAAACTTTCGCACAGGGAGTATACGTGATTCTATTTGAGAAATTTCCAATTTTAGAGTTCTATACGGAAATGAAGAAAGTCTCTAGGAGGTTTTCGCACAGAAACTTTTGGAAGCACGAGTCAGTTACAAGATCTCACCTTTGCTGCAGATTTTCTTGGGGGAACCATTCCTATTTCATTGGCTAATTGCACTAAGCTAGAAGTATTGAAGCTTTCAAATAATCACATTGGTGGTGTAATAACCGAAAAGATTGTCGGGCTTCCTTTTCTAACTATGCTTTCTTTAGCTCCAAACTATGTCATTGTATTATCCAATGTTGTGATCAGATTAACTTTCTTTAAAACAAAAAAAAAAAATATTTAAGTGTTGATATTATATTTTTTAATAGATAATTTTTTTGAATCATGTAGAGGTTAACTTTGTGTGATCCTATTAATTTGATGAGTTTAAAAATAACCTAGATGATTATTAAAAATATAATTTAAATAAAAAAATTTAAGATAATTTTTTAAAAAATAATTTGTGAGGAGAGAACAATGAATCCCACTCCTTAATTGGTTTATATTAATAATTTAATATGATGATTGCAAGCCCAATGTGATAATTCCTAATAAATCCTGGTAATCAGTTACAAAAAAAACAACCATTACTAAGTTTTCATTAATAGTTGCATTAATACACCTTTGTTTACCAATAACAAAGTTTCTTATTCTTCTATTTCAGGAACATTAACCTTTGACAACAATACTATTATGTTTAAATAGATGTTGTATGTTTCTGCATTTTAAAAGCATTTTTTTAAAAATTTGAAATTTTTTTCTTTGCTTCAAATTAATATTATTTTAGTGTTTTTAGATCATTTTGATATGCTGATGTAAAAAATAATTAAAAAAATATATTATTTTGATATATTTTCGAGTGAAAAGCACTTTGAAAAATAACCAGAACTACACTCCTAAATATGCCTTAAAGAAGACTTATGTTCCATAAAAGCAATAAAAAACTTCAACAGCTATAAATATTTCATGTAATCTTTTGCACAAATTTCTAAATTTTTTTGTTCAAAATTGGTGGTTGTAGATATGTTTATATGCTAATTACGAGATTTTTTTAATCTAACAATTTGCTTCCTTTTTCTTGGAATGTAAAAAGGTCTTCAGAAGAAATGTTGAAAATTTTGACAAGTTAGGGTAGTTGCAAAGCATATAAAAGAACTATGTAAGAACACCAAGCAAAAATGCTATGCATATTCGAATTCATTCCTATTTTTTGTTGATAATTATGATTAATTATCTCCAAGTTGGTTCTCTAATATTTAAGCTCTTATTTTATCTCTACCACTAGCTGTAGAGATATACTAGAATTACTAGAATTCCTGTAAACTATAGGTTTTCATATAGTTAGTCAATCAGTCCTAAACTATAGGATCTAAAAAGGGCTTTGTAAAATGGCTATTTATGTTGTGCTAGTAACAGAGAAAAACAACAAATTCTTTTCCTCATAAACTCTGCATTTTTCACCTTTTTGAAGTGAGAAAGCAGGGTTGGCAACCAATTCAATGATCGAATCCTTTCCCATGGATCCAAATAAAATAGACAACCCCCTTCCAAAGGAGCCCAAACCCCCCCACCCCTACATGCTTGGGCACGCTCTCCAAGCCCAACACTCACCAAACACTTTCTTTCGACCCTATATGAGTTTTTTAGTATTTTATATTGATCTAATACGTACTATTTTAAGTAGAATATAACTCAAAATATCATAAAAATAAAATTACATTTCAGCTCCTCATTTCCATAGAAGAACAAGATTTATGAGCAATATATATATCATGAATCCTTTCAGTTAAAAGTTCACAATTTCTTCATTCTTAACATTTGCAGCATATATATTTTATAGTCTATCTCTCTAAATTACCATTACAATTTCTCTCTTTACAAAGCTACTGATTTTATTATCGAAGAGTTTCCATGTACATTAAAAGGGATCTTTTACAGATACTAGTTATCGGTCACGTGGCTGACTAGACACCACCTACTACTACCATAGTTATTGGTCACCTAGTTTACTAAACATCACCTGCAAAGACTTTCCATATCAAGTCACGAGATACATTGATCATGGAGAATGAATCAAATTGCTTGAACTAAGAGATCAACCACTTATCCAATACATCAATTTTATTCCTAAGCTAGAAATAACAACAATCATAATATAATTGGCCCATAAAAAAACAACTAACAATTGAGGATGTCAACAACCGACAACTGATTTTGTCTGTTCATAATGTTGAGAATTAGATCATGCTAAGATTCCTGGTTAATAAAAGTGAAAAACTAAGCAAATACTATGGAAGGATTATCATTGATGTGTATGTTGTTGAGAAAAAAATAGGTATCGATGGACCCAAATTTAAGGTCCTAAAACCCCCCATAAAAGAACCTCTCTTAGGCTCAGCTAAGGAATGATTGAGCCTTCCTTGGACACATCTATATTTTAGATCCTACTCTAAAATACCTCCAAGTACCGACCATATTTCTATCGATATTAATGCTATGCAAGAGATAACATGTAAAATTCTTTTTAAGGCCTCACCATATTTCCATCCACATTAATACAAATGTCATGAATATCTTTTCTCATTAATACTTATGTAAGAGATATTTCAATCAACATATATATATATATATATATATATATATTTCCTCTTTGATACTATCAGGACAATATTACACTTTAACCCTTCATCTCCATAAAAAGACTTATAGATTATAAATAGACTATAAATACTTAAACAAAGGGTTTAAAATCTCTATTCTCTACTGCATGTTTATTTTCATAGTATTTCTCTATAATATTATTGTATTTTCTCTAAAAAAATCACTGACTTAATCATTAGAGAGTCCCAAAATTCATAAAAAAAACCTTTTACAGATATCAGTCACCAACCACCAGCCACCTTAGCTAGGGAAAATAGAATATATTTTTAAAACTAAAAGATTAACCAATTATCTAAGATATAAGTCTTGCTTTTAAAGTACTTGAATTTTTTTGGGACATCATCAATTGATGTCGTCTATGGGAACTGAGTAAAAAACTAGTTTATTCTTGTTTTTTAAAAGCTCTTTTCATGACGGATGAAATTCCAATACAACATCAAATATGTTAGCGGCTACGTCTACGACTATTCTAGTGACTAGTCAATGGTTAAGCCAACGGTTATACCTAGGCTACGCCTCATGTGGATATGCCAGCGGTTATGCCCAGATGGCTAAGCTAGGGGCTATACACGGCAATGCCCATGGTTATGTCTACAGCTACGCCGATGACTACGCTCCATAACTATACCTATAACTATGCGCCAAAGTTATGCCAACAAACTACTTTTGTGATGACTTGTATACACAAAAAAATATCATCAAGATTTATGGGGCTTTAATGAAAAACAAAAGCTCATCAAAACACTTTAAGGTTCTCTTTAGGATGATTGCATAATCTCATTAAAAAGGGGTTCTTCCTAATATGATTGCAAAATGTCCTTGAAAGGGGTACTCTTTAGTGTGATAGCTTCACCCTTCATAACAACTTGAGATGACTAACCTCAACAAAGCAACATGACCCTTGTTCAATTGCCAAATATATACCACCAAGGCTAACTGAAACCCGAAAAACTAACACAACTCTCTAGATAGGCTCTTAGACCTTATGCTATCTCTAGGGATGATCTAGAATCTCTCATTCTCAAGTTTAATTTATTTCTAGTGGGGGCTATTACATCTCATGTCATCACTAAGAAGGCCACACTTTTAAAAAAATACAATACTCTCCAAGGAAGGAACTGACATGGTCTTCTTAGTGCAATAACATCATCCTCATTGGGTTCCTAATGCATGCAGAACCTAAAGATAACAATTCAACAAAGAAAATAGAATTATTTTATAGGTGAAAAGGGTTGCAAATATGAGCTTTAAATTTACAAGTTTATAAAAATAGTAAGAAATCAAAAAATGATTCAAAAAATCATAAAAAAACTGCCAAAATTAGGATCCTGTTGCAAGATTTTGAATATCAAAGATCTGACGGTTCACATAGCGATGTAGTGACTACTATAAAAAAAAAAACCTTTATAATCTCATATAAAAATATAAGTGCAATCTAATGATTAAATCAAAGTTATGACCATTTTAAGCTATTTTCTAGTCTAGTGCGACCATACTCCCTCTTGGATTTAGACCTATCTCAGTGGTTCATATATGCACTTAGAAATTGTCTAAGTATATGCTTCTCTTCCATGGATTTCTTCACCTATTAGAAAAAGTTTCTAAAAATGGGTTTTCTCATGGTTTACTTCTACATACTTAGAGGTTCCCTTTTCAAGTATGGTGCACACCCCTGCACCCTAATATTAACCTAAGATTTTCACCTCACTTCTCATTAAAAAAAAATTAACAACCTCATCGTATCGGGTACTTTTATAAGTTTTTGTATATAAATATAACAAAGAATTAGAAGGCTCCTGATGAACCCAAATTCAAAGGCCAAAACCCCCCCTAAAAAACCCTCTATTGGGCTTAGTCAAGGGAAAGATTTATCCTTCATTGGGCTCAGCTACATTTTAAATTTTACTCTCCCTACATCTATTATGTATAAAAGTTCTTCAAGGACCTGTTATATTTCCATCGATATTAATGTTGTGTAAGAGGTAATGTATAAAAGTTTTTTAAGGGCTCACCATATTTCCATCAATATTAATACATGTATCAACGATATTTTCCCTCATTAATACTCATGTTAGAGATATTTCTATCAATATTAATACATATATTAGAGATATTTTTCCTTTTTGATACTATCATGACAATATTACGCTTTAACCTCTCATTTCCATAAAAAGACTTATGAGGTATAAATAGATCATAAATCCTTAAATAAAGGTTTGGAATTTCCATTATCTATTGTAAATTTATTTTTAGAATATCTATATGTAATATCATTATATTTTCTCTTAAAAAGTCATTGACTTAACCATAAAAAAGTCTCCAAAATCATCAAAGAGAATGTTTTTATAGGTATCAAACACCAGCCAACCACCTTGGTTATGAAGAATGTAATAGATTTTTAGAATAAAGAGATTAACCAATTATCGAAGACCTAAGCCTTGCTTTCAAGCTACTTGGATTTTTTAAAACATTATCATGTATAATATATAGCTTGTAAGAAAGAAAAACAAAAGATACAAACTGGAGGATTGGGATCATATTACTTTACCTAGAAATATTTAAGCGGGTAAGGGGATCAGAATATCTTTGGTGAATGGAATCTTGTACTTCAAAATACTTTGCGATTAGTAAGGTAATTAAGAAGAGAAAAACATTTCTTTGTTTATTTTTATATATAAATATATAGCTTGATTGTTATTTAAATGTACTAATATATCTTTTGATTTTGATTTTTAATATTGTGTTGTAGGAAAATCTGGCTTATCAATGTGGAATCGTAATAATTATTATATGACAGATAGGTGATTGTTTCATTTGAATTTAGTTTACTTTCATAATTTTTTTTTGTCTGAGAATTTATTTTAATTACTTTTTTTTATTCATATAAGTATGGAATAGTTTCCCAAGTTTTGGTTATGAATAAAAAAGCCTAGTATTTTTATTTCTTCAATTCTTTAAGGATAAAGTCTAGTTTCATTATGGTTATAGAAGGTTTTATATGTAAAAATATACACATACCTAGTAGCACCTCTATCGGCAAAGAAACCTAACAAGCACCCAAAATTAATGAAGAAACAAAGATAATAATCACAATATCATAATTAGGACTTTAAAACAAAGAAATTTTCTTTTTCATTGTTCAATATATACAAAGTTAACGTCGATCCTACAAGATTGTGTCATGTGAATTTTTTTATTAGTTGTTTCAAATTCCTAAAATTATGATTTCCTATAGAAAACAGCTTTCTGATGATCAACAATAACATCATCATATAATTTCTTTCATTCTACTTCTAAATGTAAGAAATATAAAACTAAAAGAAATCTGTTTAAATATTTAAATTACATTCGAGGGTAGTCATTGTTAATTCCCTTTGATCGATCTCTAATATTTTTTAAAAATTCTGGCCTTGAGTGTTTCTTTTTTTAATTTCTGAAGCAGAGTTATGTTTAGTTTTATGCTAGATTTATAAAAAAATAAATTGGATTACCTAATGGCTACCACATAAAAGGCTTTTCTTTTACGCTCTTGAATTATGTGTTAATTATGGGTAGGACTAATCACTTTCCTGTCAATCTCTATCATTACTAGTATAAATGGAAGAGTCCATAAATGTATACAACCTCAATCTATGTAGAAAATAATATCTTTCCAATAAAAAAAATATATGAAAATTTTGTTATTGGTAAGCACATCTCTCATTTAATAGATATAAGTAATATAAAGGATTCAAAATGAACCCTCCATTACAAGCTTTAAGCCTTTTGAATAGAACTGAAACCCAATTTAGTTGTAGTTCAGTCAAATATGACCGTATGGCTTAATTCTTTCCATTTCTCCATTGAATTTTACATATATTCATAGAGAAAATAACTATGCAACATACTACTTGGCCAAGCATAGGGTTCATAGAGAAGCTAATTGGTTGCATGGTTATACTCATCTTTCATATATTTATATTTTGCTTGATTTGTGTGATTTTAGAAAGTTAATTGAAAAATTAGTTAAATTTGCATGGTTTATGTTTAGATAGCAAGTTCTATGGCTTTATCTTTGTTACTTTACTTCTCACATTTAGAGGTTGTTTGAGAGTGTGGCAGCGGTTGTTTTTTAAAGTGTTTTTCGCTTAGAAAAACATCAAAATATATATTTTTTATTTTTTAAAATTTATTTTTGACATCAGTATATCAAAAAGATTTAAAAACACTAGAAAAAGTTAATTTGAAGCAAAACAAAATAAATTTTGACAAAAAAAAAAGGGTTGAAACTCACTTTCAAACACCCCTTTAGCCATTGTCTTAATGGCTAAATCAATTGCTTAATAAAAATCTCGTCTTTCATATATACAGAAGAAGAAGAAGAAGAAGAAGAGATACATGTATATAAATGCTAAAAGAGAATATTATTTCTTCAAAATTTAAAATTAAGTATATGAAAAAGACACTTAGCTAAGATGAATAAGAAACACACCTAAATTTAATTGAGGAAGTAATGGATGTCTTTGAGTGTCATGATTAATATAAAAGATGTTCATTTTAACTTAAGCATAATTCCTGATAATATAAAAGCATCAAAATCTCAAAAATATTAAACCTTATTCAATCAGCTACCAATATTGCATATACCATACGTAAAATCAAATCAGATCTTTATCACTTTCAACAATAACTTCCCTGGTTGCATGTAGTGACTTATAAAGGTATCCTTTTGCTATATTGATGCATGATAATTTTTCTCTAATATGCAACCACCTTTATATTAATATTCATAACTTTCAACTCTACTGTTAGATCAGACTAATTTTTTTATAAAATATTTTAATAATCTTTTTCATATAAGGTATAAATTTCATTACAATCTTACATTGGTAAAGACTTACACAACACTAAAATTAGCAATATAAAGAATTCAGAATGGACCATCCATCACGAGCTCTAAGCCTTTTAAATAGAACTCAAACCCAACTAGTTATAGTTCAATCAAATATGGTCGTATGGCTTAATTCTATCCAATTCTTTATTACCTAGATAGCCATCTAATGAAACTTCAATTATTATTTTTTTAATGAAACTAAACTCGACTATTAAATTCATTTTTTTCTAGTTATAATTCAATCAAGAATGGTTTTATGGCTTAATTCTTTCCATCTCTATTTATTAGATATCTTTGTAGGGCTTGATGAGAACCTGCTTAGTTGGTGTTTTCCATTTATTAAACACCTGCATCCTAAATAAAAAAAAAATTACAAAGAAATTTAAGCTTTTTTGTTAAACGGGTCATATGACTCTTTGGATGATTATGATTTTTCAGGCTACTAGATTTTCTTGGACGATTTAAGGTCTTTTATAAATACATGCTATGCAATGTTTTTTTGACATAATGAAAAATAAAAGCTCTCATCTCCTATGGATGTAAACATATTACCGAACCACGTTAAATCTTGTGTTCTTTCTAGTTTTTCTTTTATTACAATATTCATCAATAATTGTTGCAGGTTTTTCACAACTTTTTTGTTATAAAAATAAGCACAATTTATGGCTTATTATAGAACCTTAAGATAACGTTGAATATTGTCCTAGGACAGAAGAGATGTTGACAATAAAAAAAATATGTTTGGTTGAATAGACAAGTACAAAAACATAAAAATAAATTTGTCTTTGAGATTCGAGCTTTGCCCTGGATCTACCCCTAAGTTGAGTTTTAAAATAATGATAATAATTATTTTTATCCTTACATGTCTTTGTTGAATAATTTTGGAATTGAGTTTTTTACAATAATCTTTTAGGAATAATAAATAATAAATATTATCTCTAAAAACATCCTTCCTATACCTCTTGTTTTGGGAGTATAGAAATTCACTCTGTAATTTTTCTCTCTTTCCTCCCCTTTTCTCTCCACTGTGCCTTCGGCCACCACCATTTCTACCACCGTCGTTTCATCACCGTCTCCACTACCAGCGGTTGCCTGAACTCTTCACCAACTGGCGACCAAGCAATCGCCGCGGCTCTCTCTTTTCTCCTTCCAACCTTTCTCTCTCCTCTACAAACCTTTTTCTTCTTCCTCTATCAACCGAATCCGGCCACCATCCCTGATTTGACACCTCTTGAGCAACCAATCGAACCACCTCATCACGTCCGAGACTCCCACGCTAGGCAACTTTCTCCTCCCTTCTTTGCCTCTTTCTTCCTTGTCGTGGTTGCTACATGCACAATTCATTTCTGCATGCAGCAGCTAATTAATTAACCCAAGGTTTGGGCCGAGCCAGTTATGGACCAGCCCAAGTGGCTGGGTCTGGCCCGGCCCCAAAAAAAAGAAGAAATATTACATTAGGCCGATATCGACCCATCCTTTTTCTGGGTTGAGCTCGGCCCGGCTATCTGGGCTGGCCTAACCCATATATTTTGTAATTTATTAATATAATAATATTGACACTATAAAAAAAATTAATGTCTTCTCCCAAGTGTAGGAGTGTCGAAGTAATAAATAATCCGACAAGACCGGGATCGAACCACAAGGAGGTTAAATGTATAAACTATAAATAAAGAAATAAATAATAACAGAAAAGGAGATGAAGAGAGTTTTGAGATGTGATATTGATATAAGGATTAAACAAGGATAAAATAATTGTCAAGGTTAGAGGATCCACTAATGGTATTTCAAACAAGTATAGTATAAACTCTTTTTATTACTCAACCAGAAATCACACATAAAGAAAGTTCCAATCGGATTATAAATTGTTAACATGATTATATTAGTTATCTTATTCGAATAATGCTAATACTTGTAAATGTTGTCAGGTATTCATGATTATAATTTATGTTAACAAGTCAAGTTCTTTTCATAGCACAAGTGTCGGTTATACCATACGGTTGGGCTATGAAAGTGCCAAGTATTTGTTGTACCAAGGGTTATACAACATAAATCTAGATTAACTATTAAACAAGTAAAGTATTAAGAATGAACAAGATAACAAATACAAAACATGTTGGTATCAAACATTAAAGTCCATGTTGAGTTTATACTATACTTATTCTTACATCATTAGTGTAACCTTTTCACCTTAACATAATAAACTTAGCTAAACATAATGAATAAGAGAAACATAGATAAACAAGAGGAGAACATGATTATATAAGTAAAGGAAAGGAAATGAAAGACATAAACAAGAGATTAATGAAAGCAAAATTTAAGCATTACAAAAATATATAGAAAGAAAGCAAGAACATGATCTTGATCTGAAAATCAAGATGCCTAAATGCATGGGAAATGCCTCCTTTATAGGCAAAAATTTGAAATTATTGATTTGATGACTAATTGTTGAGTGGGTGGCCACATCTTGACTTGGTGACAATCCTTATCTTCTTGTCTGAACAAAACATCATTGCTAATATCAGAATTTGAACAGATTGTCATGAAAGTTCTAGAAAATTATCTCAGCTTTCTAACCAAAAAAGAACTGGTGCATTTGGACTTCTAAAACTCGAGATATGGGCTGAATACTAAACAGTGTATGGGTTGTATGACAGATTCCAACTTCTTCGTTATTGCTAAGATTTGGACTTCCAAATAGCATAATTGAGTCTTAGACTCTATATGAATGTTTTAGGCCCATGTCTTAGCTTTCTAGCTATATAAACCAAATTGAAATTCAAGATCTACAGCTCCAGATATGACCCAATGACTAAACAATGTTCCAGTTTGGACTGAACTAGCATCTATTTTCTAAGCCTTACCCTTTCTTTGTCTTCTCAATTTCAGTAGTTGAACTCATCAATCAATATTTTGATTTATGTGATAGGCTTGCATTTAAGATGAATATTTGCCATAAATTAAAGGTATCTTATATTATTAGACATGTTTTTATAAAACATGCTCTAGTTAATGAGTTATTGATACTTCAAGTGCAAAATGATGATATAAAACCTTGATAAAAATGTATTTTTAAGTAATAATCAAATATATTAAATATTATTATTATATTTAAAAATAAAAAATAAATCCAAAAAATTTTCAAGGGGCATTTTAAAATATTTGTGATTTTCTCAAATGTTTTTCTACCAATTTTGCTTAATATTGGGTTGTATACTTACACTGTAAGATATAAATCTGGTATTAAGATACCTGGTTTTCTCCGAAATGTTTTCAAAAAAATTCAAGAAAAATTTCAGAAAAAATCTTAAATATTTTTAATTATTTGCCCCTTTTAAAAAAACAAAAACAAAATATATTTTGTTTTCATGCATATGGTCAAATCCTAAAAGTTTTCCATGCATGTTTTCATAAAAACAAACATTAAAAAAAATTACATCTTTCTCATGTTTTAAAATACAAAATGGATATCGTAACCAGTTTATGATTATCCATTAGAATTTGACCAAAATATCAAAAACCCTTTTACAATTTTGTTTAGGATTTAGATGTAGACTTTAATAACTTATGGTGGTGTAGAAAATTCGATGCTAAATTTTGATTTTAGAACGGTTAGGACTTCATCCGATAAGGTAGAGACTCTCATAAAGAGAGATCTACCTTGAACCGTAGACGAGACCAATAAATAGAAATCCGACTTAGAAAAAACAATCAAATAACAATGCAGCTTACCTTAGGTAGGGTGCACTGGGGGTGATGCGTATTTCCCTTGCATAACCAGCCCGTTACCCAGACTCTCACAGACCATATGTTCTTAATGACCATAATACTAGGTGACGACTTCTAAACATTAATCATAATTTTATGATTAAATCCAAAAACCCTTCCCAACACACCACACCTCATTAGGAGGCACGACAAAGAGCCTCTGCCATCTTCAGACAACGTTGCGGCGCGACCCCACGACAATACTCATCATGCTTTTCTGTATTTGTTTGTCATTAGAAAAATTGGTTAACAGAAAACACTTTTCAATGAAAAATTTGGTTTAGTTTTCAGGAAAGTGTTTTTCTTTTATTTTGGATGAAATGCACTTTGAGAAGTTGTGAAAAATTTTAAAATATCATATTATTTGCTGATTATAACAAATTTGATCCTCAAACTTTTGATTGCTATATATTTTGTTTTGAAAGTTTTTTTTTCAATTTTACACCTTAGAATTTGATTTAATTTGATTTTTATATTAACTTTTGTTCTTATTTATATGATTGTCATTTGCTTTTCTCTTATTATTTTTTAATTGAAACTTTTTATCTATCAAATTTGATCCTCATTCTTTTGATTGTTACTTCTTTTAGTTGAAATAATTTATGAAATTCTAATTACTATTATTTTAATTTCATCATCTTTCAAATTTTTTATCTGTTAGATTTGATCTTTATTATTTTGATTGTTATTTATTTTATTTGAAATAATTTATGAAATTAGATTTTTTTTTCAATTTCATTCTCATTCAACTTTTTAATTTGTAAGATTAATTTGTTTCTTATTATTTTAATAAACTTGAAAAAATTATTAATAAATTATTTTTCAGCTTATTTTTCATGAAATAACTAAATACTAGATAATATTTTTTAAATTATTTTTAATAATACTACAAAGCATTAAAAAATAATTTATTTTTTTAAAATCTACTTTGAAAAAAAAAACGCTTTTATAGCAAACAAACAAAGCCGAAATATATAAGAGAAATTGTTTACATCTGTTTAAAGATGGTCAGGGAATCTTTGGCGGCGCAAAAGAAAAAAAAAAAAAGAAGAAGAAGCTGAGAGTCCGAATTATGTTCACATTGAGATGCCCTTTGCGTACCGAATGTTTGTGGACTTGCATAAATTCTTATAACCAGATTTTTAAAGGGAAAACTGGATATTTCACATTTTAAAAAAATTATATCATATGGTTTTTTAAATAATAAATAAAATAATATAATTAATCATATTTTCTATTTAATTTTTATTTAATTTATTTAAGATTTTTATAATATTTAATTTTTAATCACTTTTAAAAAAGTGAATGTTATACTAATGGAGTCATGAATTGATATAGAAAACCACTGGAAGTGATTTCACATGTTTTTGTTATATTAATTTGAAGTAAAAGTGAAATTAGGGAATTAAAAAAAAAAAAAAGATGGCAACTCTAGGCCACCATAATTTGGCATTCCAATCAGTATTATGATTGAATTTTGGTGTATAGATAAGTACAAAAATAATTTGGCATAACTAGTGGTGTTATATTAATTACTTTATGAGATTTAATTTGAAGAAAAAGAGGTTGAAGAATCATTTTATCTAAAAATTGTTAGTTGAGATTTTAAGATATGATTTATATTATTTTCTAACATATTTTTTCAAGTGAAAGCTCTTTGGACTTGAAATTTGCACAAATCTATAATATCCTGTGCTTAATTTTTATTAAATAAAATGTGATTGAAGAAATTCAAACTCGTATTCACTTGGTCAATAAAATTTTTATACTTAGTTAAATAAATATTTCACCCAAAAGCTTAAATTGTTAAATATATATTGAGATATGATTTATATTATTTATTTTTTAAAAAATAAATATATAAAAAAAGAGAACATAAAATTCATAACCATCTCACAAAGTGACGAGTTTCTTAAATCAACTCTTTGAGTCTGTTTTAATATCTATATATTCGAGACATTTTGCGCTTCTTATTTTTTTAAAGCAATAATTTTTTCATGGTGATTTTTCATGCTCCAAAACTCCAAGTCTTCAATGAGTAAAGATAATTTTACTTCTCGGCCCAGTAAAAGAGCACACCTAATCTTGAGAGATAGTTTAATTGATCAAATGTTAGATTTGCTCTCCTAGCCATAAGTTTGAATCCCTCGTAAAGATGAGAGTGACGTTTGCAGTGACTACTGACTAGCAAAGAGTGTAAATGTGAGTACAACTGTACAAGTGTCGGTCCCACAAATCAGATGTCGCAGTGATTACTGGCTAGCAAAGAGCGTAAATGGGCGTACAACTGTACAAGTGTCGGTCTAACAATTCAGGTGTCCGCATCTTTAACTATTTATGTAAGTCTTCACTGCACGATTGGGTGTATCAGTCAATGCCTCTCTGTTTTTTGACTTACGAGAGAACGCAAAATTCCTTGGCAGCATTGGAAATCCATGTATATAAACCCTTGCTCTCTCTCCCTCTCGATGTATTTCATAGCCTTCTCTGAAAGTTATAGTCAAAACCATGATGAGTATCTTCATGAGACCTCTCTTTCGTATACTTTTGTTTCTGATCCTTGCTGCCGGTGTTGCTCTTGTGATTGCAACCAAGCAACCAAAATTCCGAGCAAGCAGCATGTATTCTCCACAAAGTAACCGTCCCGTTCAACCATCAGGACCTAATCCTTGCAGCAACCTGCCTGGACCAGGCCACTGCAAACCTCCTAGTCCTAAGTGATGCATGTTTCGTGTATATTGCCCACGGTACGTTTTTCAAGGGGAAAAGGACATTTTTTTTCTTACTTTTTGATAATTCTTTTCTTTCAAATCTTGTGATTTGTCGTTAAATCATGTTAAATGGCTATGTTTTTACCACGTACGTGGAAATATTCTCCCTCCCTTCTTGTACCTCTTATTAATATAGACTATATTTGAGTTTTGCTTTACAATTATTTTTTTTTCTTTTAATTTCTGACGATCTTGTGATCTCTCTGGATTTAGACTGACCATGTTTTTTCTCTTTAGTTTACATACAAATTTCAGGGATGATCATG
>Ga0325400_1002603_pt1 | contig 15931 bp, 13 predicted proteins | sample PopdelMetagenome_2_FD_205662 | JGI IMG/M metagenome (GOLD analysis project Ga0325400, IMG submission 205662) | Populus deltoides microbial communities from Bellville, Georgia, United States - Xylem-PdKOR-R1 | ecosystem: Host-associated > Plants > Phyllosphere > Stem > Wood/Secondary xylem... | reverse complement strand
CTCAGGCCCCGTTCGCTCAGGCCCCGCCGCGACCCGCCGCCCAGCAGGCCCCGCCGGGATGGATCCCCAACGCTCCCGGACCCGGTGCGCCGCAGGGCTACCCGTCGCCGTACCCCCAGCCCAACGTCCAGCCCAACGTCCAGCCCAACGTCCAGCCCGGTGCCCAGGAACCGCCGCGGATGGGCACCAACGGCGAACCGGCTCGTCCCCAGCGTTCGTGGACGATCTTCGCCGCACTGGTGGCTCTCGTCGGCGTGTTCGCCGTGGCACCGGCGACGGCCGTCATCCTCGCCGCGGTCGGCGGGACGGTGGCGCGCACGGTCGACCGGATTGCCGCCGGGTTGTTCCGTCGTCGCTGGGAGGCCGGGCCGCGCTCGACGGACGCGCTGGCGGTGGGGGCGGCCAGCCCCTGGCACGTCCTGCGCGCCGCGATCTCGACGGCGTTCTCCTCGATCATCCCGCTGCTCGTCGGCGTGAGCGTGGTGTTCATCCTCGGGACGTTCGGGAACGGCGTCGGCCCGGGCGGGTGGTTCGGGTACGAGACCCCCGCCACGCTGGCCGTGGCCGGCCTGGCCGGGACGCTCGTCGCCTGGCACGGGCCGGGTGGGCGCTCGCTGCAGCGGGGGTCGCGCACAGCCATCCGCACCGCGCTGCGCGGGGAGCGGGAGACGGGGGTCGCGGTCGGCGTCCTGCTCCTCATCGCCTTCGCCGCGCTGCTGATGGTGCTCGGCGGGCAGACACCCGACTGGAGCCCGCTGACGTCCTCCCCGCTGTCCTGGCTCCATCGCTGACCCCTTCTCCTCCGGCCGAAGGCACGATGTCGGCGAACATTCACCAGACAGCGCCCGTCCCGTCCATCCGGGCGGCGAAGGGGTCGTCGGGGGTGATCTCCCCGCGGCGGACCGTGCGGCCGGTGAACGCCGACCGGTAGATCGCCGCCACGAGTTCGAGGGTGTCCCGGGCGGTCGCCAGGGCCACCGGGGGTTTCTCCCCGGCGTCCAGCGCGTCCAGCACCGCCCGGAACTGCGCCTCGTGGCTCGAGTCCACCCCTTGGGGTTCCCGGGACCAGGCCTTGTCCACCTCGGCCTCGCGCCCGGGGGCGGCGGTGACGAGGAAGTCGTCGTCGCCGTACCCGTACAGGTGGGTGAGTTCCACGCTGGCGAACTCCAGGTCGAACCGCATGACGGTGGTCTCGCGCACCGAGACCACCGAGTTCACCACACTGGCCAACGCACCCCCGGGGAACCGGACGGACGCCACCGAGACCTCCTCGGTCTCGGTGGGTCGCGAACCCCGGTTCGCCATGGCGCTGACCTCCTGCCACGGACCGAGGACCGAGAGCAGGACGTCCATCTGGTGGATCCCGTGGCCCATCGTCGGTCCGCCGCCCTCGACCTCGAACGTCCCCCGCCAGGGGACCTCGAAGTAGGCGTCGGGCCGGTACCACTGGGTCAGGCAGGTCGCCACCAGCGGCCGGCCCAGCGAACCGTCCTCGACGATCGAGGCCAGCCGCTGGACGCCGGACCCGAACCGGTGCTGGGACACCACCGCCACCGACCCGGTGGACGCCCGTTCGGCCGCCAGCAGCCGGTCGGTCTCGGCCAGCGACAGTGCGACGGGTTTCTCCAGCACGACGTTCGCCCCCGCCGCCAGTGCCTGCTCCGTCAACGGCACGTGCACCGACGGCGGGGTGCAGACGTGGACCAGGTCGACGGGGCCGATCTCGCCCAGATCCGTTGCGGTCCGGGGGATCCCCCACTCGGTGGCGAAGGACCGGGCGCGGTCGTGGTCGACGTCCACGGCGGCGACGACCTCGATCCGCCCGCCGCAGGCCTGCAGGGCCCGGGCGTGCGAGTTTGCGATCCCGCCGGTGCCGACGATGACACCGGTGCGTGTGCTCACGGGCATCTCCTGCAGGTCAGGCGGATTCGACGGAGTTCGTCAGCTCGTCCACGAAACCCTTGGCCGCATCGGCCGGGGTCTGCTTGCCGAACAGGACGTCGGAACCGTAACGCCGCACCATGTCCTCGATCCCGGAGGCGCCGGCGGGGGCCGACGGGGGAGTGCTGGCGATGTCGGGGTCGACGGAGTTCGTGTACTCGATGGCGACGAGGTCGGCCTCGGCCAGCTGCGGGGTCAGCCGGTCGCGCACGGCCTTGGACGCGGGGATCCCGCGTTCGAGCAGTTGGGTGTCCTGCACCTTCTCGTCGTTGGTGAAGTAGTCCAGCACGGTCGCGACGGCCTCGGGGTTCTCGGTGCGCGAGGACGCCGACCAGAACATCGAGGGTTTGTAGTACAGCCCCCATTCGCCCGAGGCGGTCTGGCGCGGCGGGCGCAGCAGGCTCAACGGCTGGCCGCTGGCCTTGGTGAACGCCACCACCTGGCCGGCCCAGTACATCTGGAAGCCCACCCGGTTCGTGGCCATCTGCGACTGCTCGAGCGGGGTGGAGGCGCCCTCGATGGCCAGCGACACGGGGCCGGCGGCGTTGTCGGCCAGGGTCGAGAGGTTGTAGTTCCACCAGTCGACGAGCATGTCCTCCTCGAGGACGACGTTCCCGTCGTCGTCGTACAGGGCGCCGCCGTTCTGCTTGCACCACAGCTGCAGGCCGACCTCGTCGATGCCGTTGTTGGCGATCCCGTAGGTGCCCTCGGGGCTGGCGGCGGTGATCTGGGCTCCGAGGGCGTGGTAGTCGTCCCAGGTCCAGGCCTTGTCGTCCGGCACTGCGATCCCGGCCGTCTGCAGGACGAGGGGGTTCGTCATGACGCCCAGCGGGTGGATGGCGATGCACAACCCCAGCAACCCGTCGGGGGTTTCCCCCGTGGCCAGGGAGTCCTCGTCGATCGTGGAGGTGTCCAGACCGTCCAGGCTCGACAGGTCGAGCAGCGCGCCGCGGTCGCCGTAGGAGCGCAGGTAGATCGCGTCCATCTGGAAGATGTCGGGGGCGTCGTTGGCGGCCGTGGTGGTGGCCAGTTTGTCCCAGTAGCCCGACCACTCGCCGAACTCACCCTTGATCTGGATGTCGGTGTGCGAGGAGTTGAACGCGTCGATGAGTTCCTGGGTGTACTGGTGGCGGGTGTCGCCACCCCACCAGGACATCCGGACGGTGACGGGGCCGCTGCCGCCGCTGGAGTTCCCGCCGCAGGCGGCGAGTCCGGTGGCGGCACCGGCGCCCACGGCGCCGGCGGTGAAGGTTCTGCGGGACAGGCTGCTCATGGTGTGTCCTTCCGTGGGCTTCTTCGCCCCTGCGTGTCGGTCGGGAGTCGGTCGGGAGTCACTTTCCGCCGGTGGTGGCGATGCCCTTGATGAGGAACTTCTGGCCGAACAGGAACGCGAGGAAGATCGGGATCAACGAGACGACGCTCATGGCGAACATCTCGCCCCAGGACGACTCGCTGGTGGCGTCGATGAACGACTTCAGGGCGATCGGGACGGTGTACATGTCGGGATCGGTGAGGTAGATCAGCTGGCTGAAGAAGTCGTTCCAGGTCCAGATGAACGTGAAGATGGTCGTCGTCGCCAGGGCGGGGATCATCAACGGCAGGATGATCCGGAAGAAGATCCGGCCGTGGCCGCAGCCGTCGATACGGGCCGCCTCGTCGAGTTCGCGCGGGATCCCGCGGATGAACTGGACCATGAGGAACACGAAGAACGCGTCGGTGGCCAGGAACTTCGGGATCACCATCGGCAGGAACGTGTTCAACCAGTCGAGCTGGGAGAACAGCACGTACTGCGGGACGATCACGACGTGGAACGGCAGCATGATCGTCATGAGCATGATGGCGAACAACGTCTTCTTGGCCAGAAACTCCATGCGTGCGAACGCGTACGCCGCCAGCGAGCAGGAGACCAGGTTCCCGAGCACGGCACCGAGGACGACGACCGCGGAGTTCAGCAGGTAGCGGCTGAACGGGGAGGAGAACGCGTTCCAGCCGTCGGAGTAGTTCTGCGGTTGCGGGTCCGCGACGAACAGTCCGGCGGCGTTGAACACCTGGTCGGGGGAGCGCAGCGAGCCGGCGATCATCCACAGCACGGGGTACAGCATGACCAGCGCGACGGCGATCAGTGCGAGGTGTTTCAACACCGACCGCAGCCGGGACGGCCACATCGGAGGGGGCGCGGCCGCGGGGCCGGGCCGCAGCGAGAGGTCCGGGGTGCGGGTCTCAGTCGTCATAGAACACCCACCACTTGGACGCGTAGAAGTTGATGGCGGTGAACACCCCGATGATCAGCAGCAGCACCCAGGCCATCGCCGAGGCGTACCCCATGTCGAAGTTCTGGAACCCGCGCTGGTAGAGGTACAGCGAGTAGAACAACGTCGAGTCGCTCGGCCCGCCGGAACCGCCGGAGACGATGAACGCCTGGGTGAACGACTGGAACGCGTGGATGAGTTGCAGGACGAAGTTGAAGAACACGATCGGGGTCAGCAGTGGCAGCGTGATCGACCGGAAGATCCGCCACCTCCCGGCCCCTTCGGTGGCGGCGGCCTCGTAGTACATCCGGGGGATCTGCCGCAGGCCCGCGAGGAAGATGACCATCGGGGCGCCGAACGTCCACACGTTCAGGGTGATGAGCGTGGACAGTGCCGTCGAGGGGTCCGAGACCCAGCCGCGGCCGGTGATGCCGAAGTTTCCCAGCAGCATGTTGAGCAGGCCCTCGCTGCCGAAGACCTGCCGCCACAGCACGGCGATCGCGACCGAGGAACCCAGCAACGAGGGCAGGTAGAAGATCGAACGGTAGAACGCCAGCCCCCGGATCCCGCGGTCCAGCAGCACGGCCAGGCCCAGCGCCAGCGCCAGTTGCAGGGGGACCGAGACGAACACGTAGACGAAGGTGACCTCCAGAGAACCGTGGAGGCGTTCGTCGCCGATCATGCGCGTGAAGTTGTCGATGCCGATCCACTCGGGCACCTGGATCAGGTTGTAGTCCGTGAACGACAGGTAGAGGGACGCCAGCATGGGGCCGATCGTGATGACGATCAGCCCGACGAACCACGGCGCCAGGAACAGGTACGCCGTCTTCGTCTCGCGTTTGCCCTGGGCGCTGCGGCCCTTGAGCTTCTGCAGTTCCCCCAGGGCGCTCACGTGCTGCCTACCGGTTCAAGCGTTTCGTCGTGCACTGCTCCTCCAGGTCGTCGTCGACCAGCGCGGATAGCGCTTACCGGCCGGGAGCGTAGCAAGGCCCGTCCAACGATGGAAGAGGCTTCGAAACCTTGATCAGAGCGGAGGTGTGCTGGCCCGCAGCAGAACTTCCCCGGCGACGTGCTCGTGCCGGGGTTCTGCGCCCTCCGACGTGGCCACCAGGTCGAACAGCCGGTGCCCGATCTCGGCCAGCGGCAGTCGGACGGTCGTCAACGCCGGCGCGATGTCCCGCAACGTAGGGATGTCGTCGAAACCGGCGAACGCGAGGTCGTCGGGAACGTCGAGACCGGCGTCCCGGGCGGCGGCCATCGCTCCCACGGCCATGACGTCGTTCGCCGCGAGCAGCACCGGACGCCGCCCGCGCGGCAGGGAGTTCGCGGTCAGGAAGTGCGCGACGCTCTCGTAGGCCCCGTCGCGGGTGAACGGACCCGAGAGGCGGTGCAAGGGCTCGAGACCGTGTTCGGCGAGGCCGGCCAGGAAACCCGCCGTGCGATCGCGGGAGGTGGCCAGGTTCTCCGGGCCCTCGAGCAGTACGAACTCCTGGTAGCCGAGACCCGCAACGGCGGACGCCAAGCGACGGGCGCCGCCGAGGTTGTCCACCAGGACGGTGTCCACGCCGAGGACGTCCTGGGTGGCCGCGGCGACGATGCCCCCCGAGGCACGGAACGCGTCGAGTTCGGCGCGGAGCAGCTCCGTCCGGGCTTCGTCGACCCAGCGCGACCCGGCCAGGATCACGGCGCGCACCCGTTGCCTCCGCAGAGCGCCGACGTGCGCGACCTCACGGTCCGCGTCCCCCCGACTGACCGACAACGTGACGATGGCCCCGGTCGACTCGGCCCGGGACATCACCCCCGCGGCGACGGAGGAGAAGTAGGGGTCGGCGATGTCGTGCACCACGAGCCCCACCACGTCGGAGCGTCCGCGGGCCATCGCCTGGGCCTGCGCGTTGGCGCTGTAGTCGAGCCGAGCCGCGGCGGCGTGCACGCGGTCGCGCAGCGCCTCGCCCACCACCCGGGTGCTGCCGTTCAGGACGCGCGAGGCGGTGGCCAGCGAGACGCCGGCCTCGCGGGCGACGTCGTCGAGAGTGACCGGTCCGTCCGGCCGGGCCCGGCGGGCCCGGCGGCGAGGACGCTCGAGGGGTTGATCACTGGCCACGTCGACATCCTGCCGTGCCCGGGCCCGGGCGGCCGAACGTCACGTCCGTTCGATCTCGCCCGTGACGATCGCGATGTGGTCGCGCACGTTCCGCTCGGCGTCCTCCCCGTCGCCGCGGGCGATGGCGCGGGCCGCGGCGAGATGGGCGTCGAGCGTGCCGGGGGCGGGGTCGGCCGGGGTGAGTCCCCGGTGGGTGCGCCCGACCAGGATCTCCCGCACGGGCCCGGCCAGCTCGGCGTACAGGGCGTTGCCGCTGGCCGCGAGCAGCAGGGTGTGGAAGTCGATGTCGACCTGCAGGTACTCGGGGGAGTCGCCTAGTCCCTGCTGGCCGAGACGGTCCAGCTCGGTGGCCAGGCGGACGAGCCCCTCGCGCTGGGCATCGTCCGCGCGTTCGGCGGCGAACCGGGCGGCGACCGGCTCGAGGGCGGCACGGAGCTCCATGAGTTCGACCAGGTGTGCGTGCCGCAGCGGACCGTCCAGCGTCCACCGGATCGTCTCCGCGCCCAGGACGTGCCACGCGTGCCGTGGCTGGACCGTGATGCCGACCCGTCGGCGCGAGGTGACCATGCCCAACGACTCGAGCACCTTGACCGCCTCCCGGGCGACGGTGCGGCTGGCGCCCGACTCGGCCTCGATGCCGGCGAGGGTGATGACGGCTCCTTCGGCCAGGACGCCCGAGGCGATCCGGCGGCCGAGAGCGTCCAACACCGACGAGTGCACGTGGGAGGCGTTCGTCATCTCACCGTTCCGTCTGCGGTTGCAAAGGTACTACTTTTCGTGTCACCCTCCCCGGACGAGCGGGTGCGGGGTGTGCTCGCAGCCTACTGAGCCATTCGATGATGAAGGACGGCAATGGAAGACTGGACCCAGACCCTGGGAGCAGGTCCGCTCCTGGGTATCGCGGCGGGTGCGATCGCACTGATCCTCGTGCTCGTCATCGTCTTCAAACTCCACGCGTTCCTGACCCTGGTCATCGTCTCGGCGGTCACGGCCATTGCGACGGGGATCCCCACGGGCGAGATCGCGGACACCCTGATCAGCAGTTTCGGTAGCACCCTCGGCAGCGTCGCGCTGCTGGTCGGGCTCGGCGCGATGCTCGGCCGACTTGTCGAATCCTCGGGCGGGGCAAGGGTGCTGGCCGACCGGATGGTCGACGTCTTCGGTGAGAAACGGGCGCCGTTCGCGCTCGGTCTCGCCTCACTCATCATGGGTTTCCCGATCTTCTTCGACGCCGGCCTGATCGTGATGCTGCCGATCGTGTTCGCCGTCGCGCGCCGCATGGGCGGCCGTTCGATGCTGCTGTACGGGATCAGCGCCGCGGGTGCGTTCTCGGTCATGCACGTGTTCCTGCCGCCGCACCCGGGGCCGGTCTCGGCCACCGACCTGCTCGGCGCGAACATCGGCGTCGTCCTGCTCGCCGGCCTGATCGTCGCGTTCCCGCTCTGGTACGTCTCCGGGTACCTGTGGGCCAAGGTCGCCAACGCGCGCAACCCGTTGCCCGTCCTGTCGTTGTTCGGCGACGAGAAGGACGACGTGCAGGCGCAGAACCCGCCCAAGGCAGGGACGGTCATCGCGATCCTCTGCGTCCCGCTGGTCCTGATCCTCATGAACACCCTGTTCACCACGCTGGGCACGTTCGGCGCGGTCGACCCGGAGAACCCCGTCATCCAGGGGGTGGTGTTCCTCGGGACGAGTTCCATCGCGCTGCTGATCAGCGTGTTCGTCGCGATGTTCGTCCTCGGTCGCGCCCGCGGCGTGCAGGGTTCGGCGCTGGAGAAGACGCTCGAGAGCGCGCTCGGCCCGATCTGCTCCGTCGTCCTGATCACCGGCGCCGGCGGGATGTTCGGTGGCGTGCTGCGGACCTCAGGGATCGGCGACGCGCTGTCCACGACGCTCGGGGACATCGGCCTGCCCGTCATCATCGCGGCCTGGTTGATCGCCGCGATCCTGCGCCTGGCCCAGGGATCGGCCACGGTCGCCCTGGTCACCGCCGCCGGCCTGGTCGCCCCCGCCGTCGCGGCCGCGAACCTGAACTCCGTCGAACTGGCTGCCGTCGTGCTGGCCACCGCCGCCGGTTCGGTCTTCGCCGGGCACGTCAACGACTCGGGGTTCTGGCTCGTGGGCCGGCTCATGGGCATGGACGTCAAGACCACCCTGAAGACCTGGACCGTGCAGCAGGCCATCGAGTCCGTCCTCGGCCTCGGCGCCGCGCTCGTCGTGTTCGCCGTCGGCGCCCTGCTCTGAAACCATCGGGAGATTCGTGATGTTCGACCTGACGGGAAGGACCGCGCTGGTCACCGGTTCCTCGCGTGGGCTGGGGCAGTCCCTGGCCCTGGCGCTGGCCGGTGTGGGGGTGCAGGTGACCCTGCACGGCCGGGACGCCGCCGCGTTGTCCGCCAGCGCCGACCTGGTGCAGGAGAAGACGGGTACCCGTCCCACCACGGTGACGTTCGACGTCACCGACGCCGCCCAGGTGGAGTCCGCGATCGGGACGCACCTCGCTGAGTACGGGGTTCCCGACATCCTGGTGAACAACGCCGGGTTGCAGCGTCGGGCCCCGTTCACCGAGTTCTCGGTGGCCGACTGGGACGCCATCATCGGCTCGAACCTGTCCGGGGTGTTCTACGTCTCCCGGTTCGTGGCGCCGGGGATGGTGGAACGTGGTTCGGGCAAGATCATCAACGTGGCCAGCGTGCAGTCGATGCTGGCCCGGCAGACCATCGCGCCGTACTCGGCCTCCAAGGGTGGGGTCGCGCAGCTGACCCGCGGGATGGCGGCCGACCTCGCCCGGCACAACGTGCAGGTGAACACCATCTCGCCCGGGTACTTCGCCACCGACATGAACGCCGCGCTGTGGCAGGACCCCGAGTTCGACGCCTGGCTCAAGGCCCGGACCCCAGCCCAGCGGTGGGGTCGCATCGAGGAACTCCAGGGAACCCTGGTGTACCTGGCCTCGGCGGCGAGCGACTTCGTGTCGGGGCAGAACATCTTCGTCGACGGCGGCATGACGAGCGTCGTCTGATGTCGGATCGAGGGGGATTCACCATGAAGACCGTCCAGATCGACGGCAAGCTCGACCTGCACCAGCGTGAGGTGCCCACCCCCGAACCCGGGGAGGGGCAGGTGCGGATCCGGGTCGAGTACGTGGGCATCTGCGGTTCCGACCTGCACTACTACTTCGAGGGCGCCAACGGTGCGTTCGTCGTCGAGGAACCCCTGGCGCCCGGGCACGAGCTCTCCGGCCGGGTGGACCTCGACCCCAGTGGGCGTTACGCCCCCGGGACCCCGGTGACGGTGCACCCCGCGGGCTTCGGGACCCCCGAACCCGGGATCGAGGACGAACCACACCTGTGGCCCGGGGGTTCCTACCTCGGCAGCGCCTCGACGCACCCCCACACCCAGGGAGCGATGAGCGAGTTCCTCGTCGTCGAGCAGGACACGGTCCGGGAATTGCCGGCGGACCTGCCCCTCGACCTCGCGGCGCTGGCCGAACCGCTGGCGGTCTCACTGCACGGGGTCACCCGCGCGGGCGACGTCCGCGGGGCGAAGGTCCTCGTCTCGGGGGCCGGGCCCATCGGGTTGCTGGCCGCGGCGGCCGCGAAGGCCCGCGGCGCGGCCGAGGTGACCGTCGTCGACCTGCTGCCCGAACCGCTGGCCCGGGCCACCGCGATCGGGGCGGACCACGTGCTGCGCATCGGCGTCGACGAGATCCCCACTGGTTTCGACGTGGTGTTCGAGTGCTCGGGTGCGGCGCCGGCCGTGAGTTCCGCCTTCGTCGCCGCTCGCAAGCGCGGAACCGTCGTGCAGATCGGGATGATGGCCGACGAACCCCGCCCCATCAACCTCGCCCCGGCGATCTCGAAGGAACTCACCCTGCTCGGGGTGTTCCGGTTCAAGGACGAGATCGACGAGGCCGTGCGGATCCTGTCCACCACCCCGGAACTGCGCGCCGTGATCACCCACGTGATCGACGCGAACCAGGCGCAGGAGGCCTTCGACACCGCTCGTGACTCCTCCGTCAGCGGCAAGGTCCTCGTCGCGACCTGGCCGTCGGCATGACCGACCCCGTCGTCCTGGGGTTGGACCTCGGGACCACCAGCACCAAGGTCGTCGCGTTCACGACGGCGGGGGAGCAGGTCGCCTCCGCCTCGCACGGGTACCCGCTGGAAACTCCGCACCCGGGGCACGTCGTCCAGGACCCCGACGCGATCCTGGCCGCGGCCCTGCACGCCGTGCGCGACGTGGTGGCCGAGATCGGCGCCGACCGGGTCGCGGGCATCTCGTTCTCCTCCGCCATGCACAGCCTGCTGGGCCTGGACGCCGACCTCGCGCCGATCACCCCCGTCATCACCTGGGGCGACACCCGCGCGCACGCGCAGGCCGAGCAACTCCGTCAGGTCCCCACGGGGTTGGCCCTGCACCGGCGCACCGGGACGCCGATCCACCCGATGTCGCCGCTGACCAAACTCATGTGGTTCCGCGACGTCGACCCCAAGACGCACGAGAAGGTCGCGTTCTGGACGGGGATCAAGGACTACGTCCTGCTGCACCTCACCGGGTCGCTGATGGTCGACCACTCCCTCGCCAGCGGCAGCGGGTTGATGGACATCCACCGCCTCGCCTGGGACGACGAGGCGCTGGCCCTGGGCGGGATCACCGTCGAGAAACTCCCCGAACTGGTCAGCACCCGGCACGTCGTCGAGGGCCTGACCGAGGAGTCGGCCGCGGCCACGGGGCTGCCGGTCGACACCCGGGTCGTGGTCGGAGCCGGGGACGGTCCGCTCGCGAACCTCGGGGTCGGGGCCGTCGAACCCGGCGTCGCCGCCTGCTCGATCGGCACCAGCGGGGCCCTGCGGGTCGCCGTCGACCACCCGGCCGTCGACCCCCAGGGTGGGGTGTTCTGCTACGCCCTGACCGAGGACCGCTGGATCGTCGGCGGGGCCATCAACAACGGCGGCGCGACGTTGGACTGGGTCCGGGACGTCGTCGACGTCGGCGACATCAGCACCGCAGACCTGCTGGCCCTGGCCGCCCGCGCCCAGCCGGGCTCCGGCGGGCTGATCATGCTGCCGTACCTGCTGAGTGAACGGGCCCCGCACTGGAGCGCGCTGCCCAAGGGCGCCTACGTCGGGCTGACCCGCGGACACCAGGAGGAGCACCTCGTCCGCGCTGCGCTGGAAGGGGTCTGCCTGCAGCTGGCGACCGTCCTGCAGTCGATGCGGGCCGCCGGTCTCGACGTCCGGCACGTCCGCGCGACGGGCGGGGTCACCCGCAGCGACCTGTGGCGCGAGGTTCTCGCCGCCGCCCTCGGGATGCGGTTGGAGTTCGCGGAAGGGCAGGAGGGGTCCGGTTACGGCGCGGCCATCCTCGGGATGAACGCGCTCGGCCTCATCGACTCCCTCGACGTCGTCGCGGACCACATCCCCGTCGACGACACCGTCGACCCCGACCCCCGGACGTCGGCCGTCTACGCGCAACTGCTGCCGATCTTCTCCTCGCTGTACGACGCGCTGGTGCCGACGTACACACGGCTGCGGCGGTTGGAACCGTCACTGCCGATCGAACTGACCTCCTAGAGGATGTCCGCGTAGTCCTCGGCGTGCCGCCGCACGTGCAACCGCACGAACGAGCACGCCGGGACCACGCGGAGTCCTCTGTCCCGCACGGTGTTCAGCGCCGCCTCGACGACCTTCGTCGGCAGCCCCTCGTTCTCGTGCTCGGGAACCACCTCGGTGTGGGTGAAGGCCCAGGAACCACCCTGCGGCACGTAGTCCATGAGCGCGACGACGCGACCGTCGAGGCGCCCCTCGAACCGGTGCGCGTCCTCGTCGTGCGTCACGACCAGTTCGTCCGCGGTGCTCACGGTGGTTCCTCTCCTCTGGAGCGCGGTGCTCCCTCACCACCCTCAACACCCCCACCTACCCCCGTCATCCCGCGGAAAGCATTCTTTCCGCCCCTCTCACGGGGCTCCGGGGGGCGGAAAACATGCTTTCCGCGCGGTCTCGGGGGGTGACGAGGTGGCGGGCGTAGGCCTCGGTCGTGATGAAAGCGGGGAAGTCCGCGCCGAAGGTCGCGTCCTCGACGATCGTCCTCGCCTGCGCGAGGCGGTGCGTGGCGGCGGGGTTCTCGGCGAGGGCACGGCCGAACTCCTCGTCGAGGGTGCGTTGGACCAGGCGCCGGTCCACGACCCTCCCGTCGCTCAGGACCGTGCGGTGCCGCAACCACATCCACACCTGGGTCCGGGAGATCTCGACGGTCGCGGCGTCCTCCATGAACCCGTCGACGGCCACCGCGCCGGCCCCGCCGAGCCAGGCCGCCAGGTACACGAGGCAGACCCGTAGGTCCGCTCGCAACCCCTGCTCGGTGACCCTTCCGGGAGCCGAACCGAGGTCCAGGAGCATCGAGGCGTCGACGTGGACGTCCTCGCGCAGGCGCTCCCGCTGGTCGTCGGTGCCGTCCAGGACGGCGTCGAACGCGGCCTGCGCGACGGGGACCAGCGCCGGGTGCGCGACCCAGGACCCGTCGAAACCGTCCTGCGCCTCCCGGGTCTTGTCGTCCCGGACGGCGGCCAGGGCTCGCGTCGTGGCCTCGGGGTCGGTGCGGGAGGGGACGGCGGCGGCCATCCCGCCGATCGCCATCGCGCCCCGGCGGTGGCAGGTGCGGACCAGGAGGTCGGTGTAGGCCCGCATGAACGGGACCGTCATGGTGACGCTGGAGCGGTCCGGCAGGCCGGCGCGGGGGTTCTCCCGCTGGTTCTTCATGGCGCTGAACAGGTAGTCCCAGCGGCCCGCGTTCAGACCGGCCGCGTGCTCGCCGAGGGCCTGCAGGATCTCCTCCATCTCGAACGCGGCCGGCAGGGTCTCGATGAGCACGGTGGCCCGGATCGTGCCGCGGGGCAGGTTCAGTGCCTCCTCGGCGACGACGAACACGTCGTGCCACAGTGCCGCCTCGGCCGCCGATTCGAGTTTGGGCAGGTAGAAGTACGGGCCGTGGCCGCGCTCGACCTGCCGGCGGGCGCTGTGGAACAGGTACAACCCCGCGTCGACGAAGGCACCCGCGACCGCGGCGCCGTGCACCCTGACGTGTTTCTCGACCAGGTGCCAGCCCCGGGGGCGGACGACGATGGTGGGCAGCTGCTGCCCGAGGCGGTACTCCTTGCCCTCGGGGGTGGTGAAGTCGATGCGGCGTTCGATCGCGTCGAGCAGGTTGCGCTGGCCCTCGACGACGTTCGTCCAGGTCGGGGACGTGGCGTCCTCGAAGTCGGCCATCCAGACGTCGGCACCGGAGTTCAGTGCGTTGACGGTCATGGTCCGGGTCGGCGGACCGGTGATCTCGACCCGTCGGCGGGTCAACCCGGGCGGAGGGGAGGGGACGTGCCAGGTCGGGTCCTCGCGGATCCGGCGGGTGTTCTCGCGGAAGCCGAGTTCTTCCTCCCCGGTCAACAGCCGGTTCGTTCGATGCCGACGAGCGTTCAGCAGGTCCGCGCGGCGGCCGGCGAACGCGTCGTGCAGCAGGGCCACGAAACCCAGCGATTCGGGGGTCAGCAGTTCGCCGCCGCGTTCGACGGTGGGGGCGAGCACCTCGACGGAACCTCGAGGGGTCAGGACGGTCATGGGGGAACTCCTCTCAGAACTGTTCGGTCTCGGTGGACCCCGACATCGCCGTGGTGGTGGCGTCGGGGGACAGGGCGCGGGTGACGTGGTCGAAGTAGCCGGTGCCGACCTCGGCCTGGTGCCGGACGGCGGTGTAGCCGTCCGCGACGGAGGCGAACTCCCGGCCCTGCAGTTCGGCGTAGGCGGTCATCCCGCCCCGGGCGTACCCCTGGGCCAGTTCGAACGCCGAGTGGTTCAGCGCGTGGAACCCGGCCAGGGTGATGAACTGGAACGCGTACCCCAGTTCGCCGAGCTCGTGCTGGAACGTCGCGATCTGCCGGTCGTCCAGCGCCGACCGCCAGTTGAACGACGGGGAGCAGTTGTAGGCCAGCAGCTGCCGGGGGTGGTCGCGGTGGATCTCCGCGGCGAACTCGCGCGCGAACCCCAGGTCGGGTTTGCCGGTCTCGACCCAGAGCAGGTCGGCGTAGGGCGCGTAGGCCCGTCCGCGGGCGATGGCCGCCTGGGCGCCGTCGCGCACCCGGAAGAAACCCTCCGACGTGCGTCCACCTGTGCAGAACTCCCGGTCCCGCTCGTCGACGTCGCTGGTCAGCAGGTTCGCGGCGAGGGCGTCGGTGCGGGCGATGACCAGCGACGGGACGCCCAGGACGTCGGCGGCCAACCGGGCCGCGTTGAGGGTGCGGACGTGGTGCGCGGTGGGGATGAGGACCTTGCCACCGAGGTGACCGCACTTCTTCTCGCTGGAGAGCTGGTCCTCCCAGTGCACGGCCGCCGCCCCCGCGGCGATCATGGACTTCATGAGTTCGAAGGCGTTGAGCGGACCGCCGAAACCTGCCTCGGCATCGGCGACGATGGGGGCCAACCAGTGCCGACCGTCCGTCGAGCCCTCGGCCCACTCGATCTGGTCGGCCCGCAGCAGTGCGTTGTTGATGCGGCGGACGACGGCGGGGACGGAGTTCGCGGGGTACAGGCTCTGGTCCGGGTAGGTCTGACCGGCCAGGTTCGCGTCGGCCGCGACCTGCCACCCGGACAGGTAGATCGCCTCAAGACCCGCCCGGACCATCTGGACGGCCTGGTTCCCGGTGAGCGCGCCGAGGGCGGGGACGTGGTGCCGGGTGTGCAGCAGGTCCCAGAGGCGCTCGGCCCCGAGCCGGGCCAGGGTGTGCTCCTCGGTGAACCGGCCCCGCAGTCGCACGACGTCCTCGGCCGAGTAGTCCCGGTGCACCCCGGCCCAGCGGGCCGCGGTGGCCCAGTCCCGGCGCAGTTCCTCGGCGGGGCTGAGGGTGATCGGGTGGCTCGTCGTCTGGGTCACGGTGCTCTCCTACGTCGGTGTGGGAAGTGCTCCCCGAGGGGATGTGACAGGCAGCTTCGCGCGTCCTGCACGCCCCGGAAGCCCTCGAACCCTGTCAAGAAGTGCACTTCTTGCCCTAACGTGCAGGGATGGACGAAGACGTCTCCGAACTCGGTGACCTGGTCACCCTGGGCCGACGGATCCGGCACCTGCGGACCACCCGCGGTATGACCCTGGACGACCTCGCTGCGAAGGTGGGGAGTTCCGCCTCCCGGCTGTCGTTGCTGGAGAACGGGAGGCGGGAACCGAAGCTCTCGCTGCTGACGTCGCTGGCCCGTGAGTTCGGGGTTCCGTTCGCCGACCTGATGGCCACCGAACCTCCGAGCCGGCGGGCCGCGCTGGAGATCCGCCTCGAGCACGCGCAGCGGTCGCCGGTGTACGCCTCGCTCGGGTTGCCGTCGGTCCGGCCGGGGAAGCGGATCCAGCTGGAACTGCTGGAGGCCCTGGTCGGTCTGCACGACGAACTCGTCCGGCGGGCGCACGAACGGGCGGCCACCCCGGAGGAGGCCCGCACCGCCAACGTGGAACTGCGTCGCACCATGCGGGATCAGGACAACTACTTCGAGCGGGTCGAGGACGCGGCGGCCGACCTGCTGAGAGCCGTGCGGTACGCGGGCGGACCTCTCTCGGAACGGCACGTGGAGGCGTTGGCCGCCCACCTCGGCTACCGGTTCGA
>Ga0325400_1002601_pt1 | contig 15933 bp, 16 predicted proteins | sample PopdelMetagenome_2_FD_205662 | JGI IMG/M metagenome (GOLD analysis project Ga0325400, IMG submission 205662) | Populus deltoides microbial communities from Bellville, Georgia, United States - Xylem-PdKOR-R1 | ecosystem: Host-associated > Plants > Phyllosphere > Stem > Wood/Secondary xylem... | reverse complement strand
CCCGACGGCCAGAAGATGCTCTTCTCGGCCACCCTGGACGGCGAGGTCGACACCCTGGTCCGCCGCTACCTGCGGGACCCGGCCCGGCACGAGGTGGTCAAGGCCGCCGACAGCGCGCCGCCGGCCGAGCACCGCGCCTACAGCGTCTCCTTCCCCGACCGGCTCAAGGTCACCGAGCAGCTGGCCGCCCGCCCGGGCCGCACGATCATCTTCGTGCGCACCCAGCACGGCGCCGACCGCCTGGCCACCAACCTGCAGGCCGTCGGGATCAAGGCCGAGCCGATCCACGGCGGTCTGCCGCAGTCGGCCCGTCGCCGCGCGCTCGAGGCGTTCACCGACGCCCGCTCGCCGGTCCTGGTCGCCACCGACGTCGCCGCCCGCGGCATCCACGTCGACGACGTCCAGCTGGTCCTGCACTACGACCCGCCGGCCGACCACAAGACCTACCTGCACCGCTCGGGCCGCACCGCCCGCGCCGGCGCCGCCGGTGTCGTGGTCTCGCTGCTGCTGCCCGACCAGGTGGGCCAGGCCAAGCGCCGGTTCCGCCAGGCCGCGGTGAACACCGACGTGTCCCGGATCCGTCCGGGTGACGCGCCGATCGCCGAGCTCGTCGCCTCCGGCGTGCACGTCGAGCCGGTCGAGCGTCCCGTGCGCCCGGCCCGCAGCGGCGCCGGCCGCCCGCGTCGGGACGGCGACCGCCGGCCCCCGCGCCGCGACGGCGACCGCCCGGCCCGCTCCTACGGCGACCGCCCGGCCCGCCCGGACCGACCGTCCTACGGTGACCGGCCGGCCCGCCCGGCAGGGGACCGGCCGGCCTACGGCGACCGCCCGGTGCGTGCGGACCGCCCGTCCTACGGCGACCGGCCCGCGCGCCCGGACCGCCCGTCCTACGGCGACCGGCCCGCGCGCCCGGACCGCCCGTCCTACGGCGACCGCCGCCCCGGTGGCCAGCGTCCGCAGGGCGGCACCGGCGGGCGCCCGCAGCGCCCCGCCCGCTCGTACTGAGCTGAACCGCACCACGGCCCGGCCCCCTCGCGGGCCGGGCCGTCGTGCGTCTGCGGCCTAGTCGCGGAACACCAGGGCGGTGCTGACCTCCCGGACCAGCTCGCCCCACGGGCCGGTCAGCCGGGCGGCGTCCTCGGCGCGCAGCGCGGCGCGCGGGTCGCGCTCGGCCCGGGCGACCGCCTGGCCCAGCGGGGTGCCGGCGCCGAGCAGCTCCTCGACCCGGGTCAGCCCGGCGTACTCGGCGAGGTCGCGCACGCCCTCGACGGCCTGCACCAGCACCGCGTGGTCGACCAGCCCGGCGGCGCCGTCGGCCACCTCGGCCAGCACCTCGGCCACCTCGACCAGGTCGTAGCGGTCCTGGTCGACCGGCAGCGGGGACACGGTGGTCTCCTCCACCTCCGGCCAGGACGCGATGTCGGCCAGGTCGTGCTCCTCGTCGCCCTGCACGAAGGCGGTGAGCTCGGCGGGGGTGCCGAACAGGTAGACCTCGCCGTCGGCCCCGAGGAAGCGGGCGTCGTCCTCCACGTAGCAGCGCAGGGTCAGCCCGGCGCCGTCGGGGACGACGACCTCGACCGGCAGGATGCCCACGCCCTCCCAGAAACCGGCCGCCGCGGCGACGGCGGCGGGGTCGGCGGTGAACCGGCCGCCGCCGCTGATGGCGCTCGTCGGGGCGGCGACCGCGGGCTGGGCCGAGGTGTCGTCCTCGGCGGCGTCGGCCCCGGTGTCGGCGGCGTCCTCGTCGTCGGCCACCTCGTCGGCCCCGTCGTCCAGGTCCTCGTCGTCGGCGCCCTCGGCCTCCTCGGCGGAGGGGTAGGCCGACAGCTCGGCGGTCCCGGCGCCGGTCCAGTCCAGGTGGTCCTCGAGCTCGGCGAGCACGTCCTCCCACAGCTCGTCGACCGCGCCGCCGAGCCGGATCCAGGCGTCCTCGCCGCCCCGGCCGGTGAACGCGTCCAGGCCCAGGCCGAGCATGGCCACCTCGGGCTTGGCCATCAGCTCGGCGAGGGAGCCGAAGAGGGTCTCGTCTTCGTCGTCCTCCTCGTCCTCGTCGTCGGGTGCGGTGTCGCAGCACTCGGCGAGCCGGCCGGTGATGTCGAAGGTGGCCGCGAGCTCCTCGACCGCCCAGCGGTCGGGGTTCTCCGCGACCACGTCGTAGACGCCGTCCAGGTCGTAGCGGTGGTCGTCGTCGGGGGTGACGTCGGCGGCGCCCAGGCCCGCCACGACCGGCCAGACCGGGTGGTCGGCCAGGTCGTGGTCGGTGCCGGTGCGGCAGAAGGCGGCCAGCGCGGCGGGGGTCGGGAACAGGTGCACCACGGCGGTGCCGTCGACCGACCCGCCGAGGAAGGCCTGCCACTCCTCGCCGTCCTCCTCCCACGGGGGAGCCCACAGGGTGTAGCCCGTGCGGTCGTCGAGGGTGAGGGCGATGGGGACGATGCTGGGCCTGGCCACGCGCCCATCCTGCCTGTCCCCGGCCGGACCGGGCGACGCAGGTCAGCTCCGGGGGCTGCGCCAGACCCCTGCCACCAGGGCCGCCGCGGCGAGCATGACCACCAGGCCGAGCACCGCGCTGGTGTCGGTGGCCGCCGCGAACGCCGCCCGCGCGCTGCCGGCCAGCGCCTCGGCGGCCCCGGCGGGCAGCCGGTCGGCGACGTCGAGGGCGCCGCCCAGGGTCTCCGCGGCACCGGTCTGCGCGGCGTCCAGCCCCGCGGGCAGCGACAGCTGCGCGGTGTACACCCCGGCCAGCACGCTGCCGAACACGGCCACGCCCAGCCCGGTGCCCAGCTCGTAGGCGGTCTCGCTGACCGCGCTGGCCTGACCGGCCCGCTCGGCGGGGGCCTCGGTGAGGATGGCGTCGTTGGTCAGCGTCTCGGCCAGACCCGCGCCTGCGGCGACGAGCACGAACGCCAGGACGACGGTGGACACCGCCGTGCCCGTGCCCAGCTGCGTGACGACCGCGAAGCCGGCCGCGCCCAGCAGCAGGCCGACGACCACCAGCAGCCGGACCGGCACCCGGCGGGACAGCGGCACGGCCAGCAGGCCGGCGACGACGGCCGCGGCCAGGCCCGGGACCAGCACCAGCCCGGCCTCCATGGGGGTGCGGTCGAGCACGAGCTGCAGGTACTGCGAGCCGATGAGCAGCAGCCCGCCGAACGCGGCGATGCTGAGCAGGTTGGCCCCGATCGCGGCGCGGACCACGCGGGAGCGGAACAGCGTGAGGTCCAGCAGCGGGACCGGCCGGCGCAGCTGGCGTCGCACGAAGACGGTGCCGGCGACCAGGCCGAGCACCGCGGCGCCCACCGGCAGCGGCGCGAGGGTGCCGGCGGCCAGCTTCTTGACGGCGTAGACCAGCGGCAGCATGGTCGCCAGGGACAGCGCCACGCTGGTCCAGTCCAGCGGACCGGGCTGCGGTGCGCGCGACTCCGGCAGCAGCAGCGAGCCCGCGATGAGCAGCAGGGCCAGCACGGGCACGTTGATGAGGAAGACCGAGCCCCACCAGAACCGCTCGAGCAGGAAGCCGCCGACCACCGGGCCCAGGGCCGCGCCGCCGGAGAACCCCGCGGCCCAGATCGCCACGGCCAGCCGGCGCTGCTGGCGGTCCAGGAACAGGTTGCGCAGCAGCGACAGGGTGGAGGGCATGAGCGCGGCACCGAAGACGCCCTGCAGGGCGCGGGCGGCGACCAGCCAGCCGATGGACGGCGCGAACGCGGCCAGGGCGGAAGCGACCCCGAAGCCGGTGGCGCCCACGAGCAGCAGCCGCCGGCGGCCGAACCGGTCGCCCAGCGACCCGGCGGTGACCAGCAGGCCGGCCAGCACCAGGGGGTAGACGTCGACCGCCCAGAGCAGGCCGGTGTTGCTGGGGGTCAGCGCCGCGGCGATGGAGGGGACGGCGAAGGTGAGCACCGTGCCGTCCACGGCCACCAGCAGCACGGGCAGCATCAGCGCCGCCAGACCGGCCCACTCGCGCCGTCCGGCCCGCGGGGCCTGCACCGGGGCGGGCAGGGTCGCGCTCATGGGTCCTCGTTCCGTCATTTCTGTACCGTCCGGCTGGTACAGTAACCCACCATGGCGAGGCCGTCGAACAGGGACCGGGTGCTGGACGCCTACGAGACGCTGCTGGTGGGCGGGGCCGGCGCGACCGTGACCCTGGACGCCGTCGCCGAGGCGGGCGCGGTCTCCAAGGGCGGCCTGCTCTACCACTTCCCCAGCAAGGACGCCCTGGTCGAGGGCCTGGCCGGCCGCCTGCGCGAGCGCGCCGCCGCCGACGTCACCCGGCTGCGGGCCGCGCCCGAGGGCCCGGTGGCGTACTGGGTGCGGACGGCGAACAGCGACGCCGTCTCCGGGATCGGGCGCACCTACCAGGCGCTGCTGGGGCTGGCCGGCACCGGCCAGCCCACCGCGCGCGCCGTGATCGCCGAGGTCGAGCGGGGGTGGACCACCGCGCTGGAGGAGCTGATCACCGACCCGGTGGTCGCCCGGGTGGTGCGGCTGGTCGGCGACGGGCTCTACCTGCAGGGCCTCACCGGCCTGCCCGGCGAGGGCGACGACGCCGCCCTGGTGGCCCTGCTGGAGTCCCTCCTGGACCGCTGAGGCTCAGACGCCGATCGGGTGCCACACCGTCTTGGTCTCCAGGAACGGGGTCATCCGGGACAGGCCAGGGTCGGCGGCCCAGTCCGGCTCCTCGCCCGGTGCCCGCAGCACGCGCTTGAGGGTGCCCGCGGCCGAGCGCTCCAGCTCCATCGCCGCCGTCCCCGCGCCGGTGAGGTCGATCCCGTCGACGTCGGCGTGCTCGGCCAGCCACGGGCCGATCTCGGCCGCGTCGCCGGTCAGCAGGTTCGCCACGCCGCCGGGGACGTCGGAGGTGGCCAGCACCTCCGACAGCGTGATCGCCGGCAGCGGGCGCTGGTAGGAGCTGACCACCACCGCGGTGCACCCGGTGGCCAGCACCGGAGCGAGCACGCTGACCAGGCCGAGCAGCGAGGACCGCTGCGGCGCCAGGACGGCGACCACGCCCGAGGGCTCGGGCACCGAGAAGTCGAAGTAGGGCCCGGCGACCGGGTTCGTGCCGCCCAGCACCGCGGCGAGCTTGTCGGTCCACCCGGCGTACCACACCCAGCGGTCGACCGCGGCGTCCACCGCGGCCCGGGCCCGGGCGGCCGACAGGCCCTCGCCGGCGGCGACCTCCTCGGCGAACTGGGCCGCGCGGCCCTCCATCACCTCGGCCACCCGGTAGAGCACCTGGCCGCGGTTGTAGGCGGTGGCGGCCGACCAGCCGGCGAACGCACCGCGGGCGGCCACCACGGCGTCCCGGGCGTCCTTGCGGGAGGCCTTCGCGGCGTTGGCCACGAAGTGCCCGCGGCCGTCGGTGACGGCGTAGGTGCGGCCGGACTCCGAGCGGGGGAACTTCCCGCCCACGTAGAGCTTGTAGGTCTTGCGGACCTCGATGCGCTCGCTCATCAGGACTCCTTCAGGTACGCGCGCAGGCCGGTGCGGCCGCCCTCGCGGCCGTAGCCGGACTGCTTGTATCCGCCGAAGGGCGAGGTCGGGTCGAACTGGTTGAAGGTGTTGGCCCACACCACGCCGGCGCGCAGCTGGTCGGCCACCGCCAGGATCCGCGACCCCTTCTCCGACCAGATGCCGGCCGACAGCCCGTAGGTGGTGTTGTTCGCCTTGGCCACCGCCTCGTCGGGCGTGCGGAAGGTGAGCACCGACAGCACCGGGCCGAACACCTCGTCGCGGGCGATCCGGTGCGCCGGGGTGACGTCGGTGAACACGGTCGGCTTGAACCAGTAGCCGCGCCCGGGCAGCTCGCCCTCGGGCTGCCAGGCGTGCGCGCCCTCGGCCTCGCCGATGCCGACCAGCTCGCGGATGCGGGCCAGCTGCTCGGGGGAGTTGATGGCCCCGACGTCGGTGTTCTTGTCCAGTGGGTCGCCCACCCGCAGCGTGCCGATGCGCCGCTGCAGCGAGGCGATGACCTCGTCGTGCACCGACTCCTGGACCAGCAGCCGGGAACCTGCGCAGCAGACGTGGCCCTGGTTGAAGAAGATGCCGCGCACGATGCCCTCGACCGCCTGGTCGACCGGCGCGTCGTCGAAGACGATGTTGGCCGCCTTGCCGCCCAGCTCCAGGGTCAGCACCTTGCGGGTGCCGGCCACCGAGCGGGCGATCTGCTTGCCCACCTCGGTCGAGCCGGTGAAGGCGACCTTGTCCACGTCGGCGTGCTCGACCACGGCCCGGCCGGTGTCGCCCGCGCCGGTCACGATGTTCACCACGCCCGGGGGCAGGTCGGCCTGCTGGCACACCTCGGCGAACAGCAGCGCGGTCAGCGGCGTGGTCTCCGCGGGCTTGAGGACGACGGTGTTGCCGGCGGCCAGGGCCGGGGCCACCTTCCACGCCAGCATGAGCAGCGGGAAGTTCCACGGGATGACCTGGCCGGCCACGCCGAGCGGGCGCGGGGCCGGGCCCAGGCCCACGTGCTCGAGCTTGTCGGCCCAGCCCGCGTGGTAGAAGAAGTGCGCCGCGGCCAGGGGGACGTCGACGTCGCGGGACTCGGTGATCGGCTTGCCGTTGTCCAGGGTCTCCAGGACGGCGAACTCCCGGGCCCGCTCCTGCAGCAGCCGGGCGATGCGGAACAGGTACTTGCCGCGGTCGGCCGGGCGCATCGGCCCCCACACCCGGGTGAAGGCCTTGCGGGCGGCGCGCACCGCGCGGTCGACGTCGGCGTCGGTGCCGACCGCGACCTCGCCGAGCACCTCCTCGGTGGCCGGGTTGACGGTCTTCAGCGGGGCGCCGCCGCCGTCGGTGAACTCGCCGTCGACGAACAGGCCGTAGTGCGACCGCAGCGTGACGATCGAGCGGGACTCGGGGGCGGGGGCGTACTCGAAGACGGTCATCAGACGACGCTCACGTGGTCGGGGCCGGAGTAGTGGCCGGTGCGGAGCTTCTGCCGCTGCAGGAGCAGGTCGTCGAGCAGGCTCGAGGCGCCGAAGCGGAACCACGCCGGGTCCAGCCAGTCGGGCCCGGCCACCTCGTTGATCATCACCAGGTGCTTGATGGCGTCCTTGGTGGTGCGGATGCCGCCGGCGGGCTTCACGCCGACCTGGGTGCCGGTGGCGGCGCGGAAGTCGCGGACGGCCTCGAGCATGACCAGGCACACCGGGAGGGTGGCGGCGGGGGAGACCTTGCCGGTGGAGGTCTTGATGAAGTCGCCGCCGGCCAGCATGGCCAGCCAGGAGGCCCGCCGGACGGCGTCGTAGGTCCGCAGCTCGCCGGTCTCGAGGATGACCTTGAGGTGGGCGTCGCCGCAGGCCTCCTTGACCGCCACGACCTCCTCGAACACGTCGAGGTAGCGGCCGGAGAGGAACGCGCCGCGGTCGATGACCATGTCGATCTCGTCGGCACCGTTGTCCACGGCGTCCCGGACGTCGGCGAGCTTGACGCTGCGGCTGGCCCGGCCCGAGGGGAACGCGGTGGCCACCGCGGCGGTGTGGATGCCGGAGCCGGCCAGCGCGTCGCGCGCCACCCCGGCGAGGTCGCCGTAGACGCAGACCGCGGCGACCGGCGGGCAGCTGCCGTCCGCGGGGTCGGGCCGGCGGGCCTTGGCGGCCAGCGAGCGGACCCGGCCGGGGGTGTCGGCGCCCTCCAGGGTGGTGAGGTCGACCATGGAGATGGCGGTGTCGATCGCCCAGGCCTTCGCCGTCGTCTTGATCGACCGGGTGCCCAGCTGCGCGGCGCGGGCCTCCGCGCCGACCTGGTCCACGCCGGGCAGGCCGTGCAGGAAGGCCCGGAAGGCGGCGTCGGAGCGGGTGACGTCGGCGAACGCGTCCGGCGCTCCGGGGGCGACCGGGCGGCCCGGTGCGGTGGGGTCGAGCACGTGCGTCATGCCCGGCATTCTCCACGCCGCCGGGGGAGCGTCGGTCCTCAGGCGGGGACGGCTGCGCAGTCCGGGCAGGCCGCGGCCTCGCGACGGCCCCGCCGGAGCGCTGCGGCACCCGCCACCAGGGCCGCCCCGCCGGCCAGCAGCGACAGCGCGGCGAGCGGCCCGCCGGCCACCGCCCGCCCGAGCAGGGGGACGACGAGGACGGCGCGGCCGAAGCTGCCCCGGGTGAGCGAGACCCGCCACGGGTCGGCGTCGGGGTTCGCGTCGCCCTTCGTCGTCATGACCGGGCCGTCGGGGGTGTCGGCGACGTCGGCGGCGCGGTGCAGGACCGGCCGGTCGCCGAGGACCTCGAAGGGTGCGGGCGGCCGGAAGGCCACGACGTCGCCGGTGCGCACGTCGGTGCCGGGCACGTCCACGGTGAGCACCAGGGAGCCGGCCGGGGCGTAGGGGGTCATCGACCCGGTGAGCACCGGCACCAGCCGGACGCCCAGCAGGTGGGCCGCCACCACGGCGCCGACGAGGGCGACCTGCAGCGTGGTGAGCGCGGTGCGGCGGAGGTCCATGCGGGTCCTCATCCCTGGGTGCGGTCCGCCGCGGGGCGCGGCACGACGGTGGTGGCGGTGACGGTGACGCCGCTGACGACGCCGCCGAGCTTGACGCGCAGGTGGACGCCGTCGCCGGGGGCGACGAGGGCGGGGGAGGTCCAGGACCCGGCCGTGCGGCCCACCAGCGCGGCCAGGCCGACCGTGGTGGTGGTGCCGGCGCAGGTGTCGGCGGAGGTGTTCCACGCGACCGAGCAGACCGTCACCGGGGCGCCGCCGACGACCGCGCCGACGGAGACGTCCAGGGACAGCGTCGCCGGCACGGTGCCGGTGTTCACCAGGTCCAGGTAGCCGGCCTGGGTGGCCACCGTCGTCGTGGTCGACCAGGTCGTCCGGTCGGCCGAGACGGTCCCGGCACCCGCGACCAGGCTGAGGCCGCTGCCCCACCGGGCCATCGTGACCGGGGCGGAGGCGGTGGCCGAGCCCTCCCACGGCGCCGCCTGGGCGGGCCCCGTGGTGGCCAGCGGGCCGAGGGCGGCCCCCGCCACGACGAGGGCGGCGGCGCGCGGGCGCCACCTCCGACGCCGGGACGGGGTCACCGGGCTCAGCCCCCGGTGCGGTCGGTCCCGCCGACCACGGTGTTGCTCACCGACGCGGCGATGCTGCCGCCGGCGCCCTGCAGGGTCGAGGACGCCCCCGCGGAGAAGGTGACCTTGTAGCGGACGTGCTGTGCGTTGCCGGCGCCGGTGCCGATCGAGCCGTGCGCGACGGTCAACGGGGTGGCGGTCGTGGGCGTGCCCGACGCCAGCGCGGTGGTGGTGCCCGGGCAGGTGCTGGCACCCGAGACCGTCGTCCACGCCACCGAGCAGCTGGTCACGTCGACCTGCAGCTGGCCGGCCAGGGCGCCCGTGGCGGACACGCTGCCGGTGAAGGTGCTGGCCGCCGAGCCGGAGTTGGTCACGTCGACGTAGCGGTAGAAGTAGTCGGCGGGCAGCAGGTTGCCCACCGCGGTGCTGAAGGACCCGCCGTTGGCGTCGACCATGCTGACCGCGACGCTGCCGGCGGTCAGCCCGCCGGTGGCCGAGGCGGTGGCGCCCCAGCTGGAGAAGGCGCCCGTGCCCACCAGGGCGGTGCCGGCGACGGCCAGGGTGGCGGCCCCGGCGAGCCGACGTCGGCGGCCGTGCCGGGCGCACGGTGCGGGGGCCTGGGGGTGCTGCGGGTCGGTGCTCACGGTGTCCTCCGGTCGGACGGTCGCCTCTCGGAACGATTCCGTCCCGTTGCACACGATCAACGGGTGGTCGACCGGTCGACCTGAGCGGTCCTCACCCCCAGGGGTGAGCCGGGCCGTCCCCCGGTGGCGCGGGAGGGGCTTCCGGGGGCCGATACCGTGCAGCCGTGCAGCTCACCGTCGTGGACCACCCCATCGCCCGTGCCCGCCTGACCCGGATGCGCGACGAGCGCACCGACAACGCCGCGTTCCGGGCCGCGCTGCGCGACCTCACCGAGCTGCTGGTCTTCGAGGCCACCCGGGAGCTGGCCGTCGAGGAGTACCCGATCACCACGCCGGTCACCGGGACCACCGGCTACCGGCTGGCCGCCCCGCCCCTGATCGTGCCGGTGCTGCGCGCGGGCCTGGGCATGGCCGACACGGCGCACTCGCTGCTGCCGGAGTCGCAGATGGGCTTCGTCGGGCTGGCCCGCAACGAGACCACCTTCCAGCCCGAGGCCTACATGGCCTCCCTGCCGGAGTCGCTGGTCGGCCGCGAGGTGTTCGTCCTGGACCCGATGCTGGCCACCGGCGGCTCGCTGGTGCACTGCTGCACGCTGCTCACCGAGCGCGGCTGCACCTCGATCACCGTGCTGTGCGCGCTGGCCGCCCCCGAGGGCATCCGCCGGCTGGAGGAGTCGGGGCTGCCGCTGAGGGTCTTCACCGCCAGCACCGACGAGGGGCTGGACGACAACGCCTACATCGTCCCGGGCCTGGGCGACGCCGGCGACCGGCAGTTCGGCGCCGTCTGATGCGCTTCGCCGTCCTCGGCAGCGGCTTCTGGGCCACCGAGGTGCACGCCGCGTCGCTGCACGCGCACCCCGACGCCGAGCTGGTCGGGATCTGGGGCCGCGACGCGGCCAAGGCGGCCGCCGCCGGCGAGCGGTACGGCGTCCCCGGGACGGCCGACCTGGATGCCCTGCTGGCCGACGTCGACGCGGTGAGCATCTCGCTGCCGCCGTCGGTGCAGCCCGACCTCGCCGTCCGCGCGGCGCAGGCCGGCTGCCACCTGCTGCTGGAGAAGCCGGTCGCGCTGTCGGTCGCCGACGCCGACCGGGTGGCCGGCGCGGTCGCCGACGCCGGCGTGGCCTCGGTGGTCTTCCTGACCTACCGGTTCCGCGACTCCACCGCGACCTGGCTGGAGCAGGCCGCCCGCTCCGCCCTGGTCGGCGGCCACGTCACCTGGCTGGCCAGCACCTTCGCCGCCGACAGCCCCTTCCGGCAGTCGGTGTGGCGGGCCGAGCCCGGCGCGCCGCTGTGGGACCTCGGGCCGCACGCCCTCTCCCTGCTGGAGCCCGCGCTCGGACCGGTGGTGGCCGCGCAGGGCGCGCGGGCCGCCGACGGCACGGTCAACGTGGTGCTGGAGCACCAGGGCGGGGCCACCAGCACCGTCACCGTGTCGGCCACCGCGTCACCGCTGTCGGCCGGCGAGGAGTTCTGGGTGCACGGCGACGCCGGCCGGCTGGTGCTGCTCCCCGACGCCGGGGCGAGCGCCGCGCAGGCGCACGCGGTCGCGGTCACCGAGCTGCAGGCCGCCGCGCTCACCGGCGGGGCACACCCCTGCGACGCCGCCTACGGCGCCGCCCAGGTGCGGGTGCTGGCCGCCGCCGAGCGGGCCGTCGCGGCCGGGGCGCGCCAGACCGTGTGATGGCCGGGTCCTGGTACCTGCCGCGCGGGCGCATCGGCCGCCGGCGGACGAGGGCGGCCCGGTCACCGCGGTGGTGGGTCTGCTGCTCCTCGTGCCGAACGTGGCGGCCCTGGTCTGCCGCCTGCACGACCAGGACCACTCGGCCTGGGGCCTGCTCTGGCTGCTGGTGCCGATCCTCGGGTGGGTGGTGCTGGTGGTGACCGTCGGGTTCCTCCGCGGCACCCGGGGACCCAACACGTACGGTCAGGACCCGAGGACGACCGGGGGAGCAACGTGGACTTCGTGAACTGGTACGTGCGGCGGGGCCGCATCGGCCGCCGGGTGTTCTGGCTGCACTACGTGCTGCCGCTGGCCGCGCTCGGGGTGCTGGCCTTCCTCGCCGACCTGTCCTTCGGCGACACCAACGTCTCCGAGGTGCTGGCCGGCCGGGCCACGGTGCTGGAGCTCGGCACCATCAGCACGGTCGTCGGCTACGCCGCGCTGGTGCCCACGCTCAGTGCGCACGCCTGCCGGCTGCACGACCAGGGCCGCTCGGCGTGGTGGCTGCTGCTGAACCTGGTGCCGCTGTTCGGCCAGCTGGTGCTGCTGGGCATCTGCGGCTTCGTCCCCGGCCAGCCGGCGCCCAACCGCTACGGCCCGCCGGAGGGGCAGCTGCCCCCGGCCGGACCGGGCCGGCCGCACGCCCCCGGCTCGGCCGACCGCGCACCGGACTACCCGCCCTCGGACTGGCGCTGACGGCGGCGGGACCGCACCCGCAGCAGCACGAACCCGGCCACGGCCAGCACGGCGACGGCGACCAGCCCGCCGGTGGAGACCCGGCCCAGCACCTGCTCGGCCGCCGCGCCCAGGGCGACGACCACCGCGGTGGTGACCCCGGCCCACACCGCCGCGCCGGTCCAGTTCGCGATCGCGAACGTCCGGTAGGGCATGCGGAGCGACCCGGCCAGCGGGCCGGCGAGGATGCGCAGCAGGGCGACGAACCGCCCGAAGAAGATGGCCCACACCCCGTGCCGCTCCATCAGCGCCCGGGCCGACGCCAGCCGGTCGGGACCCAGGTGCGTGGGCGAGCGACGGGCGGCCCAGGCGAACAGCCGGTCCCCGTACCGACGGCCCAGCAGGTAGCCGATGCTGTCGCCGACCGCCGCCGACACGGCCGCGCAGACCGCCACCGTCACCGGCGACACCACGCCCTGCCCGGCCAGCAGCGCCGCCCCGACCAGCACCGTCTCCCCGGGCAGCGGCACCCCGATGCTCTCGACGCCCACGACGAGCAGCACCGTGCCGCAGACGACCAGCGGCGGCAGCCCCTGCAGCCACTCGATCACAGGCCCAGGGCCGCCGACATCTCCGCGCGAAGCCGGGCCAGGTCGGCGTCGCCCTGCGCGCGGGCGGCGGGCACGTCGTCGCCGCGGACCGGGACGACCGACTGCAGGTAGGCCTTGAGCTTGGGCTCGGTGCCGCTGGGGCGGACGACGACGCGCACGCCCTCACCGGTGAGCCGCACGCCGTCGACCTCGGGCAGCAGGTCCTCGGAGGAGACGGGCCGGCTCAGCAGCGACGCCGGCGGGGTGGCCCGCAGCCGGGTCATCGCGGCGGAGATCAGCGACAGGTCGGTGACCCGCACCGACAGCTGACCGGTGGCGTGCAGGCCGTGCTCCCGGGCGAGGTCGTCGAGCCGGTCCAGCAGCGTGCGGCCCTCGGCGGCGAGCTCGGCGGCCAGCAGCGCGACGGCCAGGCAGGCCGAGATGCCGTCCTTGTCGTGGGCGACCTGCGGGGTGACCGCGTAGCCCAGCGCCTCCTCGTAGCCGAACACCAGCGGTGCCGCGTCCGAGCCGGCCCGGATGATCCACTTGAACCCGGTCGGGGTCTCCTGCGCCGGCTGGCCGGCCGCGGCGGCCAGCTCGCCCAGCAGCGAGCCGCTGACCAGCGACCGGGCGTAGGTGCCGGCCACGCCGCGGCGCAGCAGCCAGTCCCCGAGCAGGGCCCCGACCTCGTCGCCGGTGAGCTGGCGGCCGCCGCACACCACCGAGCACCGGTCGGCGTCGGGGTCCTCGGCCAGCGCGACGTCGGCACCGACCCGCTCCGCGAGGGCGAGCAGCAGGTCCACGGCGCCGGGTTCCTCGGGGTTGGGGAAGGCGACGGTCGGGAAGTCGGGGTCGGGGTGCTCCTGCTCGGCCACCGCGTGCAGCGGCGCGAAGCCGGCGGCGGCGAACACCGCGCGGGTGGTCGCCGTCCCCACGCCGTGCATGGCGGTGGTGGCGATGACCAGCCGCTCGCGGCCGGGCACCCGCCCGGGCTCGAGCGCGGCGACGACGGCGGCCACGTAGTCGGCCTCGACGTCGTCGCCGAGGGTGGTCCAGTCCTCGCCCAGCGGCAGGTCGGCGGCGGGCCCGGCGGCGGCGATCGCGGCCTCGATCTCCCGGTCGGCCGGCGGCACCAGCTGGGCGCCGTCGCCGAGGTAGACCTTGTAGCCGTTGTCCTGCGGCGGGTTGTGGCTGGCGGTCACCATCACCCCGGCCACGGCTCCCCGGTGCCGGACGGCGAAGGACAGCACCGGCGTGGGCAGCGGCCGCGGCAGGACCTCCACGACGAACCCGGCGCCGGTGAGCACCTGCGCGGTGACCCGGGCGAACTCGTCGGAGCGGTGCCGGCCGTCGTAGCCGACCACGACGCCCTCCCCGGCGTGCCCGTGGTCGACGAGGTACCGGCTGAGCCCGGCGGCGGCGCGGGCCACCACGGCGGCGTTCATCCCGCCGGGGCCGGCGCGCAGCGGACCACGCAGGCCGGCGGTGCCGAAGGTCAGCGGCCCGGCGAACCGCTCGGCGAGCTCCGCGTCGGCGCGGGCGTCGCCGGCGTCGAGCAGTGCCTGCAGCTCGGCCCGGTCACCCGGGTGCGGGTCGCCGGCGACCCACTCCTCGACGGCCGCCCGGTCGACCCCGGTCACGGCTGCTGCGCGCGGGCCGCCACCGCGTCGACCGCGAAGTCGGGGCCGGCGTACTCCCCGCCGACCCGGTCGAACTCCACGGTGCCCGGCGTGGGCTCGCCGTGCGCGGCGGTGATGGCCTCGGCGAAGGCCTCGGCGTCGTCAGCCGGCTCGTAGCCCAGCGCGCGCGCCGAGGAGAGGTCCCACCAGCCGCGGGTGTTGGCCGAGATGCCCCACACCACGGCGAAACCGGGGGAGGGGGCGGTGAGCGCGGCGTCGACCAGCGCGACCGTGTCGCCCGGGGACAGCCAGGTGGACAGGTGCCGCGGCGCCCGCGGCTCGGGCAGCGCCGAGCCGATGCGCAGGCAGACGACGTCCATGCCGTAGCGGTCGACGTACAGCGACCCCAGGGCCTCCATCGTCACCTTCGAGACCCCGTAGTAGGTGTCCGGCCGCGGCTGGGCGTCGGTCTGCGCGTTCTCCACCCGGGGGGACATCCCGGTGGCGTGGTTGCTGCTGGCCAGCACCACCCGGCGCACCCCGGCCCGGCGGGCGGCCTCCAGCGCGACGTAGGTGCCCTCGACGTTGGCGTGCTTGATGGCCTCCCACGAGGACTCGGTGGCGATGCCGGCCATGTGCACCAGCGCGCCCGCGCCCTTCGCCGCGGCGGTGACGGCGTCCAGGTCGGTGGCGTCGGCGACCAGGTGCTCCTCGCCGGGCCGGGGGGCGGCGATCGCCACGACGTCCAGCGAGCGCAGCGCGTGCCCGCGCTCGGGCAGCCCCTCGCGCAGGAGGGTGCCGATGTATCCGGCGGCGCCGGTCAGCAGGACAGGGCCGGCGGTGCTCACGAGCGGCCGATCAGGTCGACGAGGAAGGCGCCCAGGCGGGTGGCGGCGGCCTTGCCCGCGGCGAGCACCTCGTGGTGGTCCAGCGGCTCGCCGGTCATGCCGGCGGCGGCGTTGGTGACCATGGACAGCCCGAAGACCTCCATGCCCTCGGCCCGGGCGGCGATGGCCTCCAGGGCCGTGCTCATGCCGACCAGGTCGGCGCCCAGGGTGCCGAGCATGCGGATCTCGGCCGGGGTCTCGAAGTGCGGGCCGGGGAGCGCTGCGTAGACGCCCTCGACCAGCGAGGGGTCGAGCTGCGCCGCCAGCTCGCGCAGCCGCGGGGAGTACAGGTCGGTCAGGTCGACGAACCGGGCACCGACCAGCGGGGAGCGGGCGGTGAGGTTGAGGTGGTCGCTGATGACCACGGCCTGGCCGACGGTGTGCTGGGGGGAGAGCCCGCCGGCGGCGTTGGTGAGCAGCACGGTGCGCACGCCGGCGGCCGCCGCCGTCCGCACGCCGTGGACCACCGGCTCGACGCCGCGGCCCTCGTAGAGGTGGGTGCGGCCGAGGAAGAGCAGCACCTTGTGGTCGCCGACGGCGACCGAGCGGATCTCCCCTCCGTGGCCCTGCACGGTGGGGGCGGCGAAGCCGGGCAGCTCGCCGATGCCCACGCTGGCCAGCACCTCGCCGAACGCGTCGGCGGCCGGGGCCCAGCCCGACCCCATGACGACGGCGGTGTCGTGGCCCTCGCCGAGCGCGGCGACCAGGTCGTCGGCGGCGCGTCGGGCCAGGGCGGCGGGGTCGGACGGGTGGGTCTCGGTGCTGGGCTCGCTCACGGCCGTGACGC
>Ga0325400_1002599_pt1 | contig 15935 bp, 16 predicted proteins | sample PopdelMetagenome_2_FD_205662 | JGI IMG/M metagenome (GOLD analysis project Ga0325400, IMG submission 205662) | Populus deltoides microbial communities from Bellville, Georgia, United States - Xylem-PdKOR-R1 | ecosystem: Host-associated > Plants > Phyllosphere > Stem > Wood/Secondary xylem... | reverse complement strand
ACAACATGGACGATCAGCGGATGGACGTGGTGGGCCCCGTCACGTTCCGCGGCCCCAACAACTACGCGCTCGACACCAGCGACGCCCGCGTCGATCTGCGCACCCGCCAGCTGACGGGCACGGGGGCAGTGACGGGCACGGTGCCGCAGGGTCGATTCGCCGCCGACCGCATGACCGCCGACCTGGAGGGCCGCGTGGTGCGGCTGAACGGCAACGCCCGCTTGCGGATCGTGCCCGCGCGCGCGAGATAGGGCGCGATCATGCGCCTCCACCCGACCCTAGCGATCCTGCCGCTGCTGCTCACGCCGCTCGCGGTTCCCGCCGTCGCCCAGCGCGGGCATGATTCGAACGCGCCGATAAACTTCGACGCCAACGCCATCGAGCTCCAGGACCGCGCCAACCGCGCCGTGTTGTCGGGCAACGTCGTGGTCCGCCAGGCGGAGATGACGCTGACCGCACAGCGCATGACCGTCGCCTATACCGGCCAGGTGGTCGACGGCAGCCCCCAGGTGTCGCGCCTTGACGCGTCGGGCGGCGTCACCGTGCGCCGCCCCGACCAGACGGCGCGCGGCCAGTACGGCATCTATGATCTGAACCGTCGGCTGGTCACCATGCTGGGCGGCGTCACGCTGACGCAAGCGGGCAACACCGTGTCGGGCGGGCGGCTGACGATCAACCTGGACACGGGCCGCGCGGTGATCGACGGCGCGGCCGCGCCCGGCGGGTCGGGCAGCGGCGGCGCGGTGACGCGCGCGGCCGGTGGCCGCGTGTCGGGCACCTTCTCGGTCCCGAAGCGGTGACGGCGTTGGTCAACCGTCAACCGTTCCCCCACTAGGCGCAAGAGCAGCATCATGGACGCCGTCACCACCCTTCCCTCCCGCTCGGACGCGGGCGGCCCATCCGCGGCCGAGGGGCTGCGCGTCATCTCCATCGCCAAGAGCTACGGCGAGCGGTCGGTACTGACCGACGTGTCGGTGAAGGTCGGGCGCGGCGAGGTGATCGGCCTGCTGGGGCCCAACGGTGCCGGCAAGACCACCTGCTTCTACTCGGTGATGGGGCTGGTGAAGCCCGATTCGGGCCGCATCATGCTGGACGGCGAGGACATCACCGGCCTGCCCATGTACCGGCGCGCGGTGCTGGGGCTGGGCTACCTGCCACAGGAGACGAGCATCTTTCGCGGCCTGTCGGTGGAAAAGAACATCGGCGCGGTGCTGGAACTGGCTGAGCCTGACCGCGACGCGCGCGCGGTGAAGCTCGACCGGCTGCTGGACGAGTTCGGGCTGACGCGGCTGCGCACCGCGCCCGCCATGGCACTGTCGGGCGGCGAGCGGCGGCGGGCGGAGATCGCGCGCGCGCTGGCGGCCGACCCGTCGATCATCCTGCTCGACGAGCCGTTCGCGGGCATCGACCCCATCTCGATCGCCGACATCCGCGACCTGGTGCGCGACCTGAAGCGCCGCGATATCGGCGTGCTCATCACCGACCATAACGTCCGCGAGACGCTGGACATCGTCGACCGCGCCTACATCATCTACGACGGGCGCGTGCTGTTCTCCGGCTCGCCGTCCGAACTGGTCGCCGACGCCAACGTCCGTCGCCTCTATCTGGGCGAGGACTTCTCGCTCTGATGTTTGATCCGCTGACGCGGATGCGGCACCGGCCCGCTCCCCGACTCGGCCGGCCGACCAGGGTACGATATGGGTGGCCGGGTGGGGCGCATCCGGGTCGGTGCCGCATCGATTCGGCACAGCCGAATCGAGCCCGGAGCAACTGATGTCCTTCGCCCCCCGCCTGGACATCCGTCAGACCCAGTCGCTGGTGATGACCCCCCAGCTCCAGCAGGCGATCAAGCTGCTGGCGCTGTCCAACCTGGAGGTGGAGGCGTTCGTCGCCGAGGAGATCGAGCGCAACCCGCTGCTCGAATCGGCCGGCCCGGAAGGGTCCGACGTGCCCGCCCCCCGCGACGCGCCGCCCGAGCCCGCGGTCCAACGCGACGGGCCGGCGGGCGCGGACGAGCTGGTGCGGGGCGAGGCGGGAGGGGCGGAGCCCTCGCTCGACCTGGACTACGCCACAGAGAGCCATCAGCAGGACGGCGCGTCGGACGGCGGCGGCGGGGCGGACGGGTCGCTGGGGCTAAACGGGCTGTCGGGCGCGGGGCCGGAGGACGGGCCCGACCTGGACGGGTTCGCCGCCGCCGCGCCATCCTTGCGCGACCACCTGATGGGACAGGCCGGCACGCTGTTGTCGGGACTGGATCTCTTGATCGCCGAGCAGCTGATCGACCTGCTCGACGAGGCGGGGTACCTGACCGCCCCATTATCCGAGGTGGCCGACCGGCTGGGGCTGGACGAGAACGAGGTGGAACGCGTGCTGGCGGTGGTGCAGACGCTGGAGCCCACCGGCGTCGGCGCGCGCGGGCTGGCGGAATGCCTGAGTCTTCAAGCGCGCGAGGCGGACCGGCTCGACCCGTGCATGGTGCAGCTGTTACGCCACCTGGACGTGCTGGCGCGCGGTGACCTCAACCGGTTGAAGCGATTGTGCGACGTCGACGACGAGGATTTGGGCGACATGATCCGCGAACTGCGCGGCTACGACCCCAAGCCCGGATGCCGTTACGGCGGCGAGGCGGCGCTGGCGGTGGTGCCCGACCTGTTCGTCACCCGCGGGCCGGAAGGGTGGTCGGTCGAGCTGAACGGCGCGACCCTGCCGCGCGTGCTGGTCAACCGCCGCTATCACGCCGAACTGGCGGCGGGCATCGGCAAGAACAAGACGGGCCGCGCCTGGCTGGGCGAGCAGTTGCAGGGTGCCAGCTGGCTGACCAAGGCGCTGGACCAGCGGCGCCGAACCATCCTGGCGGTGGCGTCGGAGATCGTGCGCCAGCAGGAAGGGTTCTTCACGCACGGCGTGGCGCGGATGAAGCCACTGACGCTGGCGCGGGTGGCGGAGGCGGTGGGGATGCACGAGAGCACCGTCAGCCGAGTGACGTCCAACAAGTACCTGGCCTGCGCGCGCGGACAGTTCGAGCTGAAATATTTCTTCACCAGCGGCGTCCCCGCGGCCGACGGCGGCGGCGAGGGCGTATCAGCCGAAGCTATCAAGAGCGCGATCCGCCGGCTGATCGCGGCCGAGGGCGACGCCGTCCTGTCCGACGACGCGCTGGTGGAGATGCTGGGCGCGGAGGGCTACGCACTCGCGCGGCGCACGGTTGCCAAATATCGCGAGGCGATCGGCATCGGCAGCTCGGTCCAGCGCCGCCGCGCCCGCACGCTCGAGCGCGCCTGACGGATCAGCCGCGCTGTTCGACCGGCGGGCGGTCGCGGAGCAGGGCGCGCAGCGATCGCAGCAGCGGGGCCTCGACCGCCCGATGGAACAGCACGGCCAGGCCGGCCGTCGCCACGGCGACGATGAGGCACGCGACCCAGCCGAGCGGGGCCGGCAGGGCGGGCAGGCGCAGCAGCTGGCCGATCGCGATCGGGTGGAGCAGGTAGAACGCGTAGGAGGCGGCCCCCAGCGCCAGCACGGGTCGCGCGCGGACGGCCAGCCCGTTCCGCTCGGCCGCGACCAGGCCCAGCACGATCGCGGCGGCGGGCAGGCCCCAGGCCAGCACGCGGCCGATCGCCTGGTAATCGTCCGGATCGTAGGCCGTGAGACGGGGCAGCAGGAACAGCAGACCCAGGCCCGCCGCCGCCAGCGCCAGCGCGCCGCGCCCGCCCAGGCGATCCGTCGCCGACCCGCGTTCCGCGGCGAGATAGACGCCGATCCCCAGCGCGAACTCCAGCAGCAGCGGCCAGGGACCGGCGCTCGGCAGCGGCACCGAGGCCAGCACGATCAGCGCGACGCCGGCCGCCGGCGGGGCGGCCTGCGTCCCCAGCCGGAGCGCCAGCCAATAGATCAGGTAGAAGGCCAGTTCGTAGACCAGGGTCCAGGCGACGAAGATCAGCGCCGGCCGGCCGCCGGGCCCCGGCAGGTAGAAGAGCGACTGGACCAGCCAGCCGCCCACGTCGCGCGCGCTCATGGCCTCCAGCGTCGCCGCCGCTGCGAGCAGGGTCGCGATCCAATAGGGCGGGATGACGCGGATCAGGCGATGGGACAGGAAGTGCCGGGTGGTGCGCGCGCTACTATGGGCGATGATGAAGCCGCTCAGCACGAAGAACAGGTCCACCCCCGCCGCCCCGGTGCGAAAGGGCAGCGCGGTCGCCGGCATCAGCCCGTAGTGGAACACGACCACCCCCAGCGCCGCCAGCGCGCGCAAGGCCTGAAGGTTGGCGAGCATGAGGTCGGCCCTCAGCGCGTCGGCACGGGCTCCGGGCCGGAATAGTCGTAGAAACCTCGGCCGGTCTTCTGACCGTACCAGCCGGCCTCGACGTATTTCACCAGCAGGGGCGCGGGGCGGAACTTGGGGTCGCCGGTGCCGGTGAACAGCACGCGCGTGATATCGAGGCACGTGTCCAACCCGATGAAGTCGGCCAGCCGCAGCGGGCCCATCGGGTGGTTCAGCCCCAGCCGACAGCCGGCATCGATGTCCTCGACGGACGCCACCCCCTCGCCCAGCGCGAAGCACGCTTCGTTGAGCATCGGCATCAGCACGCGGTTGACGATGAAGCCGGGCGCGTCGTTGGCGCGCACCACGCGCTTGCCCAGCCGCTCGGCATAGGTCTCGACCGCCGCCATCGTCTCGTCGGAGGTGGCGAGGCCGCGGATCAGTTCGATCAGGCCCATGACCGGCACGGGGTTGAAGAAGTGGACGCCGACGAAGCGGGCGGGGTCGGGCGCGGCCTGAGCCAGGCGGGTGATGGGGATGGAGGAGGTGTTGGTGGCCAGGATCGCGTCCGCGCGCAGCACGGCGCCGATGTTGCCGAAGATGCCGCGCTTCGTATCCTCGCGCTCGGTCGCGGCCTCGATGACCAGGTCGCATTCGGCCATGGCGGCTAGGTCGTCGACCGGCTGGATCAGATCGAGGAACCCGTCGCGGTCGACCGCGGATATGGTTTCTTTTGAAACCAGTCGGTCGAGTCGCTTGCCGATGCCGGCGCGCCCCGCCTCCGCGCGGTCGAGGCTGGCGTCGGAGAGCAGCACGCGGAAACCCGCCTGGGCGGAAACCTGGGCGATGCCCGATCCCATCTGCCCGGCCCCGATGACGCCGATCGTCTGCATTCCCGCTCTCCTTTGCGCGAAGCTCCTAGCGGGCGGGGGGCACAGGCGCTACCGGGTCGCGCCGGGTCGCCAGAGGATGTCGGCCGCGCCGTCGTCGTTGGCGAGGCGCGCGGCAACGAACAGCCAGTCGCTCAGGCGGTTGAGATAGGCGAGCGCGGGGACGCCCAGCGGCTCGTCCACCGCGACCGCCGCGCGTTCGGCCCGGCGCGTCACCGCGCGGGCGTGGTGGAGCGCGGTCGCCAGGGGGGTGCCGCCGGGCAGCACGAAGCTGGTCAGCGGCGCCAGCCGCGCATTCATGGCGTCGATCTCCGCCTCTAACCGGTCGACCTGGGGGGGCACGATGCGCAGCGCGCCGTCGATGCCGTCCGGCGTCGCGAGGTCGGCGCCCAGGTCGAACAGGTCGTTCTGGACGCGGCGCAAGGCGTCGGCGACCGGGCCCCCGTCCGCCGCCAGACCCGCCGCCAGCACGGCCGCGCCGATCGCGCAGTTCGCCTCGTCCACGTCGCCCATCGCCGCCAGCCGGGCGTCAGACTTGGAACGGCGGGTGCCATCGACCAGCCCGGTGGTGCCGTCGTCGCCGGTGCGGGTGTAGATGCGGTTGAGCTTTACCACGGTGGCCGAACGGGGGGCGTCAGGTGCGGCCGGCGGCGAACAGCAGCACGACCACCACCAGGATCGCCAATGCCTGGAAGAAGATGCGCTGCTGCATCATGCGGTTGGATTTCAGCGACGCGGCGCTGGGCCCCTCGCCGCCGCGCACCGCGGCGTGGCTTTCCTGCAGGAAGGCGATGATGCCGCGGACCAAGGCCACCACCGTCGCCAGCATGGCGGCGATCAGCAGCACGACGAGGATCGTATTTCCCATGATCGCTATTTAAGTATCTTCAAGCCGGAAACCAGCGGGGAACCGACGTGCACGCAACGCGTCGGCGAGCGCGCGCCCATCGGTGCCGGCGGCGCGCAGGTCCGCGAGCGCGGCGCTGCCGCGGCGCTTGGCCAGCCGCCCGCCGCCGGCGTCGAGCACCAGCGGATGGTGGTGATAGCGCGGCGTGGGCCAGTCCATCAGCGCCTGGAGCAGCCGGTGGACGTGCGTGGCGTCGAACAGGTCGCGCCCGCGCACCACGTCGGTCACCCCCTGCTGCGCGTCGTCCAGCGCGGCGGACAGGTGGTAGCTGCCGGCCAGATCCTTGCGCCCCAGCACCACGTCGCCCTGCGGGCCGGGGTCGGCCGCGACCCAGCCGGCGGTCGCGTCGTGCCAGCGGAGCGGGCCCGCCACCGCCAGGGCGGCATCCATGTCGAGGCGCCAGGCGTGCGGATCACCCATGCGCGCCGCGCGCGCCGCGGGGGACAGGCGGCGGCAGGTGCCGGGATAGGCGGGGCCGGCGGGTCCGTGCGGGGCGCCGGCGGCTTCCGCCACCTCGGCGCGCGTGCAGAAGCAGGGATAGACCAGCCCCCGGTCGCGCAGGCGATCGAGGGCGGCGGCGTAGAGATCGAGTCGTTCGGACTGGCGCGACAATTCGTCCCATTCCAGACCCAGCCATTCCAAGTCATCCAGCGCCGCGTCGGCATGTTCGGCCCGGCTGCGCGTGCCGTCGATGTCCTCGATCCGCAGCAGAAAGCGGCTGCCGGGCGCGGCACGGGCTAGGTCGTGCGCCAGGATCGCCGACCAGCCATGGCCCAGGTGCAACCGGCCGGTCGGGCTGGGCGCGAAGCGAGTGACCACCTGATCGGTCTGGGGCGAACCGGGTCCCCGGCGGTGCGGATTGGCACCCAGCCGGCGACGCTCGGCATAGGACATGCGCATCCAATCCCGAGCCCGTACCGAGACAAAGTCGGTCGGCGAGGTGCAGCAGAAGCGATCGTCCCGATCGGTCATCCGCGCATATTCCCGGCCTGCCTGTGGATGGATCAGGCGCCGCAGGGTTGACCGGGCCCCATCGCCCCTGCTGTAATGCCTATGTCACGCCGGCGGGTCAGAGCGGGTCCGGCTCCTGCGAGGGAGGGCGCGTGTTTCATCCCGACCTGATACGACATCCGGACTCCTGTCCGGCGCTGGTACTGAACGCCGACTATACCCCGCTCTCCTATTACCCGCTCAGCCTGTGGCCGTGGCAGACGGCGGTCAAGGCGGTGTTCCTGGACCGGGTGGACATCGTCGCGCATTACGAACGCGAGGTGCGGTCGGCCAGCACCGCGCTGAAGCTGCCGTCGGTGATCGCGCTGAAGCAGTTCGTACGCCCGTCGCAATTCCCGGCGTTCACGCGGTTCAACCTGTTCCTGCGCGACCGGTTCGAGTGTCAATATTGCGGGCATCCGCGCGACCTGACCTTCGATCACGTGGTGCCGCGCGCCTATGGGGGACGCACGACGTGGGAAAATGTGGTCACCGCGTGCGCGCCGTGCAACCTGCGCAAAGGGGGACGCACCCCGCGCGAGGCGAAGATGCCGCTGCACGTCGAGCCGATCCGTCCCACATCGTGGCACCTGCAGGAGCATGGCCGATCCTTTCCACCCAACTACCTGCACGACACGTGGCACGACTGGCTATACTGGGACGTCGAACTGGACGCGTGAACGGGGCGGCGGGAATGGCGAGAATAGCGGTGACGATGACGGGGCTGGCCTGTGCGCTGGCGCTGGCGGCGTGCGGCAAGGCCGAGGAGAAGCAGGCGGCGGCCGACGCCAAGGCCGCGGGCTTCGTGCCGCCCTCGGTCACGTCGCGGCTGGACTGGGGGGCCACGGGCGAGCGGCGGTTCCACGCGCTGGACCGCAACGGCGACGACGTGCTGACGTCGAACGAAGTGCCCCGCCCGGACAGCCGCATCCTGCGCTACGACCGCGACGGCGACGGCGACGTGTCGCTGGTCGAGTTCAGCGAGGGCACCATGGCCCGGTTCGACCGCATGGACCTGAACCGCGACGGCACGGTGACATCCGAGGAACGGCAGACGTCGGGCGAAGGGCGGCGCGACCCCCCGCCCCCCGCCGACGCGCCGGGCAACGCGGCTGACAACGCTGGCGCGCCGGCGGGGTAGCGGCGAGCGCGATCGCGAGCGTCAAGCCCCTCCCCTTCAGGGGAGAAGTTGGGGTGAGGCGTTTCCCTCCAAGCGCCGTGCGCGTGGACAGGCCCCACCCCCGGCCCCTCCCCTGAAGGGGAGGGGAGTGTGGAGGCGATCACCCCCTTCTCCACGGTTCGTCGAGGGCGGGGCGGGAGGACCGGCCCCGCTCGGCCTCAGGCCATGTGCACCGTCTTGGTGACCATGTGCGCGGCCACGCCCTCGGGCCCGTCTTCCGAGCCGTAGCCCGAATCCTTGACGCCGCCGAACGGGCTGTCGACGAAGCTCAGGCGCACCTGGTTGATCGCCACCATGCCCGCCTCGATCGCATCCCCCAAGCGGTTCTGGCGGCGCCCGTTCTCCGTGAAGCAATAGGCGGCCAGGCCGTAGGGCAGGCGGTTGGCGTGTTCCACCGCCTCCTCCTCGGTGCCGAACCGGGTCAAGAGCGCCAGCGGGCCGAACGGCTCCTCGTTCATCGCGCGGGCGTCGACGGGGACGTCGCCCAGCACGGTGGGCTGGAAGAAGAAGCCCTCGCCTTCCCCGCCGCCGCGATCGCCGCCGGCGAGCAGGGTGGCGCCGGCGCCGCGCGCGTCCTCCACCAGTTCGGCGATCGCTTCCGGCCGGCGGGCATTGGCCATGGGGCCCATCTGGGTCGCGCGGTCGAGCCCGCTGCCGACCTTGAGCGCGCGCGTGCGTTCGGCGAAGCCGGCCGCGAACCGGTCGTACACGTCGTCCTGGACGTAGAAGCGGGTGGGCGCGATGCACACCTGGCCCGCGTTCCTGAACTTGTGCGCCACCAGCGTGTCCAGCGTACGGTCGACGTCGCAATCGTCGAACACCAGCACGGGGCCGTGGCCGCCCAGTTCCAGCGTCATCTTCATCAGGCTGTCGGACGCCAACCGCGCCAGGTGCTTGCCGACGCCCACCGATCCGGTGAAGCTGAGCTTGCGCGTGACGGGCGACGCCAGCAGCCGGCGCGACACCTGGTCGGGCACGCCGAACACCAGCTGCGCCACCTCGCCCGGCAGACCGGCGTCGATGAAGCAGCGCATCACCTCGACCGCGCTGCCCGCCGTTTCCTCGCTGGGTTTCAGAATGATCGAGCAGCCGGCCGCGATCGCGGGGCCAAGCTTGCGGATCGGGTTCATGACGGGGAAGTTCCAGGCGCAGAACGCCGCCACCGGCCCCACCGGCTGGTGCAGCACCAGCGACCGCGCGCCGGGCGCGCGTTGCAGCACGCGGCCGTAGATCCGCTCCGCCTCGCCGGCGTGGAAGTCGAGCAGCGCCGCACCGAACGCGACCTCGCCCTTGGCCTCGGCGAGCGGCTTGCCCTGTTCCAGCGTGGCGACGCGCGCGATCGCGCCCGCGCGATCGCGCAGCAGGGCCGCGGTGCGGCGCAGCACGCCCGCGCGCTCCTCGGCCGGGGCGGCGCGCCAGCGGCGGAAACCGCGGTCGGCGGCGTCGAGCGCGCGGTCCAGGTCGTCGTCCGACGCCAACGGCAGGTCGGCCTGCGCCGCCCCCGTGGCCGGATTGAGCACCGCGTGCGCGTCGCGCCCGCCCTGGCCCAGCCATTCCCCGTCGACGTAGAGGCCGAGATCGGCGGCGTAGGCGTCTGTCATTGGAAACTCCCGAAGCTGTGAGGCGCATATAGGCGATGGCGTTAGCCCGCCGCCATCTCCTTGAGCGGGACGGTGGCGTCGGCCAGCCGGGCGGGGTCAACGCGCGCGGCGGTTTCCACCAACGCGCGGCCCTGCACATAGTCGCGTACCGCGTTGACGCAGTCGAGCGCGCGGACGCGGCCGTCCCGGAGGTACACCACCGAGAAGCGGCGATCGGCGGGGTCGCCCCGCACCACCGCGGCGTCGTGCCCCGCCGACAGCCCCACCGTCTGAAGTTTCAGGTCGTACTGGTTGGACCAGAACCAGGGCGTGGCGGCATAGGGAGCGGGATCGCCCACCAGCGCGCGCGCGACGACGGCGGCCTGGTCGTTGGCGTTCTGGACCGATTCGAGGCGGATCGTGGCGCCGTCGGCGAAGGCGTTGGCGTGCGCGGCGCAGTCGCCGATCGCATACACGTGATCCAGGCCGGTGCGGCAATGGTCGTCGACCAGCACGCCGCCCGCCGCCGTCGCGGCCGCGCCAGCCGCCAACAGCGGCTCGACCGCCGGCACGATGCCGATGCCGACGATCACCATGTCGCAGGGTACGACCTCGCCGTCGCCCAACCGGACGCCCGACGCGCGGCCGCCCTGCCCGACGATCGCCGCCACGCCGGTGCCGAGCCGCAGGTCGACGCCCCGCGCGCGGTGTTCCGCCTCGAAGAAGCGGCTCAACGGCTCGCCCGCGACGCGCGCCAGCACGCGGGTCTGCGCCTCCAGCACGGTGACGCGGCGGCCCAGCTTGGTCAGCACGGCCGCCGCCTCCAGCCCGATATAGCCGCCGCCGACGACGCAGACGCGCGACACGCCCGGCAGCTCGGCGATCATCGCGTCCACGTCGGCGCGGCTGCGGACCGCGTGGACGCCGGCCAGGTCGTGCCCCTCGCACGCCAGGCGCCGGGGGGCGCCGCCCGTCGCCCAGACCAGATTGCCGTAGCCGATCACCGCACCGTCCGCGGCGCGCAGGGTGCGGGCGTCCGGATCGACGGCGACGATCCGCGTGTTCGGCCGCATCGCCACCGCGCGGCCCGCCCAATAGGCTTCCGATCGGATCAGCAATCGCTCGAACGGCTTGTCGCCGGCCAGATATTCCTTGCTGAGCGGGGGGCGTTCGTAGGGTAGTTCGGGCTCGTCGCCGATCAGCGCGACGCTGCCCGGATAGCCGCGCTGGCCCAGCGCCGCCGCCAGCGCGGCGCCGCCGTGGCCCGCGCCGACGATGACGGTGTCGAAGCGTTCCATCACCGGGGCGCCATGCGGATCGCGCCGTCCAGGCGGACGTCCTCACCGTTGAAATAACCGTTCTCGATCATCGTCAGCGCCAGGTGCGCGTATTCTTCGGGCAAGCCCAACCGCTTGGGAAACGGCACCGACGCACCCAGCGCGTCGCGCACGTTCTGGGGTGCCGCCGCCAAGAGCGGCGTGTCGAAGATGCCGGGCAGGATGGTGTTGACGCGGATCCCCTCGCCCATCAGGTCGCGCGCGATGGGCAGGGTCATGCCGACCACGCCGCCCTTGGATGCCGCATAGGCGGCCTGGCCCATCTGCCCGTCCTCGGCCGCGACCGACGCGGTGTTGACGATCGCCCCGCGCTCGCCGCCGTCGAGCGGGTCCAGCGTCAGCATCCCGGCGGCCGACTTGGCGATGCAGCGGAACGTGCCGATCAGGTTGATCTGGATCACCCAGTTGAACGCGTCGAGCGGGAAGTGCTTGATCGACCCGTCCTCCTTGGACCGGCCGGCGGTCTTGACCGCGTTGCCGACGCCCGCGCAATTGACCAGCACGCGTTCCTGGCCGTGGGCGTCGCGCGCGCGGGCGAAACCGGCGTCGACGCTGTCGTCGGAGGTGACGTTCACTTGCGCGAACACGCCGCCGATCTCGGCCGCGACGGCCTCGCCCTTGGTCGCCTGCAGGTCGAAGATCGCGACCTTCGCACCCCTGGACGCCAGCAGCCGCGCCGTCGCCTCGCCCAGGCCGGACGCGCCGCCCGTCACCACCGCCGCGATACCGTCGATCCTCATGCGCCCTCTCCGTGCCGTCGTTGCCCGAGGCTATGGACGGCGCGGGGCGGAGGTCAACCGGGGCTGGACACTGGAGCTGGACACTGGGGCTGGACGGGGCACATCCCGCGCGGCACGGGCGCGGGCGTGGCCAAGCTGTATTTCTACTACGCGTCGATGAACGCGGGAAAGTCGACCAACCTGCTCCAGGCCGACTTCAACTATCGCGAGCGGGGGATGGCCACGATGCTGTTCACCGCCGCACTCGATACGCGCGCGGGCGCGGGCACCATCGCCAGCCGCATCGGCCTGTGCGCGCCCGCCCACCCCTTCGACGCGGACACGGACCTGGCCGCCGCCGCGCTGTCGAGCGAAGCCCCCGCCTGCGTGCTGGTGGACGAGGCGCAGTTCCTGACGCCCGCCCAGGTCGACCAGCTGGCCGCACTCGCCGACCGGCACGGCGTGCCCGTACTGGCGTACGGCCTGCGCACCGATTTCCGGGGGCAGTTGTTCCCCGGCTCGGCGCGACTGCTGGCGCTGGCGGACGCGCTGGTGGAGATAAAGTCGGTGTGCGCGTGCGGGCGCAAGGCGACCATGAACCTGCGCGTCGACGGCGACGGCCGGCCGGTGGCCGACGGCCGCCAGACGGAGATCGGCGGCAACGACCGCTATGTCGCGCTGTGCCGCCGCCACTTCACCGCCGCCTTGGCCGGAGAGCCCTGGCCGGGACGGACGGAGCATCGCGCGTGAACGGCTGGCTGGTGATCGACAAGCCGCTGGGCCTGGGCTCGACCCAGGCGGTGTCGGCGGTCAAGCGCGCCCTGAGGAGCGGCGGATACCCGAAGGTCAAGGTGGGGCACGGCGGCACGCTGGACCCGCTGGCGACGGGCGTGCTGCCCGTGGCGCTGGGCGAGGCGACCAAGCTGGCGGGCCGCCTGCTCGATTCGGACAAGGCGTACGAGTTCACCATCCGCTTCGGCGAGCAGACAAGCACGCTGGACGCGGAAGGGCCGGTGGTCGCGACCTCGCCCTACCGGCCGACGGGCCAGGCGGTGCGCGAGGTGCTGGCGCGCCTTACCGGGCCGATCGAACAGGTGCCGCCCGCCTATTCGGCGCTCAAGGTGGAGGGGACACGCGCCTACGATCTGGCGCGCCAGGGGGCCGAGGTGGTGCTGGCGAGCCGCAACGTCACGATACACTCGCTGGCCGTGGTGGGCGATCCCGGCCCTAACCCGCTGGAGGCGGTTACGCTGGCGGCGTCGGTGTCCAAGGGCACCTATATTCGCAGCCTGGCGCGCGACGCGGCGCTGATGCTGGGAACGGTGGGGCACGTGACGATGCTTCGTCGCACGCGGGCGGGGCCGTTCGGGCTTACCCAGGCGGTATCGCTGGACAGGCTGGCCGAATTCGGGCAAGGGCGCCGCCTCGAAGACCTGATCCTGCCGTTGAGGACGGGGCTGGACGACATCCCGGCCTTCGCCCTTACCCCCGACCAGGCGGGATCGCTCCGCCAGGGGCGTGTTCTGGTCGGGATCGCCGCCGACGACGGCCCTCACATGGCGACGCTGGACGGTGTTCCCGTGGCGCTGGTCGAGGTCCTGGCCCGCACGATGCGGGTGACGCGCGGCTTCAACCTCTAGCCGAAAGGACCACGATGTCGATCACTGCCGAGCGCCGCCAGGAGCTCATCCAGACCCACGCCCGCGTCGAGGGCGACACCGGTTCTCCCGAAGTGCAGGTGGCCCTGCTGACCGAGCGGATCAGCAACCTGACCCAGCATTTCAAGGGCCACGCCAAGGACAACCATTCGCGCCGCGGCCTGCTGATGCTGGTCAACAAGCGCCGGAGCCTGCTGGATTACCTTCGCAAGAAGGACGGCCAGCGCTACCTGGACCTGATCGGCAAGCTGGGTCTTCGCAAGTAAATAGGTTACACTGACCTCAGGGGCGCCTTCGGGCGCCCTTGTTGCATACGGGGTCTGGCAATCCGGTCCGATCCCACGGGGCGTGCGATACGCTCCCTCATAGGCCCCCCCGTGATCGGCACGGGGGTGTGAAGGAACAAGCAATGTTCGATACCAAAAAGGTTTCCGTCGAGTGGGGCGGCAAGACGCTGACGCTGGAGACGGGCAAGGTCGCCCGCCAGGCGGACGGCGCGGTCATCGCCACCCTGGGCGAGACGGTGGTGCTGTGCGCCGTCACCGCCGCGAAGTCGGTCAAGGAGGGGCAGGACTTCTTTCCCTTGACCGTCCATTACCAGGAGAAGTTCTCGTCCGCGGGTCGCATCCCCGGCGGCTTCTTCAAGCGCGAGCGTGGTGCCACCGAGCGCGAGACGCTGGTCAGCCGCTTGATCGACCGGCCGATCCGCCCGCTGTTCCCGGAAGGGTTCTATAACGAGATCAACGCGATCTGCCAGGTCTTGTCCTACGACGGCGAGAACGAGCCCGACATCCTGGCGATGGTCGCGGCGTCGGCGGCGCTGACCATTTCCGGCGTGCCGTTCATGGGCCCGATCGGTGCTGCGCGCGTCGGCTACAAGGACGGCGAGTACCAGCTGAACCCGACCGACGCCGAGGTGCTGGCCGGTGAGCTGGACCTGGTCGTCGCCGCCACCGGCGACGCGGTGATGATGGTCGAGTCCGAGGCCAAGGAGCTGTCCGAGGAGGTGATGCTGGGCGCGGTGATGTTTGCGCACAAGGCGTCGCAGCAGGTGATCGACGCGATCATCGATCTCGCCGAACAGTCCGCCAAGGACCCGTGGGAGCTGGCGGAGCCCGAGGACAAGTCGGCCAAGATGGCCAAGCTGAAGAAGGCGATCGGCAAGGACCTGGACGCCGCCTACAAGCTGACCGACAAGCAGGCGCGCCAGACCGCGGTCAACGCCGCCCGCGCCAAGGCGCGCGACGCGTTCGCGAGCCTGAAGGAAAGCGACCCGGCCGAGTATCTGGGCACGCTGAAGCTGGTCAAGAAGCTGGAAGCGGACATCGTCCGCACCGCCATCCTCAAGACCGGCCGCCGCATCGACGGCCGCGACACCAAGACGGTGCGCCCGATCGAGTCCGAGGTCCACTTCCTGCCGCGCGCGCACGGTTCCGCGCTGTTCACCCGCGGCGAGACGCAGACCATCGCGACGACCACGCTGGGCACGCGCGACGCCGAGCAGATGATCGACGGGCTGAACGGCCTGTCCTACCAGCATTTCATGCTGCACTATAACTTCCCGCCCTATTCGGTCGGCGAAGTGGGCCGCTTCGGTGCGCCGGGCCGCCGCGAGGTGGGCCATGGCAAGCTGGCGTGGCGCGCGCTGCACCCGGTGCTGCCGACCAAGGAGGAGTTCCCCTACACGATCCGCGTGACCAGCGACATCACGGAGAGCAACGGCTCCTCGTCGATGGCCACCGTCTGCGGCGGCTCGCTGTCGATGATGGACGCGGGCGTTCCGCTGAAGCGGCCGGTGTCGGGCATCGCCATGGGCCTGATCCTGGAAGTCGATTCGAAGGGCAATCGGGACTACGCGATCCTGAGCGACATCCTGGGCGACGAGGATCACCTGGGCGACATGGACTTCAAGGTGGCCGGCACGTCCGAGGGCATCACCAGCCTTCAGATGGACATCAAGATCGCCGGCATCACCGAGGAGATCATGCGCGTCGCGCTGGCGCAGGCCAAGGACGGCCGCGCGCACATCCTGGGCGAGATGGCCAAGGCGCTGGGCGAGACGCGGACCGAGCTGAGCGCCCACGCGCCGCGGATCGAAACCTTCCAGATCGACAAGTCCAAGATCCGCGAAGTGATCGGCACGGGCGGCAAGGTGATCCGCGAGATCGTCGCCACCACCGGCGCCAAGGTCGACATCGACGACGAGGGCGTGATCAAGGTATCGTCGTCCGACGGCAGCCAGATCGAGGCGGCGATCGCCTGGATCAAGGGCCTGGTCGAGGAGGCCGAGGTCGGCAAGGTGTACGACGGCAAGGTCGTCAACATCGTCGATTTCGGCGCGTTCGTGAACTTCATGGGCGGCAAGGACGGTCTGGTCCACGTCTCCGAGATGAAGAACGAGCGGGTCGAGAAG
>Ga0325400_1002598_pt1 | contig 15937 bp, 7 predicted proteins | sample PopdelMetagenome_2_FD_205662 | JGI IMG/M metagenome (GOLD analysis project Ga0325400, IMG submission 205662) | Populus deltoides microbial communities from Bellville, Georgia, United States - Xylem-PdKOR-R1 | ecosystem: Host-associated > Plants > Phyllosphere > Stem > Wood/Secondary xylem... | reverse complement strand
AGTCATTGAAATCAAGCGTCTTTTTCTCTTAAAAAAACCTTCGACTATTTGCACCTACTTTACACAACGTCTTAACAATTACTAACCCAGTAGCCGATTTGGCTCAAATGGCTAAACGTGAGGTTACGACAACCGTTGTGACCGATGCTTAGTACGGATATACTTTTGTTGAACTTACATCATCATGGAAATAATTCTTTCAGTTGCTCCTCACAGTAACGGTTATTATAACCTTGGCGTTAACGCCAAAGATCGTTCCCAGTTTCACGGGCAACTCATCTGTATTCTGGGCTCCCGGCCGGCTTTCGCGATGGATTTAAGCCAGGCGCTGCAAAACGGAGTTATCACGCACCCCATCATTAGCCAATGGATCGCTGACAATCAGTACCACAAATATCCTCTGCGCAAACCGACCAAGCTCCGGTTCAACCTCGACGGAGTCAAACTGACGTTTGTCGAAAAAATATAGCTACCAGTCTTACCGACGCTCCGGTTACCAACCCAGGTTCAGCGGAAAAGTCTTACAGTAAAACGGCAACAGCCTGACGGAATCCGCCAGGCTGTTGCCGTTTTTGATTTACTCCCCGGTTCGCCTAAGGCTTAGCCACCTTGATAAGCACGGACTGGGTTGCCGTGTGAACCTGCAGCAGGTAGATGCCCGTCGGCTGGTTGCTCAGCGACAGCGTGTGCTTCTCCAGTTCGGTAGCCTCGTCTACGTGCTTTTCCCCGAATGCGCTTCCCTGCAGGTTGACCAGCTTCATTGTCAGCGGTGCACCTTTCGCCCCGCGAACTTCCAGTTCTACCTGGCCGTTCTGGATCGGGTTACCCAGTACCTGCACCTGAAGCGGCTCAGCATCTCCCTCCGTAAAACGGGCGTTAACGGCCGTAGCCGGTTCGGTTCCGTACACCAGCTGGCCTTTATAATACACCGTGATGTGGTTGTTCTCCGCCATTGGGGCCGCCGGTTTGTACGAGTAATCGTTGGCTTCGTTGAAATTCGTCCAGTCAACTTTGCTGATCCGGTACTGGATGTTGCCCGTGTTGCTCAGCGGGTAGAAGCTCCCCAGTGAAGGCGCAAAGCTCAGCTCCAGATACGTATCGGCACCCGTCAGGGGCGTCGTCAGCTTAACAAACTTGCCTTTGACGTTGCTGCCCAGCATCTTCGCCCAGTCCATGTAGAAGTTCAGGGCCTGGGTGCCTTCCGACGTAAACCAGTAGCGCACCGTCAGATCACTGTAAACGACGGGCACATTGCCTTCGTTGCTCAGTTGCAGATACGTGCTGATCGTGTTGTTGGTCGTCTTGCTGTTTTTGTTCTCCGACAACGCTTTCAGTTGAGTAACCGGCGCAACCGACGCAGGCTCAACACCCCACACTAACACGCCGTTGCGGTAAGCCGTGATACGATCCGTCTGCGTATAGTTTTTATTGTTGGCGTACGAATAGTCGTCGGCTTCGTTGAAGTTCGTCCAGTCTTGTTTGGCTACCTGCGAGTTAATCGGGCCGGAGTTGCTGTTCGGCGCCAGGCTACCGGCGGAGGCATCGAACGAATACTCAACATACCCAAACGCGCCCTGGCGCGGCTGGTCGGCAGGCAAGGCCACGTAACGCATCTTCACTTTGTCCGTTCCGATTTTTGCCCAGTTGAGCTGCAGATTGGTCAGGGGCGTAAAGTTTTCGGCCGTCAGCCAGTAGCGAACCGTGATTTCCGCGTAGGGAATGGCGGTGCTGCCTTCGTTGCTCAGTTGCAGATTCGGCTTAATGACGTTGTTCGTCGGTTGGCCATCCGCATCCTGGTGCTGCACTTTCAGACCCAGTGCGTTCACCGTAACGGTTACGCTGGCCGGGGCACTGACACAACCATTGACGGTACACGTTCCGGTGTAAACGAACACCCCCGCCGTTCCGGTTGGCACTACAATATTGCCCGTTCCGGCCTGACCGTTGCCCGACCAGTTCAGCTGACCGCTACAGTTGGTTGCCGCGAAAGTTACATTTCCGCTGCTCTGGTTAACCGATACTGCGGGCTGACCCGCCGGGTACGTCTGTCCGCTGATCGTTGCCCAGTTCGGAGCGACCGGAGCCGTTACCGTTACCGAAGCGGTTGCCGTAGCTGACTGGTTGGCGGCATCCGTCACCGTCACCGTGAATGTCTGCGTACCGGAGGTCAGACCCGAAATCGTTGCCGTGGCTGAATTGGCATTGGTGATGGTGCCGGGACCCGTCCAGGCATACGCGTAAGGCTGTGAACCACCCGTTACGGCAACCGATACCTGCGCTGAACTACCGGAACAGATCGAGGCCGAGTTTGCCGGGGCGGTTGCGACCAGCGGAGTTACCAGCTTAGTCAGATCAAAACGCACCAGCGTTGGGTAGTGGTCCGTCGTGGTCGTTCCGTAATTGGCAATGCCGGGCCGAACGGATGTCGCCGAATTGTCGATGTATGCCTTGAACAATTCATTGGAAATCGTCACGTGGTCGATGGCGTCCGTGTAGCTAACGGTTGTGGCGCAGTTGTTCTGGTTGAACACGCTCGTCAGCACCCGGTAGTTGGCCGCGTCATCCACGAAAGGCTTGTACGGTGAATCACCGCCGGAGATGGACACATCCACATCATCGTTATAATCACCCGACAGCACAATCAGGTCGTTGGGGTACTGAGCATCCAGTGAATCTTTCAGCACTTTTGCGTCGTACGTCCGGCGCGCTTTGTCACCCGCGGGATCATTGCTGGTGTTGGCTTTCGCGTGAATATCCACAAACCGAATCCGCTTCGTCACGCCATTCACCTTTACATCGGCCGTAAACAGGAACGGGTACCGCCCCGACGCCCAGAAGTTGGCAGGAACACCCGGCGCGTTGGTCAGCAACGCCCGGCTTTCGCCCGGAACCGGCGTCACCGTGCCTGTCTTGTAGATAAAGCACACGCGCTGACCGTAAGGGTCGGGTGGATTGTTGAAGCTGTACGAGTACCGATCGGAACAAATTGACGAATAGCCGTTCAGCTGGCTAACCATGTTGTTGAAACGCGGCAGATCACTCACTTCCTCGATGCCGTATACATCGGCGTTCAGGTTCTGGATAACCTGCTTCACGTTATTAGCCTGCAGATCATTGTTGCTCGGGCCGTTGGTCGGGTGGCCGAACCATTCGATGTTCCAGGTTACGACGTCCAGTGAGGCATCCATTCCCGAAACCGTTCCGTCGCCGGAGCAATTAGTCGTCGAAACCGGCACAAGGGCCGCGCCCGGAATGTCAGCCAGCACGCGCGGCAGCAACTGCATAACGCTACTGGAACCGGAGGTATACCGCTCGCTGATCCCCACTACATCCACGGGGCCGGTTGGCTTAGTGGCCCCCGCCAGCGGTGACGAAGTGTTGATACGCAACTGACCCGTTTGACCGCTGGCCGTAAAATCATAGTTGGCGTTTCCGCCAAAGGTCGCGCCGGAACCGCTGATGGTACTACCGACCACCTTCACCAGCAGCCCTTCGTTGGCGGCCAGCTGATCAATCGTCACTACTTTAGGCTCGGGAATGCGGCTGGCAACGCCCGTCACCAGCGTGAAGCTTGTTACACCGTTGATTTCTTTCTTACCCTGATACAGATCCAGTGGGCCGGTCAACTGCACCGAGTCGCCGAGCTGCACCTGGCTACCGTACGCCGGCGCCGGACTGGCACCCGCGTAGACGTTGATACCGCCGGTTGCATCCTGAATGTACAAGTTACGTCCGCCGAACTGGTCGCTCACCGTCACCCGACCGGCAATGGTCACGACGGTTCCGACGGGTACGGCCCGGGCCTGCGCAATGGGCGTATAAGGACTGTTGCTCGTGACGGTTCCGCTCACGGTTACGGTCACCGTTTTGGCACCGCTGGTGTTGGTAATGGTTCCGCTGACCGCACCCGCCGATTCGCCGGTTAGCCGGGCATAGATCGTTCCGCCCGTGGCAGGTACCGTGGCCGTTGGGCCAAAGCTGGTGTTGTCGGTACTCACGGCAAAACCCGCCGGCGCCACTACGCTGATGGCATCAGTCAGGTTAGCGGCCACGAACGAATAGCTTTGCGAAAGGGAGGCCGTACCCTGGGCGGTTACAAAGTTAGACAGCGTCGTCGGGGTAGCCGCCAGCGACGGGCTGTTGCTGGGCTCGGTTGTAGCCGTCACGCTCACGTCATCAATGGCCAGCCCGTGGTCCGAACCCGTATGATCAGGATCGTACCAGCGCAGCATAATTTCCTCGCCATCCTGAATGGTGACGTTCAGCGTAGTGGTCTTAACTGTCCGGTTGGCAGCCTGGTTGCCATCCAAAACGCCCGCTGTACCCCCGGTGACCGGGCTCGTAAAGTCCAGATCCGGCAGCGCGGTATAGCCCGCAGGTAAAGCAGCCGAGGGTTCAACGCCCGTGAAGGAAGGGGCTACTCTGTAGGAAAACGAAATCGTCTGGGCCGCAGCGGCACTATTGCGCCATTGTTCACCAGAGTAGCTGATAGTCAGCGTAGTGATGGTTGAACCAGAAGTGTTTTTCAACCGCAAACCGTGAGCAAAGTTACCGGCAGCGGCATTGCTTGAACCAATGGCTCCCAGCGCCCGGTCCGCGTCCGTACCGAAGCTGTACAGGTTCCCGGCGTTGCTCGATCCGGTTCCGGCAACCACGGTTGTGCCGGTGCCAGTGCGCTCAGCATACCAGCCGGGTAGTGTACTATTCTGTGTAAACGTTGCTGACCCCGTGGCGGGTAACGCATTAAAGTCCTGTGTGTACGGCACATTGGCCGCCGGAATGGCTACCTGTGACCAGGCAGGCTGCCCCATGGCGAGGACCGCAATGGAGAACCCGGTAAGCCACTTACATTTGCGTAGAAGTGTACGAACCATAGAAAAAGAGTTAGTTAGTGGTACAAAACTAACTAACTCTTCTCTATTTATAGATTAACTATATGTTACCAAACCAAAGTTTTGTTGTCTGACAACGCAATCTTTATCCGGTTACTTACTGACGGTGGTACTGTTCTAGAATCCGCATAATCTTGTGTTGAATTTCGGTGTTCTCGTACACGCCCCGAAAGTCCAGCGAGTGGGGACCGTAGGCAAAAACCGGCACCATAACGGCAGAATGGTCGTTGGTACTAAAGTTTCCGTCGACGTAACCCCGCTTAAGGTCCCCGTCGAGCAGGCTTAGGCCACCGGTTTCGTGGTCGGCGGTGACAATCACCAGTGTTTCACCGTTCGAATCGGCAAATCGGATGGCTTCACCAATGGCCCCATCGAAGTCAATCATCTCCTGCACCACGTACCGCATGTCGTTGACGTGCCCGCCATAATCAATCTGCGCGCCTTCGGCCATCACAAAAAAGCCATTTTTGCCGGATTGCAGTTCGGCGATAGTTTTCCGCAGACTGGTCGCCAAAAAGTCTTTACGTCCTTTGTGAACGGCTACCACGGCGCTATCATCCAGCAGCACAAAAGGCGGCTTTAACGTATTCAGTTGAGCAAAGCTGTGACTTGTCTGGTAACCACGCTGACGCAGCGTATCCAGGACCTTCTCTTCGTTGAAATACCGGTAGCTCCCCCCGATCAGAATCTGCACCGGCTCGCGTAGAAAATCGGCCGCAATCTCGCGCTCGAACATACGGTCGGGCTGATGCGCGTAGAAAGCAGCTGGCGTCGCATCCGTGATGGGTCCCGACGAAATAAGCCCACTGGGCATCCCCCATTTCTTCACCAAAACCGGAATGGCGGGCAGCGGCTTCCCGGTTGGGTCGACGCCAATGGCCCGGTTGTTTGTCTTTTCACCCGTCGCCATTGCGGTCCCCCCGGCGGCAGAATCCGTGATGTAGGTATCAGCCGCACTGGTTTTAGAGAACCCAATATTGAGGAACTGGGCTAAATTCAGGTTTCCCTGGTTACCCGTCAGCCCGGCATAAATCTGGGTCAGGCCCATGCCGTCACCAATGAGCAGAATCACGTTTTTGACCACACTCCGGGCGTCGTTGTTGCGATACGTCGGCTGGTAAACCGGGCGAACCGCCGGGTTCTGGTACTCCGCCGTTCCGCGACTCGCCAGAAAGCGGCCGAGCGGAGCGATCTGATCGGTGTTGATGTAGTCAACGCCCAGATTCATGAGCGTTTTCCAGCTATTGATATTATCCGGCGTAGCCCACAAACGGACCTTTTTCCCCTGGCTGTGCACCTGCTGGATAACGGCCTGAAGCTTCTCGCGTTCTTTTTTCACAATCAACCCTTTTCCATTCCAATGGGTATACTGGGTCAGGTCCTGACTGATCAGGCCAATGTGCTTTAGCTGATCTGCGGTGTACGTCACTTCCGGGCGGCCATCGAAGCGGAGCCAGTCCGGGTAATTGCCAAACTGCTGGGGTGAAGGGACATTGCCGCTGACTACAACTTGAACGGGACCACCGGTGCCAAACACCGTGGGATGAGCCGCCAGCATTTTCACCAGCAGCGGCAGCGTTTGCTGCGCGGGCGTTTTCAGGTCAATCAGCAGTTGCAGCGGAAAGCCGGCCTTGCCGTAAATCTTACCCTTATTTTCGCGGACCTGCTGCACTATGGGCTCGATATAGAGAGCTTCCAGCGTTCGAGTTGGCCGAATATCTTCCGGGTTATGAGCAACGTAAAGTTTGCCATTGCGGGCGTAGATGTCGGCCTCAATCGAACCAAAGCGCTGATCGTAAGCCTGCCAGAACGGAATGGTTTGCTCATAATCGTTGTGCGAATGCGCCTGCGCCGTGGTGTACAGCCGGCCCGACTGAGCCATCAGCGTACCGCTTAGGGTCCAGGCCAGTAAGCTCGTAAAAAGTAGTTTTTTCATGCCAATGAATGGGAGTTCGGATGGTCAATCCGGGGCAGTTGGGGTCGGGACTCCAAATCCCAACCAGCGTCAGGATTGACGCTGGTTGGGGTGCAATGCGGGTTGGAACAGAATGCTGTTTTGGATTCGGAATCCAACACAAAGCGGATCGGGATTTCAGATCCCGATCCGCTGAACCCATTAATAGCCCTGATTTTGAACCAGCGAGCCTTTGCTGTTTTGGATTTCGGTCGGCGGAATCGGCCAGACGTGGTTTACCTGCGGGTTGAAGTTACGGGCCGGGTAGATCACGTGTCCGTCGGCGTGGTGCAGCGGCTGCGCGTACACTTTCTGCGCATCACCCCAGCGAACCAGATCAAAATGGCGGTCGGTCCACTCACCCCCGAACTCACAACGGCGCTCGCGTTTCAGATCATCCAGGGTCGCGCTCGTCAAAGCGGGCAGACCGGCACGCGTCCGGATCAGGTTGATTTCCGTATCGGCGTTTTTGCCCTGCATCAATTTGGCTTCGGCTTTCATCAGCACCACATCGGCGTAACGCAGCAGCGGCACGTTCAGCGAGGTCGACGGCTTATCACCGTTAGGGTTAATGTACGTTCCTACCGGGTTGGCGTAGCTGTACGGCTCCATGTATTTCCGGAACTGGTAGCCCGTCCGGTTACTGGAACTGACTTTAAAGGCACCTACATTATACACCCGCTCCTGACCAAAGAACATGAACGTATCACCCGTCTTCAGGATGGTAACCTCCCGGCGTTTGTCACCCGGCTGGAAAGCGTCGTAGAGATCTCTGGTTGGATAAAAGTTACCCCAGCCATTGTAAAGGCCCCAGCCTTTGTCGTCCAGACAGACACCGGGGAAAATGCAACCCAGCCGCGTGTCTTTCGCGCTCGACGTAACCGACCAGATGTACTCCGACGACCAGTTGTTAGCCGTTTTAAACACGTCCTCGTAGTTGGCCAGCAAACTATGTTTACCGCTGCTGATCACCATATCGGCGTATTTCTCCGCATTGGCCCAGTCTTTCGCGTAGAGGTAGGTCCGGGCCAGATAAGCCAGCGCGGCTGTTTTGTGCGCCCGGCCATAGTCCGCGGCCGCGTACTCCGAGAAGTAGGGCAGCAGATCGGCGGCTTTTTTCAGGTCCTCGGCGATGTAGGCGTAATTTTCGGCCACGTTTTTGGCCCGCGTGACATAAATATCCTCCGGGTTCTCCCGGTTCTGAATGGGGATTCCGGCCCGGTCGTCGCCGTAGCGGTAAGCCAGTTCGAGGTGCATGACGGCGTGGTTAAAATACGCTTCGCCCACAATGCGGTTTCTCTTCGACTCGTCCATGGCAATGTTCGGTACGTTCCGAATCACGTCGTTGGCCCGCTTCATCACCTGGTAATGCTTACCCCAGATGGGCCGGGTGTCCGACTCGTTGCCGTCTACCTGGAAATTCTTGATCCGTTCGGCATTGGCGCGGGGTTTGGTCCCAATGTCGTCGCTCGCGTTGTTGAGCCAGAAAAAGCCCCGACCGTACATATCATCGTCGCTGTACAGGTCGTAAACGCTGTTGATCCCCGCAATAGCGTCGTTTTCGGTTTTCCAGAAGTTACCCGTCGTCGGGGCACCCTGGGGGATGAGATCCAGTTTTTTATCGCAGGCAGCCGTCATCCCGCACAGGGCCAGGATGAGGATTCTGAAAGAGGTTTTCATGTTCGTACGGCGTTATTAAAAGGAAACATTGACACCAACCATATACACGCGCGCCAGCGGATACTTCGCCACATCATGACCAAAGCTGCTCAGGCCCACTTCCGGGTCCATGCCTGTGTACTTGGTGAAGGTCAGCAGATTCTGGCCCGTCAGGTAAAAGCGCGCCCGCAGGCTTTTAACCACCGAACTGGGCAGCGTATAGCCAAGCGTCAGGCTTTTCAGGCGCAGGTAGCTGCCGTCTTCGATGTAAAAATCGGAGATGCGGCCAAAGTTGTTGTTGGGATCAGACCCGGCTCGCAGACGGGGAATGGTACCGCCCGTGTTGGTTGGGCTCCAGGCATTTTTCACTTCATCCCACAGGTTGTAACCCGGATATGCGCCGGGGTTCAGCGCTAGGTTCCGAACGGCGTTGAAGATCTTATTACCGGCCGCTCCCTGCAAAAACAGGTTCAGGTCGAAGCCCCGGTAAGCCAGATTGCTGTTCAAACTGAACGTGTGCGTCGGCAGGATGCTGCCCAGAACCACCCGGTCGTTGTCGTCGATTTTACCATCGCCGTTGGCGTCAACAAATTTGAAATCACCGGCTTTGGCGTTGGCCTGATACACCGTCCCCGTACTGTTGACATACGCCTTGGCGGCCTCGTCCGACTGGAAGATGCCGTCGGTTTTGTAGCCGTAGAAGGCGCCGTAAGGCTGACCAACAATCTGGAAGTTAGAGTTCGGCAGACTGCGTACGGTCGATCCGGTTGGTTGCAGGGTTTGGCCCGCTGGCAGCGACTTCACTTCGTTTTTGAGGTAAGCGTAGTTGACCGTTGCGTCAAACTTAAGCGTCCCGAAACTCCGCTGGTAAGTCAGGCCCAGCTCAATGCCCCGGTTTTCGGTTTCACCCGCGTTGATCGTCCGGCCATTGGGAACGCCCGCTACGCCCGGTAGCTGCTCGGCGAACAGCATGTTCCTGTTCCGCTTCGAGAATACGTCAATCGTACCGGACAACTGGTTGGCCAGCAGGCTAAAATCCAGACCGACGTTGGTTTGCGAGGACGTTTCCCACTTCAGGCTGGAGTTGGAGAGCGCGGTTTCGGCGTAGCCGTAGTTGATGGTTGGGTCAGAACCCAGCAGTGCCATCGTCTGCGACAGCGGGATACTGTAGGCGTAATTGCTCAGACCGGCCAGGTTACCAATGCGGCCCCAGCTCGCGCGCAGTTTCAGGTTGGTCAGCCAGGTTACATTTTTCAGGAACGCTTCGTCGCCGATCTGCCAGCCCCCCGAGATGGACGGGTACCACTCCCACCGATTGGTACTCAAGAGCTTGGATGTTCCGTCCCGACGCACAATGGCCGACAGCAGGTATTTGTCGCTGAAGCTGTAGTTCAACCGCCCAACGTACGATTCCAGCCCCCAGGCCGTCACGCTCGAGTTGGATCCATCGTAAAAGATCTGCTTGGCATTGACCAGATAACGCTGCGACGGGTCTTCGTTGTCGAAACCGGTTCCCCGCACGCCAAACGACTCGGTGTTGGAGCTTTGGTAAGTATGACCCACCAGCGCGTCGAAATTATGACGACCGCCGAAGGTCCGCTTGTAAGTCAGCGTCTGTTCGTTCAGCAGTTCTTTCTGCGTAAAGCTGTTCTGGTACAATTCATTGTAATCGAAGATTTTACCCGGTTCGGTAATCCGCACGTTGAACTGCTTGTAATTGCTCCGAATCTGCGTGATTCCCCAGTTACTGCGGAAGCGCAGCCCGTCGATGATCTCCCACTCCAGGTACGGATTGATGAAAATGTTGCTGATCGGGTTGTGGTTATCCAGTCGTTTCAGGTAAGCCACCGGGTTGATCAGGTCACCGTACGAACCGGCGTATTTTTCGGGTACCCCGCCGAATTTACCCGATCCGTCCTGCCGGTAAATCGTGGCGTTGGGTGGGTAGAACAGGGCCGTCAAGATAGCACCCGTGTAAGCGCTGTTCGTGTTTCCGCTCTGGCCGTTGTTAACATTATAAGCCAGGTTCTCCCCAATTCGTACCCGTTTCAGCAGTTGGTGCGACGAGTTCAGCCGGAGCGTGTACCGGTCGGAGTACGTATTCAACAGGATTCCCTCGTTTTTGCGGTAACCGCCCGACAGAAAGAAATTCGACTTTTCGGTGCCTCCGCTGATCGACGCATCCACGTTGTAGATCTTGCCGGTCTGGAATAGTTCGTCCATCCAGTTCGTCCGCGTGGTCCGCGCATCGGGGTTCACGGCTTCGTTGAACGCATCAATCCGGGGCAGCCCCGCGTTGTCGGTTGCCGTGTTCATGGCGTCGGCAAACTCGGCGGCATTCAGCGGATGGAGCTTTTTGGCCACCTGCTGGAACACCTGCTGGTAATTGACGTTGACGCGCATCTGTCCGCTGGCGCCTTTCTTGGTGGTCACGAGAATGACCCCGGCCGATGCCCGCGCGCCGTAAATAGCCGCCGACGCATCTTTCAGCACACTAATTGCCTGGATGTCATTGGGGTTGATGGAGCTTAGCGTTCCCGGGTAAATAACCCCGTCGACCACCAGCAGCGGACTTTCGTCGTTCAGTGAGCCAATCCCGCGAATCTTGATCGAGGGTGAAGCCGTCGGGTCACCGCCTTCGTTCACGACCGTCACACCCGCTACCGTTCCCTGCAGCACTTCGGCGGAGGTGTTGTAGTTCCGGCTGCCTACTTCCTTGATGGGTACCGTTGAGACGGCCCCGAGGACATCGCGTTTCTGCTGCGTACCGTAACCCACCACGACCATTTCGTTGAGTTGTTTGGCAGCCTGCATCAGCGTCACGTCGAGCGTCGTCTTGCCTCCGATCCGCAATTCCACCGGCTCGTACCCAATAAAGGAGAACACCAGAACGGCGTTATCGTCCGGCACGGTAATGGAGTAGCGGCCTTCGGCGTTGGTGGCCGTTCCGGTAGCGCTGCCTTTCACGACGACGCTGGTTCCGGGCAGCGGTTCGCCCGTCTGCTGATCCGTCACCCGCCCCGTTACGGTACCCTGCGCCTTAGGCGCAGACTGGGACCCGGTAGCCGGTTTGCTTTTAAGCAGAATGTGGTCATTAACCTGTTCGTAGCCAATGCCCAGCGGATTCAAAAGCTCATCCAGCACGAGGGCCAGTTTACGCTGGTCGGCCTGCAGCGACACCTTTTGCTGAAGGGGCAACGCCGGACCGTACACAAAGCGGAACGTTGTTTTTTGTTCGATTTGCTGCAACGCCTGTTTCAGTGATACGCCGGCCAGATGCAGCGTCACCGGCGTCTGAAGTTGATTCTGGTCCGTCCGAACGTTTCCGTAAGCAACCGTGACCAGCATTAATACGGCCAAACCAACGGTCGCCAGGCCGCTCATTGCTTTTCGGGAAAAAAGCCTCCGAAAGCGATAGATTTGTTTCATACCCTTTACGTGTTTTTGGTTTATTTATGAGAGGTCGTTGAGTTTAGCATCCATTGCCTTCCAGTAAAATCGTGGCTCCGTCCCGCCGGTAGCGGGCCCCCAGGTATTTGCAGACGACCGACAGAACGCCGTCCAGCGTGGGCCGGTCAAACCGGGTAGTCAGCACGCAGTGATTGATTGCCTTATTTTTTACCACAATGTTCACCGCAAACCGGCGGTTGAGCAGCCGGACGATCTCGGCCACGGTGGTCGCTTCGAACACCAGCCGGTCCTGCGTCCAGGCGCGGTAATCGGCGGCATTGCCAATCGTTTTCTGCCTCAGCCCGCCCTTGGCCGGGTTGTAAACGCCTTTCTGGTTGGGCAGTAAAGTCAGCGACTCCTGGCGGTTATCCGTCACCCGAACCTTACCCGTCAGCACGGCGACTTCCAGTTCCGGCTCGTCGGCGTAGGCCCGCACGTTGAAGCTGGTGCCCAGCACCTGGGTCCGAATGCCCCGGCTTTGAATCACGAACGGATGGGCCGGATCATGACTTACTTCAAAATAAGCTTCCCCTTCCAGTTCCACGGACCGGATCGCGCCCGCGAAGGTGCGGGGGTATCGCAACCGGCTTTGGGCATTCAGCCAGATACGCGAACCGTCGGACAGGGTAACGGCGCTGCGCCCACCCGCCGGGACAACAATCTCCCGAAAGGCCATCTCCACGGCCCGCTTTGGCCTAAAACGGGGTTGCAGAACGAAAAAAAGAATGAGAATCGACACCGAGGCCACAGCACCGTAAAGCCAGTACCGCCGGACAGGCAGTCGGTTTACGCCAACGGACTCCTCCTCGACCGAAGAAGCCAGTTGTTCCCACACCCGGTTCAGGGCGGCTCCTTCCTTGTCGCTGGCGGCTGGTAGAGTGGCTTCCCAGTTCTGCTCGGCGATGACCTCCCACAGAAGTGCTTCGCCTTCCGGTGTCGCCAGAAACTGGACTACCCAATCCCGTTCGGTGGGCGTACACCCATCGGCCAGGTACCGTTTTACTAAATCTTTTTTTGCTGAATACGCCAATGCACTGCTGTTTGTCTTTGTATACAGCCGCCGAAAGCGTTAGGGTAGTTCGGGAAGAAAATTTTTTACTGCCCCGCCTTATTTGAGAAAAAGAGAGGAGAACAGAATAAGGGACAAATCGGCGTACCGGCGAAAAAACAGCCGCAGGAACTTACGCGCCTTCACCATATGGTCTTTGACGGCGTCGCGGGAAATGTCCAGTTGCGTGGCGACCTCTTCGTAACTTTGCTCTTCCTGGGCGCATAGCTGGTAGACCTGCTGCCGTTTCGGTGGCATCTGCGCAATGGCCCGATCCGCCAGCTGCTCATACTCCGAGGTAACGCACTGATCCTCCACCGGGTTATGAGCCACGTCCGAACGCCGTAGTAACTCCTGACTCAGCCGCCTTTCGGTAGCCGCCCGTTTAAGGTGATTGAAGACGTGATTTTTGGCAATCGTGTGCAGGTATCCACTCAGCGAAAGATCCTCGTCCAGCCGACTGCGGGTCTCCCACACCTTCAGAAAAACATCGTGCGTTAATTCTTCGGCCGCATCGTCTGACCGGACCAATCCGAGAATAAAGTAGAACAACTGCCGTTTATAGCGGTCGAAAAGCGCTTTAAAGGCCTCGGGATCGCCGTCCTTCAGCCCTCTAACCAACGCCCGTTCTTCTACTGGATGGTGTTTGCCGGTATTCACTGGTTGATTTGTTTGTCGATTAGCGTCAGCAATGTTAAGCAGCAGCGGGTTAAAAATCCGGCGAAGCAGGGATTCTTAATAAATTCATAATAGCGGTCCCAAAGGCCTGAGCCCCTTCCGTAAGCCGTTATTTCACACCTGAAAAGTTAAGGCAAAAGTACGTATTAAGACAAAATAGCTATCTATAATTTCTTCACTTTGCCAGTTTAAGAAATAATAGTTGCCTTAATGCAAACCCACCTACTTAGCGCGGCAATACAGCCTTTCTACTCTGCTTTTTTGAAACGACTGCCTTCCTGCTGGACAATAGCGGCAATTTCGGCTCCACTCAGGGGCTCGACAAACACCTTCGCCCCGTCCAGATAACCCCGAAAGATGCGCTCCCCCGGAAACTCCTCATTCCGGCCCAGGGTCCATCGGTTGGCCGTCGACAGATTAACCGGACCTTCGAGATCAACGGCTTTTACCAGACGCCCGTCAATGTATAAGCGCCAGTGCGTACCGTCGCAGACCCCGGCAATGTGGTGCCAGTGATTAAGCCAGTCTTGGGGTAGTTCGGCGTTGCAATCCCCGCGCCCCCAGCCCCCCGCGAAAAAGCTGAGCGTCGACCCGGACAATTGCAGAACATGATGGTCACCCTTGGCGAACACATCCACCAGTCCTTTCGCCTGACTCGTCGGGTACACCCACGCCATCATGGTCAGTGATTCGCCCAACTGATCAAGGCTGGGTGCGCCGGGCACCTGGAGGTAACCCGTTTCGCCGAACCGGATAGTGTCCGCCGGGGAATAGTGACTGCCGGATTGGATAAGCCGGCCGTGATTGCCCAAACCCGAGTGATCTCGAACCAGGCTGTCTCCGGCATAACGGAAGGGCGACAGGTCCAGCACGGTTGCGTCGGTGTTAGCCGAATACGCTTTGAACAAAGCTTGCTGACCGCCAACCCGCAGGGTTTGCTGGCCGTCGCGCCGGATGGGCACTTCCTGCGTAATTCGTTTTTTCCCGCCGGGATCAAGCGTTACCTGTTCCGTCCGAATCAGGGAGTCGTTCAACAGCAGGGGCAGCGAAAAAGCCTGACGGGTTCCGCTGATATTTTGCGCTACAAACGAGAATACCTGCTTTTGCCCACGCCGGATGAGCGGTTTCAGGGTTAAAGCCGTAATCTCGGGGGTCGTAACCGGGTGCTTTGACGGGACTACTTCCAGCGCAATCGGCGGACCATTATCCAGGACAAGGGTGGTTTTGCCCAGCGCATACAGGCGGCAAAGCACGGAATCGGTCACGGTCTGGCCGGTTGTCACGAGACAGTTTTTCCGGGCTTTTTCCCGTCCGCCGACCAGCAAACGCATGACTTTGGTTCCGGGCGCACCTTTGTTTTGCAGCGAAAATCGCACCCAGAACGGTTCGTTGGGCTCGACTTTTTTCGACGTAACCGAATAGCGAACCAGTCGAAAGTCGGTCTCCTCTCCACCAGCTGGCTGGTTTGTCGGCCAAAGGTTTGTCGGCTGAGCGCTCATGTCGAAAACCAGTTCTCCGCCTTTTAACAAGGTTGAGTGGAGTATTTCCAGACTCTGATACGATTTGCCATTTACCGTCAACGCCCGCACATAATCATTCCGCGAGCCGGCGTTTTTACTCCTGATAACGAGCCGTCTGCCACCATGCAGATGAAGGGTAACGGACCGAAAAACGGGCGAACCAAAGGTATAGCCGGGCTGACCGGGTGCCATCGGAAACAGGCCCAGCGCGCTGAACACGTACCAGCTCGACACCGAGCCCAGGTCGTCGTTGCCGGGCAGACCGCCGGGGGTAGCGCTGAAACGCGCGCGCATAATGTCCCGCACCCACCGCTGAGTTTTCGAGGGCTGACCGGCGTAGTTGAACAGATACGGTACGTGAAAAACCGTCTCGTTGTCAAACAGAATCTGCCGGTGCGTCAGGGCCGAGTCCAGCCGTTCGGTAAAGTAGCGCTCCCCGCCCATCAGGTTGATCAGGTCTCGCGGGTGCTGCGGTACGAAGTAAGAATAAATCCAGGCGTCGCCCTCTTTGTAGCCGGACGTTCCGGGATTTAAATTCACCGTGTTACCCTGCCGGGGCAGCATAAACAGTGTTTGTGGACTAAACAGATTTCGATACGAATAGCTGCGTTGCCGCAAGGACTCGGCCCTTTTCGGATCACGCATAATTTCCTGGGTAAACTCGCCCAGCGCCCAGTCATCATACGCGTACTCCACGGTTTTCGTCACCGACTCCGGATACGAAAAGGGAACGTAG
>Ga0325400_1002597_pt1 | contig 15940 bp, 10 predicted proteins | sample PopdelMetagenome_2_FD_205662 | JGI IMG/M metagenome (GOLD analysis project Ga0325400, IMG submission 205662) | Populus deltoides microbial communities from Bellville, Georgia, United States - Xylem-PdKOR-R1 | ecosystem: Host-associated > Plants > Phyllosphere > Stem > Wood/Secondary xylem... | reverse complement strand
ACTGGTGCGGTGTCGCTTGTCGATAGCGATACCTCCGCATCACTTGCTCATTGCGCTGAGCCCAATTCTCTCCTTGCCGATGATCTCATCGGGTCGGAGGCTACTTTAACGCCGCGCCAGAAAACGATCCCCCGTCCTTAGCGCCAAGGCCATGATGGTCAATGCCGGGTTCGCCGCCAGCGAACTTGGGAAAACGGAATTGTCGCATATCCATAGGTTCGGCATCTCGTGGCTGCGGCCTTCCGGGTCGACCACGCTTTCGTCGGCATTCGTTCCCATGCGACACGTGCCGATGGTATGAGCGGAGCGGTTCAAGCGAAACACGTCTTTCGCGCCGGCCGCTTCCCATATCTGGGTCATGGTGTGCGTGGCGTGCCCGTCGATGGCACGTTCGTTGTCCCGATAGCCGAAGTCGACGCGGGCCTTCGGTACGTCGAACCCGTCCAACTCGTCAGCCAGCGTCAGCCGATTGTCGTCGTACGGCAAGCATTCGCCGTTGATGCCGATGCCGGCCAGATGGGCGTAATCGTCCAGTACCGTCATCAGCCGTCGTCCCCACAGCCCGGCCCCGCGCGCCAGTCCACCCGCCAGCGTCGCCGGCAGAACCCCCAGGCTCTGGATCAGATAGCCGCCGACGTAGGACGCGTCGCCCGGCCGCACGAAATCCTCGGTTATGAGCGACGACGGATAGCCGCGGTTCATCCGCATCTCCGCGTCGAACCGTCCCCAAACCTGGGTGGCGACGTGGGCCATGAAGTTACGCCCCACCTGCCCGCCGGCGTTGCCCAGCCCTGCGTGCAGCATCAGGCGCGGCGTTTCGACGGCGCCGGCACACAGGAACAGGTTCGCGCAGGCCTGGCGCTGCCGCTCGCCGTCGCGGACATAGACCACGGCCGTGATCCGACCTGCCCCGTCACGCTCGACATCGACGACCCGGGCCTCCGAACGGATCTCCAGACCGCGGGCGACCGCGTAGGGCAGATAGCTGGTGTCGGTGCTGACCTTGGCGCCGTTGCGACACCCCTGGTGGCAATTGCCGCAGTTGACGCACGCTTGACGCCGTCCCCAGTCAGGCTGGTCGCGATCGCGCGTCACCAAAGCGGCCGGGGCGTCGGCGTGGGCAATGCCCAACGCCTCGCAACCGCGCGCCATGGCGTCGGCCGGGGCGTTGCGGGGCGGCGGGGGCGAGGGATAGCGACGGCCGGGGTCCCACGGATAGTGGGTCGGCCCGGACACGCTCAGGAAGGCCTCCGCTTCCTCGATATAGCGGACCAGCTCGGCATGTTCGATCGGCCAGTCGGCCCCCCGCCCCGTCAGCGTCTTCAGTCGCAGGTCGCGCGGGTCGGGCCGCGGGCAAAAGGCGCCCCAGTGCAGGGTCGACCCACCCACCCCGGTGCCCGAATTATTGCCACCGAACGCGGTCGGCTCGGGACCGCCGCTCAACCGTTCGTCGAGCCAATATATGTCGCCCGCCGCCAACTCGTCGGCGCTGTGCTCGGCCGGGCTCCAACCGCGCCCGGCTTCGAGCGCGACCACCGAACATCCGGCCGCGGCCAGTCGCGCGGCCAACGGCGCGCCGCCCGCCCCGGTGCCGACGATCACCGCGTCGACGACGTCGCCCCGATCGTAGCGCTTCACGCCGCGCCCCCGGCGAGGGCCGGCTCCCAAGGTTCAGGATCGTCGGCACGGGTCCGGGTGAAGCCCTGAATACGGTCACCATCTCCCCCGGTCAGCACGCCGTCATAACCGATCCTCGCCATCGCGGCCGGGTGCGCCATCCACGTCCGCGCCGTCTCCGCCCGTACGTCCTCGAACCACAGCCGCATCTGGGTCGCGGATAGCCGTCCGACCGCCCCGTCGACCCCCACCTTCCCGGCAGCCATCCGGTCGAGCCAGACATCTTGGCGATCCGGCGACAGCTCGGGAAAGCCGTGGGCCACCGTGTCCAACGTATCGAGCCCTAGCGCCCACGCTTCCGGATCGGGGGGAAGTTCGGCGAAGCGCCAGCCGTCGCCCGGACCGCTCGCCAGCCCCACGTCCATCCGCCGGGCGAGATCGAGGCCGGTGTCCGGCAACACGCGCTCCACCAGGGCGTGAAGCACCGCCAGCTGTCGTTCGGACAGAGCGGAGGGGTCGTCCTCGACGGGATCGTCGAGCCGCGCGAGCAGCGTCGCCCGGGTCCGCGCCGACGCCCGATCCGAGGCTAGGGCGCGGGCGAAGGCCGGCGGCAGCACGCGGCCCCGCGCATGGGCCCAGTGCGCGTCTATCAATGCCGCTAGCGCGCGTGGCTGTTCATAAGGGATCAGATGGGCGGCGTCGGCCACGACCTCGACCATCGCGCGGACGTAGAGGGGGGCGTTAAGGCGACGCTGCGCTTCCTCCCCCAGGTCGCCGTCGTCCGCGCCCGCGACGACGAGCGCCGGCGTGTTGAGACGTCCGACCCGATCCGACCAATCCTCGCGGCTGCCACGCTCCAGCCAAGCCAGCCACGCGTGACGACCGCTGCGCTGGACATCCGCCACCGCCGCGTCGAACAGGAGCGGCGGCAGATCGCCCGCGATATTCGCCCGCACGAACCGCCGGGCCTGATCCTCGGTCGGGGGCCCGTCGGCGAACCAGCCGATCATCTCGGCCCGCCGATTCTCCGCCATCGGTTCGGGCGCGGGCGGCGAACCGGCGACCAGCACCGTTCCCACCAGCGCGGACAACCCGATTGCGCCGGCTTCCGCCCGCGCCGTCAGCAGCGTCGCCAGCTTGCTGCCCATCGAGTGGCCGACGATCATCCAGGCGTCGGGCGCGCGTGCCCTCACCTCGTCGGACAGCCAGTCCAGCATCTGCGCGACGTCGGTTCGCGCGTCGTCCGTGCGATCGCCGAAGCCCGGCAGGTCCAGCGCGACGCAGTCGAAGCGATCGTCCAACTGCCGAATCACGCTGTCCCATTCGCGAGCGCTCGACCCCAGCGCGTGCAGCAGGAACAGGGTGGGTCGCACGGCCGCGCTCAACGGGACGGCGTGGAGGCGTTGACGTCCTCCGGCGCGTTCACCGGACGCAGCCGTTGCTCCTGCGCGTCCACGTCGATCCGCCGGGTCCGTTCCAGCCGTTCGACGGGTACGGGCCCCCGCGTCTCAAGCGCCCGCACGATCGCCTCGATCACCAGCAGGTCGGCCAGCCCTTCCTCACCGTCCGGCTCGACGGCGCGATCCTCCAGGATGCAATCGGAGAAATACTTCATCTGGCCGCCGAACTGATCGGTGGCCTTGAACGCCTCGTGGCTTTTCTTCTCGCCGACCGTACGGTTCTGTTCCAGCGCGGTGTTGAACAGGTAGCCGGGGCTCATGTGGATCGAGCCTTCGGTACCAGCGACGATGAAGCTGTCGATGCCGTTGGCGTAATAGCTGACGGTGAACTGCGCCAAGGCGTCGTCCGGCATCCGCAGCGTCACCGCGATCGTGTCGTCCAGGTCGCCCAGCCCCGCTTCGGCGTGTCGCGTACCGATCGCCGACACCACTTCCAGCGGCTCGCCGCCGAACAGGTAGCGGATGGCGTTGATCGGATAGGGCGCCATGTCGAACAGGGGCCCCGCCCGCATAGCGTTGGTGGCGCGATGGTTGGCCGGGTCCACCATCTGCCCGAAGCAGGAGGTGAACGCCGTCAGCCGTCCCAGCTCCCCTGCCCGGATGCGGCGGATCGCGTCCAGCGTCGCCGGCTCGAAGTGCAGGCGGTACGCGGTCATCAGCTTGGCCCCGCCGCGTTCCGCCGCCGCCATCATCGCCCGGCACGCGTCGGCGCTCACCTCCAGCGGCTTCTCACAAAGCACGTGGATGCCCGCCTCCAGTGCCGGGACCGCGAACTCGGCGTGGCGCCAGTTGGGCGTGCCGATGTACAGCGCATCGACCTGTCCCGACGCCAGCAGATCGGGGAATTGGTCATAGGAATAAAGGTGATCGACCCCGTAGCTGTCGCCCAGCACACGCAGCTTCTCCGGGTCGGACGATATCAGGGCCGTCAGTTCCGAATTGCCGGTGTGGGCGATGCCCGGCATCATCGCGCGCTGCGATATGTCGCCCAAGCCGACGACGCCGTAGCGCACTTTGCGGCCGCCGAGCCCCAGCGCCGATTTAAAGTCCATTATGCTGATCCTCGTTAGGAACCGGGCGTGCGAACGTGCGGTCGACCAAAGCGGTCCCGGTTGCGAACGCCGAAAATTAGCGCATGTGAACCGAGACGATTAGTCCCCGCACACGTCCTCGTCGGACAGCGCGTCGAGGGCGGTGATATGCGCCAGGTGCGTCAACCCTTGGGGCAGGTTGCCGAGATATGCGCCGGTCGCGGGATCGGCCATCTCCGTCCAGATGCCCACCCCGCGATCGAGTGCGGCGGTGACTTTGGCCAGCATCGCCTCCGCCCGGTCGCGCTGCCCCAAACGCGCGCGCGCCTCGATCATCCAGAAGGTGCATGCCAGGAAGCAGCCCTCCTCCTTGTCGGCGCCCGAATAGCGATAATGGTACGGCCCGGCCCCTAGGTCGCGGTCGATCGCGTCGAGCGTGCGGCACAGACGGTCGCCCTGTACGCTGCCCCGCTCCGCGAAACGAAACCGCGCCGCCAGCGCCATCGACGCGTCCACCCCGTCGCTGCCGGGATAGAAGAGATAAGCGCCCTTGGCCTCCGACCAGCAATGCTCGTCGATCCACGTCGTCACCCGATCGCGCTCGCGCGCCCAGCGGTCGCGGCAGGTGGTCGGCAGCTGACCCTGGTCCGCCAACTCGACGGCGCGCGCCAGCGCCTGCCAGCAACTCAGCTTGGAGTTGGTATAATGTTGTTCCTCTTCCAGCTCCCAGATGCCGGCGTCCTTGGTGCGCCAGGCATCCGCGCAGGCATCGGCGAGATGCGACAAGGTTTCCGCGCTGTCGCTGTCCAGGATGTTGCCGCATTCCACGAAACGCGCCGCCGTCTCGAAGATGTCGCCGAACACGCCGTGCTGCGTCTGGTCGGTGGCCTGATTGCCTTGCTGCACCGGTCTGGAGCCGCGATAGCCCGGCACGTCGATCTCGCGCGCGTCGGGAACGTGACCGCCGTCCAGCGTGTAGCAGACGCGGCAACCATGCTCCTTCAGCCGTTTGAGGAGCCAGGTGAACGCCGCCTTGGCCTCGGCCTGGAGCCCCGCGGCCAGGAACGCCTCGATCGTGTAGCCCGCGTCGCGCACCCAGGCGTAGCGATAGTCCCAGTTCTTGGGGCCGGCGATGCGTTCGGGCAGCGACGTGGTGGCGGCCGCGGCGATGGAACCGCTGGGGGAATGGACCAGCAGCTTCAACGCCAGCGCGGAGCGGACAAAGGCGTCGCGGTGCGGCCCGTCGTGGCGGACATGGGACGCCCAGTCACGCCATTCCTTGTCCGAGATATCCATCCGCTCGTCCAGGTCGGCGACGGGGGGCACGACCAGCGGCTCGTCCTCACCCGCCACGATCGCCAGCAGCCGGCGCTCGCCCGCGGCGATCCTGAAGCCGCCGACAACCCCGCCGTCCGACCGCTCGAACGACAGCTCGTCGCTGTGCAGGAACACCCCCAGCACGCGGTCGACGTGGAACACCGAATGGTGGCCGATCCTGCTCTGGTACGGACTGGCGGCATCGGCGCGCCGGCCGGGAACGAAGGCGACGCGGAACCCCACGCTGCCCTCCAGCCCTTCTACGCGCCGAACCAGTTCCGCCCAGGGCAGACGACCCGCCGTGCCGGAATTCATGCAGTCGGTGACGCGCGCGCGGCCGGCGGCGGTGACGTACTCCGTCTCCAGCACGTTGCTGTTCTCGCGATAGCGCTGCGCCGCCGTGAACGGTTCGTCGGGCGTCAGGACGAAGCGGCCGCCCTGCTCCGCGTCGAGCAGCCGGTCGAACAACGGCGGGCCGTCGATGCTGGGAACGCACCACCAGTCGATCGATCCGTCGCGCCCGACCAAGGCGATCGAGCGCCCGTCGCCCAAGGCCCCGTAATCCTCCAGCGGCAAATAGCCGTCGACGCGCGTCGGCGCCTCCGGTCTGACGGACGCACCATCCCCGGGGTGGAACAGCCGCGCGGCGATCGAGGTCAATTGATCCATGTTGGGCGCTAACGCCCCGATCCCGCCTCGGCTCCGTCGGAACCCTACCCAACCTTCGCCTATTTCGCGGACCTGACACCGAATGGAGAACGAACGCATGGACCTGGGGATCAAGGGGCGGACCGCGCTGGTCAGCGGCGCGGACTCGGGCCAGGGCAAGGCGGTGGCCCGGATGCTGCTGGAGGCGGGGTGCCGCGTCGGCATCACCGACACGCCTGAGGGGACGCTGGACGAAGCTTTGGCCGAGCTCGCGCCGCTGGGCGAGGTGGTGGGCGCGCGCGGCGACGTGACCGACCCCGCCGACGTGGAACGGGTATGGGCCGAGATCCGCGCACGGGTCGGCGACCCGGACATCTTCGTCAACTGCGCCGGCATCACCGGCGCGCAGGGCGATTTCCTGGAGGTGGACGATGCCGGCTGGCTGCATACCCTCGACGTAAACCTGATGGGCGCGGTGCGGATGTGCCGCCAGGCCATTCCGGCGATGCGGGCGCGCAAATGGGGGCGGATCGTGCTGATCTCGTCCGAGGACGCGTTGCAGCCCTACGTCGAGGAACTGCCCTATTGCGCGTCCAAGGCTGGCATCCTCAGCCTCGCCAAGGGGCTCAGCAAGGCATACGGCCCCGACAACGTCCTGGTGAACACGGTGCTGCCGGCCTTCATCGCCACGCCGATGACCGACGCGATGATGAAGAAGCGCGCGGACGAGCGGGGCGAAAGCCTCGACGACGCCATCGACAGCTTCCTGAACGAGGAGCGGCCCGGCATGGCCCTGCACCGTCGCGGACGCGCGGACGAGGTCGCGGCCGCGATCGTGTTCCTGTGTTCCGAACGGGCCAGCTTCATCAACGGGGCGGGCCTGCGCGTCGACGCGGGCTCGGTGGCGACGATCCCGGGCTGAGCCCTATTATCCAGGCACTACAAATAGACGGCAGGGTAAGCTTACGTGAATGACACCCCCGCCAGGGGTTGCTAATCAAGGGGAACAGGGACGCGCCGGACACGACCGGCCAACGATGATAAAGGGGTGAGCATGCTCGGAGGTTTACGGGCCAAGCGGCGCTGGTTGATCGGCACGGCGCTGGCGGCACTGGCGCAGCCCGGCTTGGCGCAGGACGCGGCCCCCGCCCCGACGGGCCAGACACCCCCCCAGCAGGTCGCAACCGACCCGGCTGCGCAGCAGGCGGAGGCGCCAGCTTCGGAGGATGTGGTGGTCACCGGCTCGCGCATCGCCCGGCCGGACTTCGCGGCGCCCAACCCGATCGTGTCGCTCGACAGCGCCAACATCCAGCGTTCGGGCAACACCAACGTCACCAACTTCCTGCTGCGCGTGCCCGCCCTGGTCGGCTCGCGCGACAGCACGCGCGCCACCGGCGGCGACGCGGTCTCGACCGGGCAGTTCGGACAAACGGGCCTGAACCAGCTCAACCTGCGCAACCTGGGGGTCAACCGCACGCTGACGCTGGTCGACGGGCGCCGCCACGTCGCGGCCGAGGCCAGCAACGCCGCGGTGGACATCAATGCCATTCCGACCGACCTCATCTCTCGCGTGGACGTACTGACCGGCGCGGTCGGCGCGGTGTACGGCGCGGACGGCGTCACGGGCGTGGTCAACTTCATCCTGAAGCGCGACTTCGACGGGGTCCAGGCACGCGCGCAGGTCGGCATATCGGAGCGCGGCGACGGCGGCACCCGCTTCGCGTCCGTGATCGCCGGCCGCAACTTCGCCGACAACCGCGCCAACGTGACGCTGGCCTACGAGTACAGCGCCGAGGACCGCATTCCCTATGAGGCGCGCGATTATCTGCGCCAGGGGCGGCGCCAGTATCTGATCCCCAACGACGCCGACCAGCCCGACAATCCCAACGTCCCCGACCAGATCCTGGCCGGCAATCTCAAATACACCTATATCTCACCGCTCGGCGCGATCTTCGTCGGCGGCGAGGCCAACCCCAGCTTCGACGGTTTGGGCCGCCCCTACGACCCGGGCCGGCCTGTGGCCTATTACTGGCAGGGCGGCGTTTCCACCGACGTGCCAGGATTCTATCAGGGCGACCTCACCCCCAACATCGAGCGCCACGCCGCCAACATCCTGACCTCTTTCGAAGCGTCGGACGCGTTCAAACTGTCGCTGGACGCGAAGTACGTCCGATCCGCCACGCGGACGTTCGGGCAGTATCCCGAGACCTACTACCTGCCCCTCTCGGCCGCCAATCCCTTCGTTCCCCAGAGCATCCGCGCCGCCGCCCTGGCGGCGGGCACCACCCAGCTGTACCTGAACCGGCACAATATCGACTTCGGCCGGCTGGGCGAGGCGGGCCTGCGCGAGACGTATCGCGGCGTCGCGGCCGCCACGGGCCGACTGTCCGACCACGCGACCTACGATGCCTATTATCAATACGGGCGCACCGACATCCGCGTGACTCGGCTGGGCAGCCGCATCGCCGAGCGCTATACCCAGGCGCTGGACGCGGTCGCGGGGCCGAACGGCACGGTGGTCTGCCGCTCGACGCTGACGACGCCGGGCAACGGCTGCGTACCGCTCAACCCGTTCGGGGCCGACACCGCCACCCCGCAGGCGCTGGCCTATTTTCAGAGCTTCGACCGCAGCTACGCGCGCGTGCAGCAGCACGTCGGCAACGCGTCGGTCAGCGGCGACTTCGGCCAGTTCTTCGAGCTACCCGGCGGTCCCGTCCAGTTCTCGTTCGGCGGCGAGTATCGACGCGAGAGCAGCCGCTTCGATCCCAATGACAACCTCGTCGCCGGCCGCTATTTCGGCGGCGACGAGCCGGGCACCGTGCTGCCCAGCCGCGGCAGCTTCGACGTATGGGAAGCGTTCGGCGAGTTGAACGTGCCCATCGTCCGCGAACGCCCGTTCTTCGAGTTGCTGTCGGTCGGTGCGGCCGGCCGGTACTCCGATTATTCCACGGTCGGCAGTACCGAGACGTGGCAGTTCACCGGCATCTACGCCCCCGTGCGCGACCTGTCGTTCCGCGGGTCCTACGGCCAGGCGGTACGCGCACCCAATATCGGCGAACTGTTCCAGCCGCGCAGCAGCGCGCAGGGCTTCTTCGACGATCCTTGCACGACGCGGTCGGTCGGCAACGGCACGCAGTTCCGCCCCGCCAACTGCCGGGCGCAGCTGGCGGGCGTGGGTCGCGCCACCTTGTTGGGAGAGGCCGACACGGGCTTCGTCATCAACGGCGTGTCCCAGGGCAACACCGGCCTTCGGCCCGAACGCGCGCGGACTTGGACGGCGGGCGCGGTGCTTCGTCCCCGGTTCGTGCCGGGCCTGACGATGTCGGCCGACTGGTACGACATCAACCTCCGGGACGCGATCAACACGGTCGGGCCGAACGACTTGGTCAATTTGTGCGTCGACCAGCCGACTTTGGATAACCCGTATTGCGCCGCCTACACCCGCGCGCAGGGGACGGGGCGCATCAACAGCTTCACCGTCGGGCCGCAGAACGTTGCCAATGTCCGCACTGCCGGCCTCGACATCAACGTCGACTATCGTTTCCAGACGGCGGCGGCCGGCATTTTCGACCTGCGGCTGGTGGCGGGTTATCTGAATCGGTTGACCTTCGTGGCCATCCCCGGCGCGCCGGTGGTGAACAATAAGGACAATTTCGGTTCCCCGCGCTGGAACTTCAACTTCGCGCCCACCTGGACGCTGAACGCCGTGTCGGTGAACTACAATCTGCGCTTCTTCAACGCGACGCGGGCCTTCGATCGCAACACCACCGCCGCCAACCCGGACGTGGCCGCGCCCGAATATCTGCGTTTCGCCGCGCTGTGGCAGCACGACATTCAGGTTTCATATCAGGCGGAGGACGGTTTCGGCTTCTACGCCGGTGTAACCAACTTCACCGACCAGAAACCCGACCCCGCGGCCTACGGCACCAACGTACCGATCAGCCCGCTGGGCCGGTTCTTCTACGTCGGCGTCCGCACCCGCCTCAGCGGGTCGGGCAACGGCACGACGCCGCTGGGCCGGGCGGGGCAGTACCAGTAACGGCCGGCGCCGCCCGACCGATGGCATCGTACGTTCCTTCCCGCCGCGCCGCGATCGTCGGCGCGGTCGCGGCGGCATCGGGGGGGCTGGCCGGCTGCGGCCGCCGGCGCTCGCCGGGTGCGATCGGCTTTTGGGCGATGAGCTACGAGGGCGATTATTCGCCGATCCTGACCACAGCCTTCACCGCCGCCACCGGGGTTCCGGTGGATCACCAGTCGCTGCCGTCCACCGCCGCGCACGAGAAGCTGCTGACCGCGCTGGCGGGCGACGCGCTGCCCGACGTGGTGGCGCTGCCCAACGAATGGGTGGGCGAGTTCGCGATGGCGGGGGCCCTGGCGCCCGTGACGGACCCTGCGCTGACCGCGGACCTGTTCCCCGGCGCGGCGGCGCTGACGCGCTATCGCGGGCGGCCTTATGCCGTACCCTGGTCGCTGTCGCCGCAGCTGCAATATTATCGGCGCGACCTGCTGGCCGCCGTCGGTTTCGACGCGCCGCCGGACCGCTGGGGGGAATGGCGCGCGGCGGCCATAGCACTGAAACGGCGGCGGCCCGACGATTACGTCGTGCTGATGTACCTCAACTGGTGGGACACGCTGTTCACCCTCGCCCTCCAAGCGGGCGCGCCGATGCTGCGCGACCGGGCGACGCGAGGCGCCTTTAGCGAGGCTCGGTTCGCCCACGCCATGGCCTTCTACGTCTCGTTGTTCGAGCTGGGGCTTGCGCCGCGCGCGCTGTCGACGGAAATCCAGGATCCGCTGGCGGCGTTCGGGCAGGGAATGTTCGCGCTTTATCCCAATTCACCCGTGCTGCTGCTCGACCTCCACCGCCGCGCCCATCTGATCCCGCGCGAACGCTGGGCGGTAACGCGGATGCCCGGCCCCACCGGTCCCGGCCCCGTATCGTCGGTCAGCACCAGCTTGGCCGTCACGGCGCGCGCGCGTCGCCCTGCCCAGGCCTGGATGCTGGTCCGCTACCTGACCACCGTGCCGGCGGAATTGCGGCTGCAACGCCTGATCGGCAAGCTGCCCGCCCGCCCCTCCGCGTGGGACACGCCCCAGATGCGCAACCCACTGCTGCGCCCTTTCGTCGCCCAAGCGGACGTCCCCGCCCCGTCGCCCGACGTCGTCGAGTGGGAGCGCATCCGGCTGGAGGTGCAGCTGGTCGCCGAGCGCGTGGTACGCGGCCTGGCGACGTTGGAGGAGGGGCTGGCGGAGATGGACCGGCGCGCCGACCGCATCCTGGCCCGGCGACGCGCGCTGGTCGACGCGGGGCGGATCGCGTGACGCGCCAGCAACGCGCCGGACTGGCGTTCACGCTCCCCGTGCTGACGGTGATCGCGCTGGTGTTCGTGCTGCCGACCGCGCTGGCGCTGACGCTGAGCGTTACCGACTACAGCGTCTACGCGCTCGCCGACTGGGCGAACCTATCGTTCGTCGGCCTAGGCAATTTCCGCGAGCTGGCTGACAATCCGCTGTTCTGGCGCGCGCTGGGCAACACGCTGGCGTTCGCGGCGCTGGGCGTGCCGATGGCGATCGTGGCATCCCTGGCGGCCGCGCTGCTGCTGTCGGACGCGACCGTGCGGTGGAAGCCGCTGTGGCGGGTGATCCTGTTCGCCCCCTACGTCACCAGCGTGGTCGCCACTGCGGTCGTCTGGCGCTTCCTGTTCAACGAACGCTACGGCCTGCTCAACCGCGCGCTGGGTGCCGTCGGGTTGCCGGGCGTCGACTGGCTGGGCGACCCGCATCTGTCGATCCCATCGATCCTGCTGTTCGTGACGTGGAAGGTGTTCGGCTACAACATGATCGTGTTCACCGCCGCGCTGTCGGCGGTGTCGGGCGAGCTGATGGAGGCCGCGCGGCTGGACGGCGCCGGACCGTGGCGGCGCTTCCGCCACGTGACGCTGCCGGCGATCGGCCCCACGCTGCTGCTGGCCGCAGTGATGAGCGTAGCGGGATTCCTGCAATTGTTCACCGAGCCCTATGTGATGACGCTGGGCGGGCCGGCGCAGAGCACCACCACCATCCTCTACTTCATGTTCGACGAAGGTTTCAAATGGTGGAACCTGGGCCAAGCGAGCGCGGTCGCCCTGGTGCTGTTCGCGATGATCCTGGCCGTCACGCTGGTGCAGGTCAGGATCGGCCGCCGGCGCGAATGGTTATGAGGCTGCCCCGCCCCCGCACGGTGGTGATGAACCTCGCCGCCGCCGCGGCCGCGATCGTCACCGCCGCGCCGCTGGCTTGGATGGTGCTGGTGTCGTTCATGCCGCGCGGCGAGTCCGGCACCTCCCCACCGCCGCTCTGGCCGTCGCGCTGGTCGCTGGAGAACTATCACGAACTGCTGGCGCGGCGAATGTACGACGGTGCCTGGTTCGACTACCGCATCCTGCCCGCGCTGGGGAACAGCCTATGGGTCGCAGCCGCCGCCACCTTCTTCGCGCTGATCCTGACCGTGCCCGCAGGCTACGCCTTCGCCAAGTTGCGCTTTCGCGGGCGCGAACGGCTGTTGCAGATGCTGCTGGCGGCGCTGGTGGTGCCGGGGCAGGTGGCGATGCTGCCGCTATTTCTGCTCTTTCGCGAGCTGGGGCTGGTCAACACCTATGCCGGCGCGGTGCTGCCCTCGCTGGCAGGCATCTTCGCGGTGCTGTTCGTGCGCCAGGCGACGCTGGCGGTGCCGGACGAGATGATCGACGCCGCCCGTCTGGACGGCGCGAGCGAGGGACGCATCTTCGCGGTCATCGTGCTGCCGCTGCTGACGCCCGTGGTCGTGACGCTGGCGCTGTTCCTGTTCCTGGCCAGCTGGAACGACTTTCTTTGGCCGCTGATCGTGCTGACCGACCAGCACCACTACACGCTGCCCGTCGCCGTCGCTTCCATCTCGCGCGAGCACGCGGCCGACGGTGAGCTGATGATGGCCGCGTCGGTGGTGACGACGCTGCCGATTTTGCTGATCTTTTTGGCGCTGCAACGCTACTATCTGACCGGCCTGCTGGGCGGCAGCGTCAAGGGCTAGGTGCGGGGGAACGCGCAACCCTTCGCGTCGAACAGCATGGCGTCGCTGGGGGCGATGGCGAAGGCCAGCCGCTCCCCCAATGCGATCGCCCGGTCGCCGGGCAACTGCGCGATCAGCGCGTCGCCCTCGCCGCCCCCCAGATAGGCGAAGCTGAGCGGGCCTAGTCGCTCGAACAACTCCACCGCGCCTGCGAACGGCCCGGTGTCGTCGGCATACAGATGCTCCGGTCGCCCCCCCAGCGTCGCCGGCTCGCCGACCGCATCCGGGGGGACGCGCACGGCGACGCGCAGGGTCGCCCCGTCCGCCAGCCGTACCGTGGCACCCGTCCCGTCCGCCGCCTCGATCCGGACGGGCAGCAGGTTGACCGCGGGCGAGCCGATGGCGCGCGCGACGGTGACGGACGCCGGGCGGCGATACACCTCCATAGGCGGCCCCGCCTGCTCGACGCGGCCCCCGGCCATCACCACCACCCGGTTGGCCAGCGTCATCGCCTCGAGTTGGTCATGGGTTACGTAGATCATGGTGGCGCCGAGACGTTGGTGCAGGCGTGCGAACTCGTGACGCATTTGCGCGCGCAAGGTGGCGTCCAGGTTGGACAAGGGCTCGTCCAGCAACAACACCTGCGGCTCGCGCACCACCGCGCGCGCGATCGATACCCGCTGGCGCTGCCCGCCCGACAGCGCGCGCGGCCGCCGGTCCAGCAGCGGCGTCAGTTCCAGCCAGGCGGCCACGTCGCGCACGCGCGCGTCGACCTCCGCCCTGGGTCGCCGCTGCGTGCGGAGCGGAAAGGCGATGTTCTCGAACACCGTCAGGTGCGGGTAGAGCGCGTAGGACTGGAACACCATCGCCAGACCCCGGTCGGCGGGCGCCGCGCGCGTCACGTCGCGCCCGCCGATGCGGATGCTGCCCTCCGTCGGCTCGTCCAGCCCCGCCACCAGCCGGAGCAGCGTCGACTTGCCGCATCCGGACGGCCCCACCACCACCACCAGCTCGCCCGCCTCGATCGACAGGTCGGTGGGATGAAGCGCGGCGACCGCGTCGAAACGCTTGGCGAGCCCTGATATTTCAACGGCGGACATGGCGCCGTGTCTGGATGTTCCCCGGTCGGGACGCAACCGGCATGGACCGGTTGCTTGCGTCAGGATGCTTCCGGGACCATTTGGGGGGTTCACATGACATTCGAGAATCTCCCGCCCGCCCTGTCGGACGCGCTTTCCGCGCGCGGCTACGATCAACTGACTGCCGTTCAGGCCGCCGTCCTCGACGCGGACGCGCCGACGCGCGACCTGCTGGTGTCCGCGCGCACGGGATCGGGCAAGACGGTGGCGTTCGGGCTGGGCATGGCGGCGCAGCTGGTCGACGGCACGGACGGCACTCTGCCCCCCGCGGGCGCGCCGCTGGCGCTGGTGATCGCCCCCACGCGCGAACTGGCCCTGCAAGTCGCGCGCGAGCTGGAATGGCTCTACGCCGGCGTCCGCGCGCGCATCGTCTCCTGCGTCGGCGGCATGGACCCCGGCCGGGAACGGCGCGCGCTGAGCCACGGCGCGCACGTAGTGGTCGGCACGCCCGGCCGCCTGCGCGACCATCTGGAGCGCGGCGCGCTCGACCTGTCCTCGCTCCGCGTCGCGGTGCTGGACGAGGCGGACGAGATGCTCGACATGGGCTTTCGCGAGGACCTGGAGGAGATACTGGACGGCGCGCCGGCCGAACGGCGCACGCTGCTCTTCTCCGCCACCCTACCCGGCCCGATCGCGGCGCTCGCCAAGCGCTACCAGCGCGACGCGCTGCGCATCGCCGCCACCGAGGGCGAGCGCGGCCACGCCGACATCGCCTATCAGGCGGTGGCCGTGACGCCCGCCGACGTCGAGCACGCGACCATCAACCTGCTTCGGCTGCACGAGGCGGAGACGGCGCTGTTGTTCTGCGCCACGCGCGACAATGTCCGCCGCCTCCACGCCAGCCTGGTCGAGCGCGGCTTCGCAGCCGTGGCGCTGTCGGGCGAGCATAGCCAGAACGAGCGCAACGCCGCGCTCCAGGCGCTGCGCGACGGGCGCGCGCGCGTTTGCGTCGCCACCGACGTGGCGGCGCGCGGCATCGACCTGCCCACCGTCAGCCTGGTGATCCACGTCGAGCTGCCCCGCGACGCGGAAACGATGCAGCACCGCTCGGGCCGCACCGGCCGCGCGGGTCGCAAGGGCACGGCGGTGCTGGTCGTCCCCTATCCCCGCCGCCGCCGGGTCGAGGGCGTGCTGCGAGGCGCGCGTATCCAGGCCGAATGGATCGCCGCCCCCGGCCCCGACGAGGTGCGCGCCAAGGATCGCGAGCGGATGCTGGCCGCGCTGCTGGAGCCGCAGACGTTCGAGGAAGACGAGCTGGCGCTCGCCGCCGAATTGCTGGCACAGCGCCCGGCCGAGGAACTGGCCGCGGCGCTGGTCCGCGAACATCGCCGCAAGCTGCCCGCGCCCGAGGAGCTGATGGAAGGCGGCGGCATCCCCGAACAGCGCCCCCAGCGCGAGGATTTCGGCGATGCCCCCTGGTTCCGCATGAACGTCGGCCGCCGTCACAATGCAGATCCGCGCTGGCTGCTGCCGTTGCTGTGCCGGCTGGGCCGCGTGTCGCGGCAGGACGTGGGCGCGATCCGCATCGCGCCGAACGAGACGATGTTCCAGATCAGCCCCGCCGCCGCCGGCCGCTTCGCCACCGCCGTCGCGCAGAGCGCCGCGACCGACGCCGACGAGGTGCGGATCGAGCCCATGCGCGGCGCGCCCGGCCCCGTGGCCCGGTCGGGGCCGCGGCCCGGACCCCGCCCCGCCCGTCCG
>Ga0325400_1002595_pt1 | contig 15946 bp, 17 predicted proteins | sample PopdelMetagenome_2_FD_205662 | JGI IMG/M metagenome (GOLD analysis project Ga0325400, IMG submission 205662) | Populus deltoides microbial communities from Bellville, Georgia, United States - Xylem-PdKOR-R1 | ecosystem: Host-associated > Plants > Phyllosphere > Stem > Wood/Secondary xylem... | reverse complement strand
CCCGCCACGCGAAGAGGGCGAGTGCCCCGCACACCGTCACCAGCAGCAGCGCGAGGATGAAGACGCCGCGCTCCGGGTCGTTGGCGAAGGAGTGGACGGAGTTCAGCACGCCCGAGCGCACGAGGAAGGTGCCGAGCAGGGACATCGAGAAGGCGAGGATCGCCAGCAGCACGGACCAGGTCTTCAGTGCCTCGCGCTTCTCCACCACGATGGCGGAGTGCAGCAGCGCCGCCCCCGCCAGCCAGGGCAGGAGGGAGGCGTTCTCCACGGGGTCCCAGAACCAGTAGCCGCCCCAGCCGAGCTCGTAATAGGCCCACCAGGAGCCGAGGGCGATGCCGAGGGTCAGGAACGCCCAGGAGGCCAGCGCCCAGGGCCGCACCCAGCGCCCCCAGGCCGCGTCCACCCGCCCCTCGATCAGCGCGGCGACGGCGAAGGCGAAGGTCACGGCCGTGCCGACGTAGCCGAGGTAGAGAAGGGGGGGATGGAAGGCGAGGCCGGGGTCCTGCAGCACGGGGTTCAGCCCCTGCCCGTCGGCCGCCGGCGGCCAGACCCGCAGGAAGGGATTCGAGGTGCCGAGGGTGAAGGCCAGGAACCCCGCCCCGATCATCCCCAGCACCGCCAGCACCCGCGCCCGCAGCGCCGCCGGCAGCCCCCGCCCGAAGCCCGAGACCGCCGCCCCGCAGAGCGCGAGGATGAGCACCCAGAGCACCATGGAGCCCTCGTGGTTCCCCCAGGCGCCCGCCAGCTTGTAGAGCATCGGTTTGGCCGAGTGGCTGTTCTGGACGACGTTCGTCACCGTCGTGTCGTTCACCGCGAAGGACCACAGCAGCGCCCCGAAGGCCGCTCCCACCGCCACCAGCACCCCCAGCGCCAGCCCGGCTCCCGAGGCCATCAGCCGCGCCTCCCCCCGGTGCGCGCCGATCAGCGGCAGCACCGACTGCGCCAGCGAGAGCGCCAGCGCCAGCGCGAGGGCGAAGTGCCCGATCTCCGGGATCATGCCGTCTCGCCCCTTCCGGGCGCGTCCGCGCCCATCAGCCGCCGACCTGCGCCGGCCGCATCGTGTTCCACCCCGAGGCCGGCGGCGGCGCCCCCTGCTCCGGATTCCAGTGGCCGGCGCGCTCCAGCGCGTCCTTCACCTCCGGCGGCATGTAGGTCTCGTCGTGCCGCGCCAGCACCTCGCTGGCCGCGAAGCCGCCGTCGGGGCGCATCCGCCCCATGGCCACCACGCCCTGCCCCTCGCGGAACAGGTCCGGCAGCACGCCGCGATAGGTCACGGCGATGGTGTGGGCGCCGTCCGTCACCCGGAAGCGGGCATCGGCACCCTCGCGCACCACGCTCCCGGCCTCCACAAGCCCGCCCAGCCGGAAGGCCCGGCCGTCCGGCGACGGCAGGGCCACGATGTCGGAGGGGGAGCGGAAGAAGACGAGGTTGTCCCGGAAGGCCGTCAGCGCCAGCGCCGTCGCCGCCCCCAGACCGAGCCCGCAGAGGAGCAGCACCTGCAGCCGCCGTCTGCGCCGCCCCGCCGCCAGCCCCGCCCCGCCGCGCCCCGTGCCACCGCGCCTCGCCACCGCACCGCTCACCGTCCACGCTCCAGTTCCCGCAGCCGCCGGGCCGCCGCCCGGTGGCGCCACGCCGCCCCCAGGGCCAGCCCGCCGAAGCCCACCACCGCCAGCCCCCAGGCCGCGGCCACGTTCGCCCAGTGCCCGGTCACGCCGGCAATGCCTCGACCATCGCGCGGTCGGCCTCCCGCGCCTGGGCCAGCTCCAGCGCCTGCACCCGCCGCTCCATCACCGCCGCCCGTACCCGCGCCAGCACCAGCGTCCCGAAGAGAAGGGAGAAGCCCGCCGCGCAGGCCAGCAGCGGCCCGAGCATCGAGACGTGCATCGAGGGCCCCGCCAGCCGCGCCACGCTGGCCGGCTGGTGCAGCGTGTTCCACCAGTCCACCGAGAACTTCACCACGGGCAGGTTCACTACCCCAACGAGGGCCAGGATCGCGCCCATCCGCGCCCCGCGCTCCTCCTCCTCGAAGGCCCGCGTCAGCGCCGCATGGCCTACCCAGAGGAAGAACAGCACCAGCACGGAGGTCATCCGCGCGTCCCAGGCCCACCAGGTGCCCCACATGGGCCGGCCCCAGAGACTGCCGGTGGCCAGGCACAGCGCCGTCACGACGGCGCCCACCGGGGAGAGCTCGCGCGCCGCCATGTCGGCCAGCGGGTGCTTCCAGACGAGCCCCAGCAGCGACGCCACCGCCAACCCGGCGTAGCCCCCCATCGCCAGCCAGGCCATGGGCACGTGCACGTACATGATCCGCACCGTCTCGCCCTGCTGCCAGTCGGCCGGGGAGACGAGGAGGGCCCAACCCGCCGCCGGCAGCAGCACCGCCAGCGACAGCCCCCAGAGCCAGGGCATGAGCCGCCCGGTGGCCCGGAGGAACCGGCCCGGATTGGCGAAGCGGTGGAGCAGGGGAGGGGCGGTGGTCAGGGAGGAGCGTCCGGGCCATGAACGGTGATCGGCCCCCGGCGGCGGCCGGGAGGCCATGGCGCGGTGTAGCGCGCCGGGGCCCGCGCCGGAAACCGCCCCCGCGCAGCCCTGCCCGCCCGCCGCAGGAAAGCCCCCCGCAGATGGGGGCCGTTTCCGCCGCGCCCAAGCCCCGGGATCGTATCATCCTGTCCGGATGAGGCGTCCGCGGGGCCGTGCTGCGCCGCGGCAGGCGCCTTGACGCCCCGGCCCCGTACCCCTTTACCCTCCCCGGCCGGCCCCTGCGCGCCGAGCAGAGCAGGAGTTCGGCCATGCCACGGGAACAGACCTCCTTCGATCCCGCCGACGAGGGCTGGGTGCCGCGCCCGCCCATCGGCTTCACCGGCCTCACCGGCCCGCTCTGGTCCCGGCCGGAGGGCGATTCCTGGGCCTACGGCCTGATGCCCACCGACAACCACGTGAACGGCCACGGCATCGTCCACGGCGGCATGCTGATGACGCTGCTGGACAACGCCCTGGGCATCACGGTCTGGATGGCGGCGGGCCGGCGGCCGGTGGTCACCATGCAGCTCAACACCCACTTCCTCGCCGCCGCCCGGCCCGGCGAGTTCCTGGAGGGCCGCGGCGAGATCGTCCGCACGGCCAACTCCGTCATCTTCGTGCGGGGTGCCATCACGACGGCGGGCCGTCAGGTGGCCGTCGCCGACGGGATCTGGAAGGTCCTCGCCGCCAAGCCCGGCACGCCCCGCCCGGAGCACGACCCGGCCTGAGCCGGGGCTTGATCCGGGGGCGTGATCCGGGGTGCCGCGCGGGCTAGGGGATGACCTTCGCCCGGCGCAGGCCCTCGAACAGGTCGAAGAAGGCCTCGTCCGTCGCCTGATACTCCCGGAAGCCCAGCTTCCGGCTCTTGCCCATGTCGGTCACCACCTCGATCGGACGGCCGAGATCCGCGTCCGTGTGCCAGGCCGAGGCGAGGCGCCCCAGATCCGGCTCCACCAGCCCGTGCCGCGCCGCGATCTCGCGCCATACGGGTGCGTCCCCGGCCATCTGGCGCTCCAGCGGCGTCCCCTCGCCCGGGAAGGGGGCGGGCTCCAGCCCGAACCAGGCCGCGATGCGCCCCCACATCCAGCTCCAGCGGAAGACGTCGCCGTTCACCACGTTGAAGGCTTGGTCGCGCGCGGCCGGCGTGGTGGCGGCCCATTCCAGGTGTCGCGCCAGCAGCCGCGCGTCCGTCATGTCCGTCAGCCCGTTCCACTGCATCGCGGAGCCGGGGAAGAGAAAGGGCCGCCCGGTCTCGCGGCACAGCGTGGCGTAGGCCGCCAGGGTGACGCCCATGTTCATCGCGTTGCCCACGGCGTGCCCGATGACGGTGTGCGGCCGGTGCACGCTCCACCCGTACCCGTCCCGCGCGGCCGCGGCGAAGACCTCGTCCTCCTGGGCGTAGTAGAAGTTCTCGATGTCGAGCCGCGGCTGCTCCTCGCGGAACGGCGTGGCGGGCAGGGTGCCCTTCCCGTAGGCCTCGAAAGGCCCGAGGTAGTGCTTGAGGCCCGTGACGAGCGCCACGTGCCGCACGCTTCCGCCGGCGCGGAGCGCGTCGAGCAGGTTGCGCACCATAGCCGCGTTGACCCGGATGTTCTCCGCCTCCGTGGGCTGGCGCATCCAGGTGGTGATGAAGACGTGGCTGGGCCGCTCGGCCCCGAGCGCCGCCTTCAGCCCGACCGGATCGAGAAGGTCCGCCGCCACGGGCCGCAGCCCCGCCAGATCGCCGGAGGGATCCGCCGGCGGCCGCCGCGCCAGCCCGCCGACCTCCCATCCCTGCGTCAGAAGCCGCCGCGCGAGGCTGCCGCCCACGATCCCGCTCACGCCCGCGATCAGTGCCGATTGCGCCATGTCATCCATCATCCTGTACGCCTGGAACCGCGGCGGGGAACCAAGGTCCCGCGACGGCCAGAAGAAAAGGCGCCGCGGAGTCTCCGCGACGCCTCCCGAGCAACCCCTGGGGGTCGCTGACTATGCCCGCGGCGTCCCGCCCGCGCCGGGATCGGCGGCGATCTCCCGATCGGCCTCCGCCACGTCCTCCTTCGAGACGACGCCCGGCGTGTGCAGGTCGGGATCGCCGCCCTCGGCCGCCTCGACGTGGCTCTTCACGCTGCGGAGCGCGTTGCCCGCGTTGGTCGAGGGGTCGTCCGGGCTCTCCTCCTCGGCCGGCGCCTCCGGGGCATGGTCGCCCTCGGTGAAGGTCAGCGACAGATCCGAGACCTCGCCCGTCCCCGTCACCGCCATCTCCCCGGCCGGCGCCGCGCTCCAGCGCACCGACTTCGCGCCGGGATCGGCCTTCAGCCCGGGGTCGGGCATTCCCTCGGCCGCGTGGCGGAGCTGGGCGAACCAGTGCCGCGCGTTCCCCGGCTCCGCCAGCCAGGCGAAGAGGCGGTCCGGACTGGCATGGACGGTGATCCTGGCGTGCATGGGCGACCTCGCGTGCGGTATTTTTCGTGCGAGGGGAGATCGCCCGGCATCCCCCGGGGTTTCGGCCCGCACCGGTATCGACCGGGTTCCCCCCCCCATTCCGCGGCGCGGGTGAATTCGCCGCAAGGTGGCCCGGACCCGCCCCGCGACGCCTTGCCGCGCCCCGTTCCGCCGTCCCACCTTCACCCCGCCCGGCGGAAAAGGCGTGGAATGTCGTTCTCGAAATTCTTCAGCCACGTCGCCAGCCGCGTGGCCCACGCCGCCGGCCGTCCGGCCACCTTCCTCGCCTGCATCGCCGTGGTCCTGGCCTGGGCGGTCTCCGGACCCCTCTTCGGCTATTCCGATACCTGGCAGCTCGTCATCAACACCGGCACCACCATCGTCACCTTCCTGATGGTCTTCCTCATCCAGAACACCCAGAACCGCGACGGCGCCGCCATCCAGGCGAAGCTGGACGAGCTGATCCGCACCTCCGCCGCCGGCAACGCCTTCATCGGGATCGAACACCTGACCGAGGAGGAGCTGGACCGCATCCGTGCCACCTGCGAGGAGCGCGCCCGGATGGCCGAGGCCGCCGACGCCATCGCCGACCGCGCCGAGGCCCATGCCAACCGCCGCGCCGCCGAGGCCGCCGACGCCGCCACGCGCTGACCCCCTTTTGCCTTGACGCCGCGGCGCGGGGGCCCGACCCACCCGGCCATGCCCTGCGCCCCCTTCATCCTCGCCGCCGCCTTGGCGCTGGTCGCCCTCGCCGCCCCGGCCCGCGCGCAGGGGCCGGGCGACGACTGGTCCGCCTGCCGCCGCGCCATCGCAGCCGTGGAGCCCGGCTCGGGCATCCCTCCGGGCCTGCTCGGCTCCATCGCCCTGGTGGAGACCGGACGCGCCGGCCCCGGCGGCCGCCCCGAGCCCTGGCCCTGGAGTTGGAACGCGGCCGGTGAATCCGGCCACGCCGCGGACAAGGCCGGCGCCGTCGCCGCCGTCTCCGCCCTCCAGGCCCGCGGCGTGCGCTCCATCGACGTCGGCTGCATGCAGGTGAACCTGATGCACCACCCCGACGCCTTCCCCAGCCTCGATGCCGCCTTCGATCCCGCGGCCAACACCCGCTACGCCGCCCGCTTCCTCACCCGGCTGCGCGGCGACTCCCCCGAATGGGGGGCGGCCATCGGCCGCTACCACTCCGGCGAGCCGGAGCGCGGCGCCGCCTACTCCCGCCGCGTCGCCCTCGCGAACCTCGGCGTGGCCTGGGGACGGGGAGGGGCCGTGCCCCTGCCGCCCGCCGCCGGCCTGGCCAACCTCTGCGCCCCCGGCCTGCGCCCGGCCCTGCTGATCGGCGGGCCCGCCGAGGCCCGCCGCTTCATGCGCCCGGGCGTGAACCGGCCCGTCCCGGTGCCGCGCAACACCCGGCCGCGCATGGCGTGCCTGCGGCGGTAGGCGACCTTCCGCCCGGTCAGCCCCGCAGCCGCAGCGCCCAGTCCCGCAGCGCCGCCACCTGCGCGGCGATGAAGCCGCGCGTCGTCTCGTCCGTGAGCCGTCCGTCCGCGTCCACCTTGGCGCCGGAGCCGCCGATGAAGACCTCCGGCTTGTTCAGCGCGTGAGCGTTGAGGAAGACGCACATCTTGCGCAGGTCGTACTGCGCGCGGGCGGTGCCGAGCATCCCGGGCGTCGCGCCGAGGATGGCCACCGGCTTGTCGTCGAAGGGCTGCTCCGGCGGGCGGGAGGCCCAGTCGATGGCGTTCTTGAGGACGCCGGGGATGGAGTAGTTGTACTCCGGCGTCGCGATCAGCAGCGCGTCCGCCGCGCGGATGGCGGCGCGGAAGGCCTCCACGGCGGGCGGGTAGCCGGAGCCGGTCCGGACGTCGTCGTCGTAGGGCGGGATGTCGCCCAGCCCCTCGAAGATCGTCACCGTCACGCCCGCGGGCGCCAGCTCCGCCGCGGCGCGCAGGGCGGCGGTGTTGTGCGATCCCCGGCGGAGGCTGCCGGAGATGCCGAGGATCCGGAAATCGCTCATGCGGGTGCTGTTCCTGTCGGGCGTGGAGGGCCGGAGTGGCACGCGGGCCGGTCCGCGCCAAGCCGGGCCCGGCCCGCCGTTTCACCTCTCATCGCTCTCCACCGGCAGCCAGCGCCGGAGGACGGCATCGAGCGCGCGGGGCGTGAAGGGCTTGGGCAGGTAGTCGTCCATCCCGCGCGCCAGGCAGAGGTCGCGGTCCCCCGGCATCGCGTTCGCGGTCACCGCCACCACCGGCACGCGGCGATCCGGCGGCAGCGCGGCGCGCAGCCGCTGCGCGGCCTCGAAGCCGTCCATGTCGGGGAGCTGGACGTCCATCAGCACCAGGTCCGGCGGGCACCGCCCGGCCTGGGCGATGGCATCGGCGCCGTTGGAGGCGACCCGCACGGTGCATCCGCTCCGCTCCAGGAAGGCGTGGGCGACGCGCTGGTTGATGAGGTTGTCCTCCACCAGCAGGATGTCGGCCCGGCGGAGGCGCGTCACCGCCTCCGGCACCGCGGGCGGGAGGGGAAGCGCCGCCGAGCCGGGCAGGGGAAGCTCGCACCAGAAGAGGCTGCCGCCGCCCGGGCGCGGCGCGGCGCCGATCCGCCCGCCCATCAGCTCCACCAGTTGCCGCGCGATGCTCAACCCCAGCCCGGTGCCGCCGTAGCGGCGGGCGGTGCTGGCATCCGCCTGCTCGAAGGTGCCGAAGAGGCGTCCGATCTCGCCGGGCTCGATGCCGATCCCCGTGTCCGATACCTCCAGCCGGAAGGTCATGGGCGGCGCGGCGGCGGTGGCCGCGAGACGCACCCCGCCCTCCCCGGTGAACTTCACGGCGTTGGAGAGGAGGTTGAGCAGCACCTGCCGCAGCCGCGTGGGATCGCCCAGCACGATCGGCGGCAGGGCCGGATCGAACGTCGCCTCCAGCCGGATGCCCTTCTCCAGCGCCACCGGCTCCATCAGCCGGGCCATCTCCGCGATCAGCGCGGACAGGTCGAAGGGGATCGCCTCCAGCCGCAGCTTGGCGGCCTCCAGCTTCGTCACGTCGAGGATGTCGTTCAGGATCGCCAGCAGCGCCATGGCCGAGCCGTGCAACGCCTCGGCGTAGCCGCGCCCGGCCTCGTCCGTCGGGGCATCCATGAGGAGGCTGGCCATGCCGAGGATGCCGTTCATCGGCGTGCGGATCTCGTGGCTCATCATGGCCAGGAAGGAGGACTTGGCCTGGTTCGCGCGGTCGGCCACGTCGCGCGCCGCCGCGAGCGCCGCCTGCTGGCGCTTCATGTCGGTCACGTCGGCGTGCGAACTCCAGACATGGCCGTCGGCGGCCAGCCGCTCCGTCACGCGCAGGGTGCGGCCGCCGGGCAGGGGAACCTCGAAGGGCGCGCCGGTGAAGTCCTGGTCCTCGGCCAGCCGGGACAGCGCGGTCCGCAGCGCCGCGCGCTCCGCCGCGCCCGGCCCGGCATCGGCCCAGGCGCCGTCGAGCACCGCGGCGTAGGGACGACCGATCACGGAGGCGCGCCGGGCGGCGCCGTAGAGGGCGAGGAAGCGCTCGTTCGCCGCGGCGATCAGCCCGTCCGGATTGAGCAGCGCGACGCCGTCGGCCACGTTCTCCAGGGCCTCGGCCAGGGTGCCGGGCCCGCTCTCCTCCGTCGCGGGGGCCAGCACGGCCTCCGCATCCGGTCCGGACACGCGCGCCCAGATCCGCATCCGCCCGCCATCCGGCAGGGCCGAGGCGGCAACGCGGACCCACTGGTCGCGATGGCGGAACACGAAGGGGCGCGTCTGGCGCCTGTGCCGCTCGATGCCGTCCGCGACGTAGCGCTCGATCTGCGGCATCTCCTCCGGCGTCAGCTTCCCCCGGTAGAAGCGCCGCAGGTTCTCCGCGTAGGGCTCGCCGCAACGGACATGGCCCTCGTGCTCGGGAAAGAAGCGCAGGAAGGTGCGGTTCCAGGCGAGGGTATGGTCCTCCCCGTCGAAGAGGCAGACGGCCACGTCCAGCCCATCGAGCATCTCCGCCAACGGTGGGAAGACGGGCGGTACGGGAGCGCCGCTCTGCATGGTCTGGGGTTGCCGTGTTCCGTGGTGGTTCGGGCCGGGGACGATTCGAGGACGGGATGGTTACGCCGGTATCCTCTTTCCGCCCTTAGCTCAGGCCTGCTGGCCTGTCACCCGACCGCCGCCCCCCGGGGAGAACCGGCTCCAGCCCCGCGCGCTCCAGCGCCGGCGCCGCCTCGGGGGAGGCGAGGAAGCGGATCAGGCGCGCCGCCGCCTCCGGCCGCTCCGTGCCGCGGAAGGGGGCGGCGGAGAAGGTGGCCACCACCGCCACCTCGGGCGGCAGGCGCCCGGCCAGCTCGATCCCCGGCACGGCCAGCAGCTCGCTGACCTGCTGCACGGCGAGGGTCGCCTCGCCCGTCGTCAGGCGTTCCGCGGTGAAGCCGGCGGGGACGATGCGGGCGCGGGCGTTCACCTCGCCGGCGATGCCCAGCCGGTCCAGCAGGGCGGCGAAGGCGATGCCGCTGGCCCCCGTGCGGGAATAGGCCACGCAGGGGGCGGCCAGCAGGGTCTCCCGCAGCGCGGCGACGTCGCCCAGCGGCGGATGCGGGGCGCCGGCCTTCACGGCGAAGCCGATATGGGAGCGGACGAGGTCCAGCCGGCCCGCGGGATCGAGGACGCCTTCCGCCACCAGTTCCTCGATGCCGCCGTCGGTCAGGATCGCCACGTCCGCGCGCTCCCCGGCGCGGATGCGCGCCAGCAGGCCGACGGTGGGCAGGAAATCGGCCTCCACCCGTCCTCCCGCCGCCGCCTCCAGGCGCGCGGAGAGCCCGCCCATGGCGCCGGCGACGGCGAGGGTGGAGAGAACCTTGATCGTCATGAGGGAAGTCCCGAGAGCTCGGCCACCAGCGCGCCGAGCGAGGAGGAGTCGAGCCCGCCGCGCCCGCTGTTCACGAGCGCCTCCATCATCTGGGCGGCCAGGGCGGTGGCGGGGGCGAAGACGCCGTGGTCCCGCATGGCGGCCGCGGAGAGGCGGAGGTCCTTGCGCATCAGCTCGGCCCGGAAGCCGGGGGCGAAGCCTCCCTCGTTGATGCGCTTCGCGTGGTTCTCCAGCACGAAGCTGCGGGCGGAGCCGCCGAGCAGCGCCTCGCGCACGGCGGCGGGGTCCAGCCCCGCCTTGCGGCCGAGTGCCAGCGCCTCCGACACCGCCTGCATCGTGGCGGCCACCAGGAGCTGGTTGGCGGATTTGCACACTTGCCCCGCCCCGGCCGGGCCGAGATGCGTGAGGGTCTTTCCCACGGCCTCGAAGTACGGCCGCGCCGCCGCGAAGGCGTCGGCGTCGCCGCCCACCATGCAGGTCAGCGTGCCCGCCTGCGCGCCGCCGGGGCCGCCGCTGACGGGGCTGTCCAGCAGGTGCGCGCCGCGCTCCTCCAGCAGGCGCCGGGCGAAACCGGCGGCGGGGGCGGCGGCGATGGTGCTGAAGTCGATCACGACCGTGCCGGGCGCGACGCCCTCCGCGACGCCGCCGGGGCCGAACAGCACGGCGTCCACGTCCGGCGTGTCGGGCAGGCAGAGGCCGATGCAGGCGGCGCCGCCGGCGGCCTCGGCCGGGGTGGCGGCCCAGCGCGCCCCGGCCGCCTCCAGCGCCTGCGCCTTGCCGCGGCTTCGGTTGTGCACGGCGAGGGAGAATCCGGCCTTCGCGAGGTTGGCCGCCATGGCGGCGCCCATCACCCCCAGGCCGACGAAGGCGACGCGCGCGGGCGGTACGATTTGATCCACGGTCCCTAGTTCCTTCTCAGCGCGGCGCGGATCTGATCCAGCAGCGTGTCCATGGCGCGCTGGAAGGTGGGGCCGTCGGCATAGCCGTCCGCCTCGCCCAGGCGCTCGGTGAAGCGGTTCCAGGTGGCGGTCTGCATGCCCTGGCGGAAGCGGTCGTGCAGGGTGGTCACCATCTCGTCGGTCAGGCCGGCCGGGCCGACCCAGCCCTTCATGTTGTCGGCCACGATGTCGTAGCCCAGTTCGCGCAGCGTCGGCACGTCGCGGTAGGCGGGGGCGCGGCTCTCGGAGGCGATGGCGAGACCCTTCAGCGCGCCGGAGGTCACCTGATCGCCCAGCTCGTCCGTCGCGTTGATATTCATCTGCGTCTGTCCTGCCAGCATCGCCTGCAGGGCCGGGCCGCCGCCGTTGAAAGGCACGTGCAGGAACTCCACCCCGGCCGCGCGCTCCAGCAGGATGAAGATGGAGTGCGACAGCGTGCCGACGCCGGCCGAGCCGTGCGACACGCCGCCCGGATCCGCCTTCGCCGCCGCGATCGCCCCGGCGAGGTCGGTGAAGCGCGGCTGCGCGCCGCCCCGGCAGGACAGGACATGCCCGTTCCGGGTCAGCCGGATCACGGCGCGGAAGGAGGTCTTGGGGTCGTAGGGCACGTCGCGATGCGCGGGGATGGAGGTGCTCTCGCTGCCGCCGTGCATGACCAGCGTGTGGCCGTCCGGCGCCGCGCGCGCCACGAACTCGGCCGCGAGCGCGCCGCCCGCGCCGGGGCGATTCACCACCACCATCGGTACGGGCAGGAAGGGCGTGCAGGCCTCGGCGATGGTGCGGGCGATGATGTCGCTGCCCCCGCCCGGCGCGAAGCCGACGACGAGCTGGATGGGGCGGCTGGGCTGCCACGGCCCGATGCGCTGCGCGAAGGCGGGGGCGGCCAGCGCCGCGGCGCCCGCGCCGGTGAGGCCCGTGCCGATGATGGTCCGGCGGGTGATCCCGTCCATTTCCTCTCCTCCTTTCCTGCTCCTCCGGCGCCGCGCCGGCCGTCTCAGTCCCCGCCGAGGACGTACTCGGCGCCGGACCGGGCGCAGATGTCGCGCACGTGCCGGTCGAGGGCCGGCGGCACGGGGATGCCCGCCGCCAGCCGCCGCTCGCGCTCCTCCGCCTCGGGATCGCCCGCCACCTGCACGGGGCGCGCGGGATCGGCCGGCGGCGTCGCGTGCAGCGCGTCGATCATGGCGTCCAGATCGGCCTCGAACCCGCCCTCCGGCCGGAAGGCGCGGGGATCGATGGCGAGGAAGAAGTGGCCGACGTCGTCGGGATCGCCGGGCTTGCGTCCGGGATTCCGAACCGGCCCGAAGCCCGCGCCCGTCAGCGTCCCGGAGAGGATCTGCACCATGGCGCCGAGGCCGTAGCCCTTGTGCCCGCCCGTCGCCTCCGCGCCTCCCAGCGGCGTCACGCCGCCGCCCGGCTCACGGAAGATGATCTCCATGGCCCGCGCGGAATCCGTCACCGGCCGCCCGGCCTCGTCCACCACCCACCCCTCGGGGATCGGCTTCCCGTTGAGGTCGTAGACCTTGACCTTGTTGGCCGCGACCGTGGTGGAGGAGATGTCCAGCACGAAGGGGCGGTTCCGCAGCGCGGGTGCGGCGAAGGCGATGGGGTTGGCGCCGAGCATCGGCAGCGTGCCGCGCGTGGGCACCATCAGCACCGTGCGGGCCGACGAGGTGATCAGGCCGATCACCCCCGCCGCCGTCGCGATGCGGGCGTAGTGCCCGGCGGCGCCGAAGTGGTGGGAGTTCCGAACCCCCACCGCGCCGATCCCCGCCGCCTTCGCCTTTTCCACCGCCAGCCGCATGGCGAAGTCGGCGTTCGGGTGGCCGAGGTTGGCGCCTCCGTCCACCAGCGCCGTCGCCGGCGCGTCCAGCACCACGCGCGGCCGCGCGGAGAGGTCGAGCTGCCCGGCCTCCCGGAAGCTCTCGTACATCATCAGCATCGACAGCCCGTGGCTGTCGATGCCCATGAGGTCGGTCTCCACCATCGCCTCCGCGGTGGTGGCCGCCAGATCCTCCGCCATGCCCCAGGCCCCGAGCACGTTCAGGATCTGGCGCCGGACCCGCTCCGCCGGGACGTGACGCATCGCCGGCCTCAGCGCGCCACGGCCACGCCCTTGGCGGCCAGCGTCTCCTCGACCCAGCCGCGCGCCCAGCCGCCGCCCCGGATGGCGGCCGCGGTCTCCCCTTCCTTCGCCGCGTGCGCCTCGGCGGCGGCGATCACGGCGGCCAGCTCGGCGCGCGGCACCACCACCACGCCGTCCTCGTCCGCCGCGATCACGTCGCCCGGCATCACCACCTGCCCGCCGCAGGCGACGGGATAGCCGATCTCGCCCGGGCCGTCCTTGTAGGGGCCGGACGGATTCGCGCCGCGCGCCCAGACGCCGATCTCCATCCCGCGGATGCCGTCGAGGTCGCGCACCGCGCCGTCGATCACCAGCGCGCCGACGCCGCGCGCCGCGGCGTGGCCGATCATCAGGTCCCCGGCGAGGGCGATGTTCAGGTCGCCGCCGCCGTCGCAGACGATCACCTCGCCTGGCCACGCGAGGTCGATGGCGCGGTGCAGGAAGAGGTTGTCGCCCGGCCGCGCCTTCACCGTCAGCGCCGGCCCCACGAAGGTGCGCCGCCCGCCATAGGCCAGGAAGCCGCCGCGCATCGCCTGGAGGCGGTTCATCACGTCGCCGATGTTCGCCACGGGCAGCTTCGCGGCACGGGCGATCAGGGCGGCGTCGGGCTCGGGGCGGGCCTCGGCGATGCGCAGTCCGACGGTCATGCGGGGTCACTCTCCGGAAGGCGCGCCGGACCGGGACGCGCGGGTGGCGGGGAGGGGCCGGCCGGGGGCCGCGCGCCCCCCATTCCCGTCGTCTCCCCCGTGCCGTCTTGGCGGCGTGACGCAGGATCGGCACGATCCCGCCCGCGTGGCAACCCGATCGCGGGGGCCGCGCACGCCGGGACACGCGCCGGAGAGCGCGCCCGCCCCGCAAGGGCCGGGATGGATCGTCGGAGGACCCCATGAAGCGTCGCCACCTCGCGGCCCTCGCCGCATCCGCCGCCCTCGCCGCGCGCCCCGCCCGCGCGGCCTGGCCGGAGCGCCCCATCACCCTCGTCGTCGCCTTCCCCGCCGGCGGCGGCACGGACGTGGCGGCGCGCACGCTGGCGCGCTTCATGGAACGCGAGCTGGGCCAGTCCATCGTCGTGCTGAACCGCGGCGGCGCGGGCGGGGAGATCGGGTGGAGCGAGATGGCCCGCTCGGTGCCGGACGGCTACACGATCGGCTTCATCAACACGCCCAACATCGTCTCCATCCCCATCGAGCGCACGGCGCGCTACCGGCTGGAGGACTTCGCGCCCGTCGCCAACGTGGTGGACGATCCCGGCGCCTTCCTGGTGCCGCCCGACAGCCCCTTCCGCACCCTCTCCGACCTCGTCGCCTTCGCGAAGGCGAACCCGGAGAAGGTGACCTACGGCACCACCGGCATCGGCTCCGACGACCACCTCGCCGCCCTCTCCTTCGAGCGGCTGGCCGGCGTCCGCCTTACCCACGTGCCCTTCGCCGGCGCGGCGCCGGTGCGGAACGCCATCCTCGGCCGGCAGATCGCCATGGCCAGCATGAACGTGGGCGAGGGGATCGCCGACATGCGCCAGGGCCAGCTCCGCGCCCTCGGCCAGATGGCCACCAGCCGCTGGCCGGAGGCGCCGGACACCCCGACCTTCCGCGAGCAGGGCCTCGACGTGGTGCAGGGTTCCATGCGCGGCCTCGCCGCCCCGGCCGGAATCCCCGGCCCGGTGCTGGCCCGCCTGGCCGCGGCGGCGAAGGCGGCGATGGAGAATGCCGAATTCCGCCAACTCGCCTCGCAGCAGGCCCTGCCGCTGCGGTTCCTAGGGCCGGAGGAGTACGGCGCCACCCTCCTGGCGCTCCGCGGGGAACTCCAGGCGCTCTGGCAGGCGCATCCCTGGAAGGACTGACGGCGTCAGCCTGTGCTCTACGCCGCCAAGGGGAGGAAGAAGGAATTCACTCTCCCTGGACCCCCTCCATCATCTTTTTCTGTTCAATGGGAAGGCTCTGGGGCCAGTGCGCCTGAGGTCGATGACCTCAGGCGACTGCACGATCAGGAACAGCGAGCCGTAGGGCGACCCGATGTCGGCATCGCATCCACGAAGTCGGATGTGGGTCCAGGGCCCTCAGGGTCCTGGCGGGAGGGTCCAGGGAGGGCGGCGCCCTCCCCGGCCAGACCGTGCAGGATCAGCGCGCCACCACCCGCAGCACCGGTGCCGGGTTGGCCACCCGTGCCCCGTCGGGCGCCGGCGGCTCGATCCAGCGCGAGACCTTCCCGCCCTCGCATTCCTGCACCACGGGGAAGGCGAGCGCGCCCTGCGTCTCCGGCGTGCGGATCTGGAGCACGAACTCGTCGTAGAGGCCGTCCTCCAGCCGCCCGCCGGTCCAGGCGATCTCACCGGCCGGCGAGGGGGCGTGATCGTGGCCCGACGCGGCCGCGTGGCCGTGGTGCCCGGCGGCCTGCGGCGCCGCGCCGGGGCGGCTCAGTGTCCAGCCCGGGTGGGGCATGGGGCGCGCCACCGTCACGCCCTCGGGGATCAGCACCCGGATGGCGGTGGTCGCCGCCTGGCCGGGGCAGCCGTGCCCCACCTGGAAGGCCAGCCGGACGTAGGCGGCGGCCGGGGCCTCGCCCTTGTCGAGCACCACGTGCGCCCCGGCGGGGGTGGCGAGGAGCAGGGCGAGCGCCGTCGCCCCCGCGAGAGGGGTCCGCATCGTCATCGTCGTTCCCCGCTCAGTGGTGGTGGGCGGCGGGGCCGGCGGCGCCGGCGGCCTGCACGGCGACCCGCACCTCCACGCGGCCGGCGCGCTCGAAGGTGAGGGTCAGCGGCAGGGTGGCGCCCGGGCGCAGCGCCGCGGACAGGCCGATCAGCATCACGTGCGCCCCGCCGGGCCGCAGCGCGACGCTGCCGCCGGCCGGGATCTCCAGCGCGGGCACGGGCCGCATGCGGGAGACGTCGCCGTCGCGGATCGTCTCGTGGATCTCGACGGTGCGGGCGAGGGGGGTGGCGGCGGAGAGCAGGCGGTCCGCCTGAGGCCCGGCGTTGCGGATGGTGAGGAAGGCGCCGCCCGTGCCGCCCTGCAGGGCCGCGCGGGCCCAGGGCTGCTCGACGGTGAGGCCCGCGGTCTGGGCCGGCGTCTGGGCCAGGGCTTGCG
>Ga0325400_1002592_pt1 | contig 15954 bp, 10 predicted proteins | sample PopdelMetagenome_2_FD_205662 | JGI IMG/M metagenome (GOLD analysis project Ga0325400, IMG submission 205662) | Populus deltoides microbial communities from Bellville, Georgia, United States - Xylem-PdKOR-R1 | ecosystem: Host-associated > Plants > Phyllosphere > Stem > Wood/Secondary xylem... | reverse complement strand
TGAAAAAGGCCTATTTGAGAAAGGTGTTGAGATTTTTGGTGGGAACAGGTCAGGGGGTGCATCTCATGTTTATTCTTGTTAATTTTGTTACAGTTTACTTGTTTGTTGAATATATATATATTTTTTTATATTTTAGAAGAGTGATGGTTTTGACTATGTGTCATGTTTGCTGTGACCATTTAGGTTAGAAGGTACTTTACTTAATTCACCTATGGTAAATAGGTTTTACATTTTCACAGTGTTAATGTTTTGTTTTCTTCTAATTTGTTTTAATAAATGAAAGTAGTACAGAGATATCATAAAGGAATTAAATCCATGAAAGACTGAAACTGAAAACTTTGTTAAATTAGGAATGCATAATAATGCTTTCTTTTATTTAAGACTTAAGAGATTGATCAGATTCCTTAAGTTAAAAGTAGTTCAGAATTAGTGCTTCATAAAATGGAGATAGATAAACAATAACCACTACTGGGCTCTTCCCTTGTAATCACTTATGAATTGTACTAACTGGTGGGTTGAATTATCCTGAAAGTGATTGCAGTGAGATTTGAAGATTCTTTTCTAAACTAACGCATGTACTTCTTATGATGCGTGCCTACATAATACATGTGCTCATTTTGCATTTTACATTTTGCTTGCCTTGATTTTTTTACAAATACTAATGTAACTGTTTGAATGAAATATATGGTCCCATGTGTTGAACAGCCTTTACCGCTGACCCTTCCTAGAATTACACTCTAATGATCTTACTGATACCTTTTTCATATTGCTCTGAGTAGAATTGCTCTTGTTTTGTCAATTTTGTCTGAAGTTTGTTTTTGTTTTCCATGACAGTTGCTTAATTGCTAGGAACCTTTTAAATGGTTTAAAAACATGCTGGGAGGTTTTTCAATACATGACTCGCTCTGAGAATAGGCTAGCATGCGAAGCAGGTGATGCTGGAACTCTTGGTGAAGGATACTCCAAGTTTGATTTCAATGGAACAATGGTTAGAATTTCGCTTATTGTATATGACTATGCTTTCATTAACATGTGAGTGATTTTTAACAAAACCCCACCCCCCCCCCCCCCTCCCCCCCCCCCCCCTCATTTTTTGTGCATATCAGGTTAAGAATGAAGCAAGAAGGAGATCAAGATTTTTAAGGAGAAGAAGTAAAGTTCGTCGCTTGAAGTACTCTTGGAAATCTACTGCTTACCATTCGTTTAGGAAGCGGATAACTGAAAGAAAAGATCAACCTTGTCGTCAGTATAATCCATGTAGTTGTCAAACTGCTTGTGGAAAGCAGTGCACTTGTTTGCTAAATGGCACATGTTGTGAGAAGTATTGCAGGTGAGCCTTCCTTTAACACCTCATTGACATCAAGATTTATGGTGTTTGTATACCCTTTGTTTATCCCCCATTTTTTTCAGAAATGAGAATTCAATAAAATTTGGTTTATTGTGGGGCTTCTTTCAAATTTAGAGTTTTCTCTTGTAGAGCTTCATTCCTTACCAGCTTAAACAAATATGGGGCCTTAGATTTAGATGTTTGGGCATGTGTATGCATATTGATGCTTCGATGGATACTCTTAGCTAACCTTTACTTACTCCTCTAGATGTCCTAAGAGTTGCAAGAACCGATTTAGAGGCTGTCATTGTGCTAAAAGTCAATGTAGAAGTCGTCAATGTCCATGCTTTGCTGCAGACAGGGAATGTGATCCAGATGTTTGTAGGAATTGTTGGATCAGGTGAGTTGGTACTCGCTCCTTTTTTTTTTGTTTTAGTTAATGCTTTCATCAACTGTATATTTCTAGGCTAATTATCTCACCTAGCTTTGTCTGTGTACTGTACATTATCATAACTGTACAAGATTGTGAAATTTTTCTTGATAATTGTGCTTGGGAATTAATGAAGTGCATGTTTGTAAGTAATGAATTTGTTTCCACATATATTCAAGATCGGATTGCAAAGGATTGAGATTTCCATAAAGCTGCTTCAGGTTGCCAAACTTTTGACTTTTTTATGGGGTTGATTCGGCTGAAAATATATTGAGTTTCAAAGAATTTAGAGGTGGTATTTGTGTCTTCTAAAAGTCACCCTTTTGTTTGTTCAAGAGGCTGTATCCCACAGGCCCTGAACTGGGAGTTTTCCTTTATCAAAGACTTTGGACTTCCAAGCGATAAGGGTCCAAATTTTAGTTCAAAGTCCATACATTCTTTCCCTCTTTGTGCTTGGGAAAATGCTATTATTATTTCTGTCAGATTAATTTCATTTGGTATACTTATGAAAAGTCATCCTTCACAGGGTTCATAAAATAATGTTTTGTTTATTAATTGCCTGAAATATATCTATTCTTTTCCTCACTTTTCTTGCACTACTATCTATCATTTGAGCTGTTTAAATTTTCTTTTGCAGTTGCGGTGATGGTACTCTTGGTATTCCCAGCCAAAGGGGCGATAATTATGAATGCAGAAATATGAAGCTTCTTCTTAAACAACAACAGAGGGTAGTGACACTTTTATCCTTTATCATCTTTCATTGTTTGATATTTAGAGATAGGTGCACACATTTGAATTTTCATATCTCTTAGTTGTCTGGCATTTGAAGTAATCTGATAGTGCGTTGATTTGTGAAGTTCTCTTGTAAACAGTACTATGCTTCTATTTGTTCATTATAGAAATCTGCTTACTGTATTCATGAATGCCCATAATGCGGAAATTACTCTTCTGGCTTGCTTTTCAGCTTCTGTCTTAGATTTGTGAAATTGACGTAGTTTTTCTTTATGGCTTGACTGAGGTGGAAGATGATAATAAAATTTAGTGGACTGAAATATGAGGTCTCTTTCAGACAGATTTATGGCATACTCTACACACTGCTTGTTATGTGTTGGCTGTAAAACTCAGAGTGTTCTAGGAAGAGTATAGAGTTTATCAAAATAAAAATAGCATATATCGAAAGTTTGTGAACTTAGGAAGTGGAGGCATAACTGTCTATGAAATTGATGAAAATGAAGCATGTGAGAAGGCAAAACTAAGGAATATTATCCTCTTAAAACCAGCCATTAACTTAATGGGTTGCTCCACGTCATCAGATGTTCTGTTTTTTTTAGATTCCCACATCAACCAAGGTGTAAATCAGTGCTTTCAAACAACGGACATTTGATGGGGGGCATTTGTCGAGCTGCTTACATTTTCTATCTTTCTTGTTCTATGAATAGGTTTTACTTGGAAGATCTGATGTATCAGGCTGGGGTGCTTTTTTGAAGGTAATATTCCTGATGGACTGCATAATAAGGGATAACTGTCCTCTTAAATCCTTTTCATCCCATGTGGTTTTTGAGATTAATCACAAGTCATTTGGGATAAAACCTAGAGATTTATTTGCTTGTTTTCTCTTATGAATAATATGTGCCCCCTGCAGAATAGTGTTGGCAAGCATGAGTACCTGGGTGAGTACACTGGTGAGCTGATTTCACATAGGGAAGCAGATAAGCGTGGGAAGATATATGACCGTGAAAATTCATCATTTCTCTTCAATCTCAATGATCAGGTACGAATTGTTATGCTGCTTTAAGATCTTAAACGAGGATTCAACCATCATCTTTTGTTGTTTCTCTGACACCGAGATTTGTTTCTTGCAGTTTGTTCTTGATGCATACCGGAAGGGTGACAAACTAAAGTTTGCCAACCATTCTCCAGACCCTAATTGCTACGCTAAGGTATCCCCTTTGACCACTGTGGCTCACAGTCTATCTGATAAATTTAAGATTAATAGTGTGGCTAAAGACATAGCTGGAACACGTTCAAGATTTTTCCACTTTTTCCTCACTTTCAACCATTGCATTGTAGGTCATAATGGTTGCAGGGGATCACCGAGTGGGCATATTCGCCAAAGAACGAATTAATGCCGGGGAGGAACTTTTCTATGATTATCGTTATGAGCCAGACAGAGCTCCTGCCTGGGCTAGGAAGCCTGAAGCATCTGGATCAAAAAAGGAAGATGGTGGTCATTCAAGTGGCCGTGCAAAGAAGCTTGCTTAATATGGCACCTACTACGTACACATCCTCAATTCAAAACTTTTGTCAATTCTTTATCATTCTCACCGACTGTAGGGGATAGGTTCATGATCAATCATTTTGTTATTGGAGAGGCCATTGTCATCTCCACCATAACCTAACTAAATTTTTATCCTCAATTAACATTTATTCCAAGGTACCGACTGCATTATTTGTTACAGCAGAAAAAGAAAAGGATTAAGCTCAGTGAACTAATGACATCTAACATCGAACTATCATGTTAAAGAACTACTAGTTAAGAAGATTTATCGATCTCGTTCCGAGTTAAAATGAAAAGTAGCGACCAGCTTTTCCATGGGAGCTTGGTGTGGATGGGACATCTTGAGCCCAAGTTTGTAGGCTGGTTTATTGCATTTCGCAAGGCCATGTCTCTTTTTACTAATCTAGTGTCATCCACCAACACCATCAAGATACTTTAAAAAAATTACTAAACCGAGATTATTATTTTTTAATTTAAAGTCAAAACCAATTCAAATCAACTAATTTCAGTTTGGTTTGATTGGATTTATGTTATTCAAAAACAGATAAAACCAAAAAAAACATTCTTATCCTTTATCTCATTGTATTGATCAACAACTTAAAAGGCAGGATTTAAAGTAACCAGTGAGGTTCCTGCCCATCTTCACCAATGTTTCTCTACACTAGGTAATTTGAATACAGTAAAAGGATGATAGAGCGAGCATGGATCAGAGATGAGAGATAGCTGAGTTCGTGCTCAAGAGCACATCAATATCTGTTGCGGTTGGTTCAATTTCTGATTTGGTAATTGGGAGAGAGGTTCGCTGAAAATATTATCACCAACAAATATCTTTCCGGGAAATTCTGAAAGATGGTAAAACTTGTGAAGATCTGAATGTTTGTTTTAATTTGAGTTAAGAGAGAGAAGAGAGTGTAATATAGGAGATGAAAGATGATAGAAACCTTGGGGATGCTACTTGTGGGTTTGATTTGGGGTTCGGACTTGGGAGAGACGAGAGGCGAAGGGAACGAAGAGAAAGAGGGGGTTATTTTGGTTAAGGTTAGAGCTTTGAAGAAAATTGAGTATTTATTTTTAAGTGGTGGTTGAATCAGTTCAGTTTTTTTTTGTTTTTGTTTTATAATTGGTAAATTCTGTTTATTTCTTGGTTTAGTTTTTTTAATTGTTTTATCGGTTTTTGAGTTTTGTACTCACCCTTAATTACTGTTATCAAGAAGAATACAAGGGAAACATTACCATTCTACCCCTACAATCAGGGTTTTAAAGGGCATAAATATGATTCTACCCTTGCAACCTATGCTTAATTACGGGTATGATATCTAATTATTAAAACAAAGCCCTCGTTAATATATTAAATACATGTTAATATCATAATTTATTTCCTTTTAATTTTATATGTAAAAAATAAAAGTTTCATTTTCATTTAATTTGTTGAGTCACTTAAAGTTGTCGCAAATAAAAAAAATGTTTAATGATATTGAAATAAGGTTTTACTTAACTTATATGATTCAAATAAGACACTCATGCTCATATAAAATTAAAGAAAGTAATTAGATGAAACATATATGATATGTTTGGACAAAGAGTTGTCACTTAATTAATTTATAAGTCATATAAAGATGTGATTGATTAAACCATATTATCCACCTAATTTAATTTGTTAAGTTACTTGATATCATATAATTAAATAAGATGCTAATTCACTAGGAGATCTAAGCAAGATTTTCAGAATTAATAAGGATGGCTATTAATTTGTAAAAAAATTATAAGAGATCAAATTATGATTAAAGACTTTGTCTAGATTTGGTTATAAATATATATGTGTATGAAATCAATACTCGCTATCTTTTATATGAATAGGTTGATAGATCATTATGAGTAGCAATATGTCTCTACATGGTATACTTGATGCTAATAAATTGACTGGACCAAACTTTTTGGACTAGTATCGCAATGTGATAATTTTTCAAGAAAAAAAAAAAGTTAAATGTTCTTGAAAGTATGATTGTTCTTGCTTTTACTAAGGATGTTGATGATGAAGTTAGAAACGAATATTAGTTTCATATTGATGACGATGGACATGATACATGTGTGATGTTGGCTAGTATGTCACATGAACTTCAAATGCAACATAAGAATATAGATGCATATACTATAATTATACATATCAAAGAGTTATTTTATGTGATTAGTAGGGCTAAGAGATATGAGACCTTTAGAGAATTGTTCCATTGCAATATGACAGAAGGTTCATTTGTGAACACATTTTTTTTTTTTATGATTGAAAATTATTTTTGTATGTCACATAATAGTTCTTAGGTATTAAATACCATATGTGGTTTTCACATTTATAAGAATGTGAAAGAACTAAAGAGAAGTAGAAGATTGTGTAATGGAAAAATGGACCTAAATATTGGAAATGGAGTAAGAGTTGTTGCATTGGTTGTAAAAACTTATTATTTAACTTTTTGTAATAAGTTGATACTAGAACTTGGTAATTGTTATATTGTTATAGTACTTTTTAGAAATATCATATCTATTTTTTACTTAGCTTTGAATGCATTTAAATTTATTATTGAGGGAAAATATTATTCCTTTCATAATAATAATATTTATTATAGACTTGGTATTTATACAAATGATTTGTATATATTTTTATTTAGAAATGCTCTTATTCAATATAAATAGCAAGAAAAATAAACTATATAATCAATATTCATCATATTTATAGCATTATAGATTAGGGAATCACAAGTTACATAAAGAATGATATTTTGATCCTTTCAATTATGAATTGTATGAAACTTGTAAAACTTGCTTATTGTCTAAGATGGTCAAAATACCTTTTTAATAGAAAAAGTGAAAGATTTAATGAATTGTTAGGTCTAATACATACAAATATATGTGGATCAATAACAATTTGTGTCATAGGTGGATATACATATTTCATTACATTTTTTATGACTATTATAAATATGGTTATGTGTATTTGATGAAACTCAAGTTTAAATTATTTGAAAGGTTCAAAAAATTTAGAAATGATATTGAAAAACAAGCTAAAATGACTATTAAGATATTTCAATCACAACAAGGTAGAGAATACTTAAGATAAAGATTTTAAGATTAACTAAAAAAGGATACGATTCTCTCATAATGAACACCTATTAAAATATCATAATATAATAGAGTTTTTAAAATGAGAAATTTCATCTTATTGAATACGATACGATCCATGATGAGTTATGTAGACCTTATTTCTTTCTAGGGTTGTGCCCTATAAATTACTGTTTATCTTTTAAATAGAGTTCTAACAAAATCTATTGATAAGAATCCATATAAGATATGAAAAAGATAAGGATTAAATTTATCATAGTTAAAGATGTAGATATGTTTTACTTATATGAAACACATTATATTTGAAAAAGCTAATAACTAAGTTAGATAAAAGTAAGTTTATGAGATATAAAAAAAAAACATTTTGATATCCAAAAAAAGACTATTGAATATTATTTTTACCGTCTCATTAAAAAAAGATGTTTATATAAAAACATATTCCTTTCTTAGATACATAATTTTTTCTTGAAATGAGCAGTGGAAGAAAAATAGAACTTGAGGATCTAGAACCATAAACTAACATCCAAATAGAACCCGAACCCAAAGGTGTAACATTTAAGAAACACAACTTCATAGATCTAATAGGACACGCCATGAATCAATAAGATATGAACTTCTCATGAAAGTTAAAAATAATGAGTTACTCATATTTGATGAGCTTACCAACTACGTGGAACAAATATCTAAAATAAACTTTGATAAATGGCTTAGAGCCATGAAATCCAAAATGGATTTCACGTACATCAATCAAGTATGGATTTTGATTGATCCATCTAAAGGGATAAAACCCATTGTATGTAAGTGTTTTTTAAAAGAAAGACTGACATAAATGGTAACATATAAATGTACAAAGCTAGACTAGTTGTCAAAAATTACAAACAAAAATAAGGAGTTTAGTTTGATAAAATATTTTTGTCAATAGCTATGCTAAATTCTATAAGAATTTTGCTTTTCATAACTGCATATCACGATTATGAAACTTGACAGATATATGTCAAAATTGCATTCTGGATGCAAATTTTCTTGAAAATGTGTATATAACATAACCTAAAAGTTTTGAATCTAAAAAATTTGTCAATAAAGTATGTAAACTATAAAAATCCATGTACATACTTCAACAAGCTTAAAAAAGTTAGAATATCTATTTTTGTATGAGATAATCAAACAATTTTATTTTATAAAAATATTGATGAACCTTGTGTTTATAAAAAAGTTTAATGGAAATGGAATAATTTTCCTAGTATTATATATAGACAACATATTATTGATAGGAAAAAAAACATATTATTATTCTAATCAATAAAAAAATATTTGTCTAAGAATTTCTCAATAAAAGATGTAGGAGAAGCAACCTATTATATTTAAGCAATTGACTTTAGTGCAAGTAAGAGATTACTAATGTATATATTCTAAAGCTAATTAGTTGGTTATATAAGTCATTTTGTTCATAAAAACATATATTTTATTATTGATAAAGACATTATTTAACTTTAATATTCATTTATGTTTGATTAATAAGTTTAGAGTAAAGATAAAATCTTTAAGTTAAAAATATTTTGAAATTTTTTTTTTATAAAATAGTTATAATTATGAGGATTTTTATTATATCAAAATATTGTTCCTAAATATTTATAGTTTATGTTCTAATAATACTGAATATTAATTAGAGACATTGAGAATGATAATATTATGTTTTTTTTTTATATACATAAAAGCAGTTGTTCTCATAAACTAATGTATGAGGGATACATGTAACTAATATTTAGGTGTATGTTAAATAACTAGTACATTAAATTGATTTACATAAGGATTTCATATAAACAGATTATATGTGTCTATAAAAAGATTCACGTGATAGTTGTGTTAATGAACCTAATGAGTCATATACATTAAAAATCATTGGTAATAAATTAAATTGAGATGATTAATCAAGTGAGACTTAATTGTAAATAAGTTTTAGAAATCAAATATTAAATTATAATTTTCATAAGAGATTACTATTATAGACCTAGAAAGATCAAGGACTTGATTGCATAAAATTCTAATAATTATATTAAAATAATACATGTGATATTTTTTAGAGGATAAAGTGATATTCTGTCATTAATATAGTTGTCATGCTTTTTCTATAAATATAATGATATATCTCATATTCTTCTACACACTTTACATATTATATATACCTATATAAATTGAAAAAGTAAAGAAAAGAAAGAGTTAGCTTCAAGGTATATTAATCTTTCTTTTCTAAAAGGTTTTTAGAAACTTATATTTTAGAGGTTAGAAATGAGTTTTTTTTTAGATACTTACAATGTTTTTAAAGTGTTTTTAAATTAAATTTAATTAAAATTTAGATTTTTAAGATTCAAATTACCCGGATTTTGATTTTATAGTAATCGAAATTTGTTATAGTTGACAAAATGATATTTATTTAACATGTCCTATCTTATAAAAAAATAATAATTTAAATTTTTTTCTTGAAGATATGTATACCACATAACTTAAAATTAATTTGAAATAAATTTTTTTAAAGTTTCAAAAGTAGTTTTATGTGATCAAGAAATTGATTAGTTACGCTAAGTAATCTAAACAACTATATTCTTAAAAAAAAAAAAAGTAATAAAGAAGGGTTAGAGAAAAGAAATGAAAGTGTGAGAGTGTCATTTGAGCCCGCCTTGTCACCTTCATCACACAGTTAACCAAAAAAAACAAAAAGACTTCTCTGTCTTTATCAATCTCTCTCAGCCTCTCTCTCTCTGCATCTATTCTTAACTCAGTTCTCGAGCTCTGCATTAGCGTACAGTGGCAATGTCCCCGTATTTCACGGACCACCATAGCCTATGCAGAGCCCCTCTTGCAATCGGGTACCTCTACCTCTCTCTGCTTCTCTCCTCATTCTCGACAGCCCATGCACAGGTTCTTACAGCTCTCTTTTCTTGATGTTATTGTTATTCATGATCCGTACAACTTCACTTTCCTTATTTTTTGGAGACTTAACTGAATTTTGAGTCAATCCCATAGGTGCTACAATCCTGTACAGCAACCACAAATTGTGGGGTGGGCCTTTATTGTGGAAATTGCCCTGCTTTAGGCAAGACTCAACCCATTTGCACTAGAGGCCAAGCTATCATACCTAATTCTATTGTATGTTTTTTGGGTTTAATTTCGCGGTTTTGGTGATGGGTTCTGGTTGTTTTGATCTAAAACACTGTAAATATTGTTTGTTTTCTTGTGTTTTTGCAGATAAATGGGTTGCCTTTTAACAAGTATACATGGTTAGTTACTCATAATTCTTTTAGTATTGTGGATGCACCGCCTTTGCCTGGTGTTCAGAGGCTTACTTTTTATAATCAAGAAGACACTGTCACCAATCAGTTGAGGGTATGTGGTCCTTGTTCTTCTGTCTTTTTTTCTTGTTTCAACTTTTTTAGTGACTTGTTTGGTTCCTGAGAATCTGGAAGTCTCAAAACTAAAATGGAAATTTTAAGCTTTTCAGTCTTTCGGTTATTTCCTGGTGCTATGTTTGATCACAATTTTAAGTTAATTTTTTTTTTTCTAATGCAAACATTGTTGAGTAATTTACTCATCTGTTTTAATTTCATGGTTGTTTGTTAGAATGGTGTGAGGGGGCTGATGTTGGATCTGTATGATTTTGAGGGCGACATCTGGCTCTGCCATTCGTTTCGAGGGCAATGTTTCAACTTCACAGCGTTTGTAATAATAGATCTTTCCAGTTTACAAATTTGGAATGTGTTTATTGTAGAATGGTTTATAATGTGCTCATCTTAAAATTCCTTGCAGCAACCTGCAATAAACACTTTGAGGGAAGTGGAATCATTCTTGAGCGAGAATCCAACTGAGATTGTGACAATTATCGTTGAGGACTACGTTCATACTCCAAAAGGCTTGATAAATCTGTTCACTAATGCTGGTTTGGATAAGTATTGGTTCCCTGTGTCTAAGATGCCGATAAAGGGGGAAGATTGGCCCACTGTGACAGAGATGGTGCAAGAGAATCACCGGCTTGTGGTATTCACTTCTGTCGCTTCAAAGGAAGCAGAGGAAGGAATTGCTTATCAGTGGAAATATATGTTGGAAAATGAGGGTAAGCATCATATCTGCAAATATCTATTGGTTTTGTATGTTTGTTTGGAGGTGCATGGTCCGCCAACCACTGCTTGGTGAATTGAATTTCAGCTGGAGATCCTGGGGTAAAACCAGGCTCTTGCCCTAACAGAAAAGAGTCAAAGCCACTGAATTCCAAAAGAGCATCACTTTTCTTAATGAATTACTTCCCAACATATCCAGTTGAAACTGAAGCTTGCAAAGAGCATTCAACTCCACTTGCTCAGATGGTTGGTGCCTGCTATAAAGCAGCCAGAAATGTGATGCCAAACTTTCTGGCTGTCAACTTTTATATGGTTAGTTCTAACATGCACAAGTAAATAGTTAACTAAACATATCCTTTATAAGCATTCTAACTGGAATGAAAATGTTGCAGAGGAGTGATGGGGGCGGTGTTTTTGATGCTCTGGATAGAATGAATGGCCAGACATTGTGCGGTTGTAATACTGTGACTGCTTGCCAGGTCTGTTCATGCTACTTGTGTAATATTAACTGCTTCATTTCCACGCTGTGGTTTAGCTGTTTTTGGAAACAGAGAATCAAAATTGTCCTAATTTTCTACCCTATTCCACCGGGGGTGGGGGGATGCACAGCTTCAATTTTTTTTCCCACAAGTTCTTGGCTTATTTTGGAAATTTTTCAAAGCTTGGGACCAGGGCCACCCTCAAAATTCATCCCTGCTGAAATCATGAAGTCTTGCTTTTATCCCCTTAAATGTGAGATTTATTCTTGTGCACTGATAGGATAACCAGTAGGAGATCTTAATAAATGTTTAAAACATACCCATGGCCTTTCACTGCAGTAACAGGTTAAAAGACTTAATATGGCTTTCCATTACCTGAGTTTTAGAACTTATCTTTTCTTCTTCTTTTAATACTGCTCCTACTTTCATTAAAAAAAAAAAAAGCAATGGAGACTTGTTTTGGCTATGGCTTGGACGAAATAGTTTGATCAATTTGAGTCCCTAGATTCCGTTTGTGAAGGGCTTTTGACTTGTGGTGGTATTAGAATGTGAAAAAATGGTTGAGTATGGTCTTTTGCAGTTTGGAGCACCTTTTGGATCTTGCAAGAATGTTGCCGTACCTAATGTAAGTCCTGTAACAAATACCGTGGGAAATACAAGTCCGCTGACAAATACTGCAGGAAGCTTTTCAGGATCCGTTCAATTCTCGAAATCTGCATCAACAATCCAATCTCCAAATAGCTTGGTTTTCTACTTGTTCTTTTTTATTAGCAATATATTTTTATCATATGATGGATACAGTGAATGATTTCTGGGATGGAGGTTAGGGATCCGCTCCTTTGCTTAGATGGTTAGCAAGTTACTCCTTTGGTAGAATTTTATAGTTTCTGTTTGAATTCTCCAATAAGGACTGGTATGCCATGTCCCAGCCTTGTTGAGGCGAAGGTAAAGGAATACTTTCTAGAGATATGAAGTGTGATTGTAAACAAAGAACTTTTGAGATTCTTAAATTGAGGCCAAAAGTAAGGAGTTGCGGAGGAGGCTGAGGTAGATAATGGCCAACAGTGATCCAGAATATGTTATGAAATGGTTCAGGTATGCAGTGTGCTTCACTCTAAGATTGCATGGTTTTTCAAGAATTGCCATTATTTTACTTTTAGCAAACAATAAACATCCATGTTCCTGATCTTATCTTTATCATGATTTAGATTTCCATAAACCTTGTAACACAAATTGCAAATAAGTAGATAAATATCTTCAGATATTGCAATTTGAAGCATGCCAATATGAGGACTTCTCTCAATGCACAATTAAACAGGTTATTGCCCATATATGTCCCACAAAATTAGGGTCCAAAAGAGAGAATTAGAAGATAGTCTTACCCTTGAACATTTCCTTTTTTCAATATGAATTATTGTAAGAAGAATTCCTGTTTATATTTCTAGCTTTGACGGGTTTTGTCTTCATGTTTTTTCAGGTTGTCTTTTTGGCCATAGTATTTAGCTGTTGGAGTAAGAATGAAACACATGTTGAAGCTTTTCCAACACGTTACTTGGTTTCAGCCAATGCTTGTATTACTGCACCCAACATTTCCTTTTGGTTTGCTTTCCCATTTGCACAAGGGCCATTATTATCCTCTGCATATCATCATCTGAATATCGTTAAACATTTAGACTGTCTGATAAGGAATCTTTCGAAATTTTATCATCTAGAATGAAACAGGTCATGTTAGTGAGTTCTAGCATTTGGAATCCAAAAACATGATTGGCTTGTTCTCAACTTGAGAATTATGGGCAAGCGATAGAAAGCACAACTACAGTTAAAGGAATCAAAATATGAAAGCACCAGCAGGACTAGCTATATTGTAAGTTCTGCCATGTTACTTTTGCAAACAGAAAGCATAACCTGGATAGATTGAAAAACAAGAAGATTCATCTGTACACAGCACAAATCTTGATATATACTATTACAAAGCCAAATGTCATAATTTACAGATGAATAATTAACTACAATGATACAGAACAAGAATTTGATAGCTATCGCTTGTTGTTTATGGAATTTATTAGCTTGTGATAATGATCGAAACACAGAGCAGAAATAAGAATCTGTACAGAAAGCAATAGAGAAATGCATACACAAGTTGAGCAGCTCATGCGACTGGCAATATTGCAGCACCTCCAACGTTTAAAAGCACTCCTGGTGGTTTAATTTGAAGGGAAGGGCTAATAGTCAGCAAATCAATGAAGCAGTTTACAGGAACTCTGGTTCCCCATACATTGATTGATTCGAGTTTTCGGCATTTATTTGCTAGATTAAGAAGCCCAATTTCTGTTACATGGCGGCAGCTCCATAGGACAATGCTCTAGAAAGAGAGAAGAGATGTAAAGTCATTTCCAATAAGATTACTTTCTGTAGACCATGATTGATATCAGTTCAGCTAGATTTCATCGCCTTAAAGCAGTTCAAATCCTAGACCATCAATACCATGATTTTTTTTTATAAAAAAATTCACAGAAATTAAAAATATTTATGGAATAATACAATTTTTTAAAAAAATATTTAAATAGCATATTTTTAACCTATCACAAATCTAAATTGCAACAACTTATTATATCATGATTTTAAATAGCGTTATGTTGCAAAATTAAACTTCAACCTCTCTCCTTAATGTCACGTTTTATAAAGAAAGAATGAACTTTCTTTTAAAGTGCACAAACATAATTATGCTATTTTAATAATAATAAAAAAAATTACCTAAAATTTTAAATTTTCTTTGCTAATAGCCCAAAATAGCCCAATCCCACTAGAAAAATAACATGGAAGCATCTAAAACGTGGACAAATGTTAGCGGACATTGGTGTCCAAAACGGGCATCGGGGTAATGTCAGCAGGAAACTCACCTTTAAACGTGGACAGCTATCTGCAATAGCAAATAAAGACTCATCTGTGACAAATGTACCACCAATGTTCAGGTGTTGCAATGAATTAGCCCTTGAAATCTGTTGAAAAACGAACAAACTATGAAATATAGCAACACGCTTCTAGGTCGAATTATTTCGCATGATTGCTTGTAGACTACTAGCACAGACATCAAAGCATAACACATGATTGCTCAGCGGCAAGCTACACAGATACTTTATGGATGCTCATCAAAGTTATATTTATCGTTTTGAAGAAGCTATTATCACATACCAGTTGAACAACACCTCTGTCAGTGATCCTGGCCATGCCCCATAGAGATATGGATGTCAAGTTGCCAATACAATTTGCCAGAGAAATTTGATACAGTCCATTGTCAGTTATCTGGCAATCCCAACGGCTCCTAGAACTGAAAATAGAATAGGAAAATGAGAAAATATTTTCAAGCTCCAGATAACGAATTCAACCATTACATATATTCAACACAATGAATCATCAACATTAAAATAGCCCTTGAATACTTTATAGGATTGGAAGGATTAAAATTCCCACTACTATAAAAGGCTCAGGCAGTTCTATGCATTATAGTTCACTGGGCACTTCTCCAGCCATTCACAATATCTACGATCTCAAAAGACATCGAAGCTAGAGACCTAACTGCTTATGCTTGAGTCTTTCAAGAAATGCTCAAATTTATAGGAATCATGTCATGCAACTACCATAGCAAATGATCACACATGGAAAAGCTGAAAATCAGTCTCAGATATCCTCGCCTAATCTCATAAAACCCAAAATCATAAACGAAAAAAGAAACCAACTTTCATGATCTCTTGCAAACATTGGTTTCTTCTACTGAACAAAGTTCCGATTTTTTAATGGTTTAATTAACAATCAAAGAAAGACCCATCAACCAAAAACCACCACTGAGTTCATTAATAAAAATAAATAGTGTCTCGATCATTATTTGAAATAGCTAGGTACGGACAGAGGGAAAGAGGAATAGAGACATACATGTCAAGTTCTTTGAGGTTGTAAGCAAGGCGTACAAGACGGGTAGTGGAATCATCATCCATCTTCCAACCAGCAAAGCTCATACTGTTTCTTTGAGCTAAAGATTGCTTCACCCCTTCTTTCCATTTCCTGCAGACACTACTTGCCTGGGCTAAATCAGTGAAGGAAATGATGAAACCAAATATGTAAGCCACTAAGTCTATTGGCAAACGATCAATCTCTGCCTCTTCTCTCTCCATATGGATTCTCTTTCTTTGTTTCTTTCGACAAGGAAACAGAGACGAGGGGGG
>Ga0325400_1002591_pt1 | contig 15957 bp, 7 predicted proteins | sample PopdelMetagenome_2_FD_205662 | JGI IMG/M metagenome (GOLD analysis project Ga0325400, IMG submission 205662) | Populus deltoides microbial communities from Bellville, Georgia, United States - Xylem-PdKOR-R1 | ecosystem: Host-associated > Plants > Phyllosphere > Stem > Wood/Secondary xylem... | reverse complement strand
TAACAAGGTGACACAAGAAAAGATGGTGCTGGAGGTGCATGTTGAGAAGGGAATGCAACATGGCCAGAAAATAGTTTTGGAAGGTCAAGCTGATGAAGCTGTAAGTAAAGTCAGATTGCATTTTTTTTAAATATGAAAGATGGAAGGAAAAGATAAGCGTTCTTTTTTTCTTTTTTTTTTCTTTTTTTTTTGGGGGGGGGGGGGTACCATAGGATGCCCCTTGGACAAGATTTTAGTTTTTAAGAGTTCCAAGAACCAGCATTGTTGAGGTTTTTGTTTTCTGTTCCTGCTAACTGGTGCAAGAATGGACACATTTTATTATCAATTTTCTGAATGCCCACATTGATGCGGTTGCAACACTTCAGAATCATTTTGTGAATGCATTTGAAGATAGTGGTTGGTCTGCAATTTAATTCTTGCCATTAGACTTTAATATAATTTTTAGTTCTACGTTGTTCCAATAATGTCTATAGTTTAACAGAATTTTCTCTTATGCAATTGCATTAAACAAAATTTTATTTTTCATCATGTCATTTGCAGCCTGACTCAATTACAAGGGGATGTTGTTGTTGTATTGCAATTGAAAGAGCACCCCAATTTTGAACGGAAATTGGATGATCTCTATGTGAAATGCACTACCAGTTTAACTGAGGTTTTGTGTATCAGTTTTCCCTTACTCATCTTGATGGTCGGCAGCTTCTATCAAATCAAATCCTGGCGAGATCATAAAACCTGGTGTTACTTGTAAATTTATTCTTTGAATTTCATTCTTCGCTCCTCATTCTTGATCACTTGACATCCTTCTGAATTCAGGTCAGTACAAAGCAATTAATGATGAAGGAATGCCACATTATCTCAGGCCCTTCATGAAGGGCAAGCTTTATATCCGTTTTAATGTGGAGTTCCCTGACTCTGGGAGTCTAACCCCTCAGCAGTGCGAAGAGACAATAATGCATGATGTCAATATGGAGGAGGAGAAAAGGCACAAACAGCAGCAGCACCAGCAGCACCAGCAGCAGGAGGCATATGATGAGGATGAAGAACCATCCACGTCCTGAGTGCAGTGTACCAACATTAAGCCATTTATTACTGTTTCTCTGTCAAGCTGAATTCTGCAACGATGGGTTAGCATCGATTTATAATCTGTAGTGCAAAGACATAATTTGTTTCACATATTCGTCTTCTCAAGCTAATTATATTAAATCTGTAGTGTTTCTGTTGATAATAGGCATATAAAGAACTGAATGTTGATGATAACTAGAAAAACAAAGAATAGAGAACTTACAGCAAAAAACAAAGGGCAGAATGTTTTTCATAGATTATTGTCATCCCTTAGCTTTTAGCTTTTATTTATAGATAAAATCAATCACAATACAATTAAGAAATTCAACTAATATAAACTCTTTTATTTAAAGAGCTATGTAACTTATCTAAATAAGTTTCAAATATTAGCTAAATAATATTAAGATAATGATGTTATTAACAAATAAATATTAATGAAAAATAACATATGACTGAGACATTAATTTTAGCTTTGATGCCATAACTTAGTTAGATTCTGCACCCTCACTTCATGTTGTGTATTTATGATTGGTGTTATCTATCTCCGGTTAGTCTCAAGTTTTTGACAATAAAATTAAGATGTACCAATATTCATAATAGACATAAAAAGATTCATAGATGTTTTATTGCGTGTACTATCCCAAAATTTTGGCTCGTCATAATTATCATCATCTTGCCCAATCAAATCATGTGCTATGCTGTTGCGGAGTCGCAACTTATTTGTGATCAAGAGAGTGAGTTCTGGGTATCTTCCCCTCAAATAATAAAGTGTTAGCTTGTTTTTGTTGTGTCTGGAAATGAATTTGTGAGACCAACTAGCGAAAGACTGGTGGGATCTTCTTTAAATTTTGTTTTCTTAGTTTATTTTATCTTGGCATGCATGCCAGTGCGGAGAGATCAGGAGCACTCCTGGTTGCTCTTTTCGTATATCTGTTTCCCTGGTTTCGTCATTTTGGTCCTGTTGTCAAGATATTTCACTGATCTTCACTATTATTTAAATTGCTGAAAGCCTGCTTCTAAGGGATTTGCCATCAGCTCGCGGCATGTTTGCTTCCTTCAATTGTTCCTGATATGCATCTACTTTGAAGGCATAAACTGCTGTAAAGTCTCGAGTCACAGCCCTAAGCTAACAAGTTGTTTTGTTGCCTGTATTGGCTTTCTGATATTTCGCAGGAGGGATGCGAGAAACATTTAGGTCATGTTTACTTGTGGAATATTTTTCAGTTCTTAAGAAAAAAATTTCTAGGAAATCGAAAATTATAGAGAATACATCAAGTAGTTTAAAATGAGATTTGTTTCCTCGAAACATTTTTTTCTAATTAAAATTTTATAGAAAACAGGAAAAGGGGTTTTGTTTATTATCAAATTTTCCATAATAAAAAACACAAGTCTCACTTGATGCTTCTGCTTATATCTCTTGACTCTTGTAATCCTAAATGCACTCCAGACAGCGTCATTGTTAACATACTTGTATAGAACTTTTTTTTTCTAAAAGCAAACATAATCAATTTCTTTTCTTTAAAAAATAATTCCGTCATTTGTGTAAAATCCATGTGGAACTTTCTTTCACTAATAAATGAACACGGACACAGACATGCATGTCAAAACATACCTACCACATAAAAAATAAAAAAAAAAACCCCACCCCAGTATCCATCCTATGGAGATTTATATAAGATTTATAGGATTAGACAAGATATACAAGCTGCTCTAGACACATATATTAATAATAATAATAATAAAAAAAAAACGTTTTGGTTTGGTCATAAATTTTATGTCTCGGCATACAAGTTGGCTCAGCGGAGCTCACTCCATCGTGGGCTTCGGTTGCAGCCGGCAGCAAGATTTGAGTTCGGTGGTTCGGACAATCATCAGGCATATGAAAGCAGTCAACTTGAGACTTGAGACGACCACGCCAAAACGTTTTTTCTATGGGTAGGTGGGGATTTTTTATTTTTTATTTTTTTGGTGTTAGGTATGTTTTGTTATAAGTGTGCGTGCTGAATGAATTAATCGAGTTGTTGGTTTTAAACATCATTAGATCTTGTACTCCATCTCCTTGGTGTTCATATTGTATAATGCCCTAACGAAAGCATGTGTTCTTTTAAACCTCCAGCATGAGAACACAACCAAGAATTCAATAATTGAGATTTCTGAAATGGCCGTGCATGGAGCCCAATACTGGTGGTCACTGACATCAACCATGGACGCATTTGATTGTTTATTTATGGCAAAGCAAATTGCAGACGTAAGGTGACGACGATGAGTGATGATTTTAACATGCAAGCTACTTGTTTATGTCAGACTGTACCTTGTTCTGCTGGAGTGCAAATGGAACTTGAGTTTCTAGTGAAGATGGTTCTTGTTCACCCAAGAATTTGCCACTGTTTTGTGTGCTCAGGTTTTTTTCCCCCCCGGTAGTGAGGGATATATCTTAAGATCAATTGAGTTTCCTCCTCCAACGATTTTGGAAGCTTATATATGGTGGCAGCCTAGTATATTGAATACTGATGGGCTAATGATACTGGCAATTTTCACAAAAAAGAGGAAGATATGATCTTAATTGGTGTCTTAAGGAGAGAAATCGTTGTTAATCATTCCGTCTTTAAAACAAGAAACAGGGTAGTTCATACTTCATTGTAGCAATTATTAATTATTAAGACGCGCATCCAGGTAACATGCACCTCTTAATTGACCATTCAAAAGGTCATCAAATTGATATCTTGACAAGACACATTGGAGAATTCTTATGATATCAAACTTGTAATTATTGAATATGATTCGAGAGAGAGAAAAATATATTTTTTTTATTCCATCGCTCTTTTTTTTTAATTAAAAATTACTTTTTAATTCTCTCTTGTTTTTCTCTCCTTTTATTTTTATTTATATAAATATTTGCTTGAGCACTTTTTTATCTGAGGATTTCTTTCATGGACTAAATCTCAATCAAAACTTAGCTATCATATGCATTTTTGTTGATATATTTATAAGAGATTATGATATAAAAAATAAATCTACTCAGTGCCGCGCGCCATCTATATATGTCTAACACTTCAAATATACATTTTCTTCGATGGAAACCATACAACACTAAAGATTCTGCAATACACATAGCAATCCCATATATCCTTTGGTAGGCAGACCCTTCAGATCTCACCTATAAATGCAACTTGACCACGCATCCCAATTAAATTAAGTAAATTTCCATAGACTTATTGTAAAACGTTTTTTTAAAAAAAAGTGCAAAGCTAGCAACTTGAGAAAAAAAGTTTTTTTTTTTTTTTTTTTTGACCTAAATGACTTGCGTAGATTAGATACGAGATGGCCCAAAGTTAATTAGGCTTTGAATTTTATTTTTTTTTAAGAATTTTGGATGATAATAGGTGAAGGGATATGATTGTCCGTACTCTTCTAGTGGTAGTTTCCAAGAAGGATCTTCAAAAAGTTTAGTAATACAAAGAGCTCCTCTCTTAAAGCATTGTTTCGGTGAAGATGTGACAAAATATTCAATTCAATGTTTCCACTTAGAACGCGGGTTCAAGTTACATGTGAATGTAAGGATTTATAATACTTGGGATTTAAGTTAGGTTTAAGGAGGATAACTTCTATTTATCCACGTATTTAGATGTAGGTTTGCTTATGATTAATAACAAAATTTTATGAACTTTTGGGTCATGTTTTGATGTGTTAGTGTCAAAATTAAATTTTAAAAAGTAAAAAAATATATAATATTTTGATGTATTTTCAAGCAAAAAACACTTTGAAAAATAACATTTACCACAATTACAGACACACTCATACACACACATTATAGATGATTTGAGCATACATAAGTTGAAAATAAAAAAAATAGATATAATTTTCATTTTAACATAACATTTTGGTTTTCTTTTTCTAATTTAATCTTGATGACAATACCAAATTCGAATTGAATGACAAGGTTGTGCTCTGTAGGGATGAAGTTGTAAGCCAAGTTATTAAACCCGACCCGGCGGATCGACCCAGTGGCTATACCGGTCCGGGTTTAATAAAAGACCGGCTGGGGCAACAGTCCAATCAAACCCGAGCGACCCGGCGTTGACCCATGACCTGAGCGAACCCGGATGAGACCCGGTGTTTTTTTTTCAAATGTGGGATTTGAAACCCATTAGTATATATGCTTTATGTTCCCAAGAAAAAAGTCATGTTTTTTCAATGTGGGATAAAAAAATCTTTTGGTTTAAATGCTTCAACTTAAAAGGATAAAGTAGTATCTTTTCAATGTGGGATTTGAAGCCCTTTTGTATATATACTATATATTCCCAAGAAAAAAATCATGTTTTTTCAATGTGGGATAAAAAACCTTTTGGTTTAAATATTTCAACTTCAAAGGATAACATAGTATCTTTTTGAAGTGGGATTTGAAGCCCTTTCGTATATATACTATATGTTCCCATGAAAAAAGTTATGTTTTTTCAATGTGGGATTTGAAATCCATTAGTATATATACTCTATACTCCCAAGAAAAAAATCATGTTTTTTCAATGTGGGATGTTTAAATATTTCAACTTCAAAGGAAAACATAGTATCTTTTCGAAGTGGAATTTGAAGCCCTTTCGTATATATACTCTATGTTCCCATGAAAAAAAATATGTTTTTTCAATGTGGGATTTGAAACCCATTAATATATATACTCTATATTCCCAAGAAAAAAATCATGTTTTTTCAATGTTGGATAAAAAATCTTTTGGTTTAAATACCTCAACTTAAAAGTATAATATAATATCTTTTTAATGTGGGATTTAAAACCTTTCGTATATATATTCCATGTTCCCATGAAAAAAGTTATGTTTTTTCAATGTGGGATTTGAAACTCATTAGTATATATACTCTATGTTCCTAAGAAAAAAAATCATATTTTTTCAATGTGAGATAAAAAAACCTTTTGGTTTAAATACTTCAACTTAAAAGGATAACATAGTATCTTCTCAATATGGGATTTGAAGCCCTTTCGTATATACACTCTGTGTTCCCAAGAAAGAAATTATTTTTTTTCAATGTGGGATTTGAAACCTATTAGTATATATACTCTATATTCCCAAGAAAAACGTTATGTTTTTTGAATGTGGGATAAAAAAACTTTTTATGGTTTAAATACTTCAACTTAAAAGTTTAACAAAATATCTTTTAATATGGAATAAAAAAAATTTTAAAATATTCTTTTAAACTTCATTGTTTACAATATGTATAACTTATATTTATATAGATTTTTTCATATGAAATATTAAAACTTTAATTTTTTTTTAATTTTTCCAGGTTGATCCGGGTTGACCCATGAAACCCGGGACCCGGCCCCTTGACCGGGTCAACCCCCAAGCCGGGTTTAATAACTATGGTTGTAAGGCCCAAGTTTTGGACCTAAAGCCTAGAAGGCCTAAAGCCTATAAGTTCATTCATAGTCCCAAACCCAAGTATAAGTAGGGGTTTTCCTAGTCAGAAAAGAAAAAAAAAAGAAATAATTATTTAGAAAGACAAAACGTAAGAGCACACTAACATCTCTTAAGCCTCCTCTACTCTGAATAATCAATCATTCTATTTGGTGGATTTTATTTTGGTTTAGGGTGTTGAGTGTCAATAACAAGGTAAGATCATTCTAAACTTTGTATTTAATTTCAGATTTTGAACAATAAAAGGCATGTTAGGGCTTGTAGGTTTAATTGAGGAATTTGATGGTTTTTTTATGATTATAATGGAATGGATATTGAGTTTAGGATGTTAAAAATATATTTTTGGATGGCTAGAATCGTTAAATATTGTTTTGATGTTGATGGGCATGTTGTTGAGTTTTGGCAGAATTTGATTGAGACTGCAAGTAGGGAATTCTGGGTTTCCTGATCAAGCAGTCAACCAATTAAAGTGAATAGGTTGACCGATTGTTGAACATACGTTGCAGTCAACCATTTGAGGTGTAGGCAGTCGACTGGTTAGAGAAACAATAGTGGAGCAAGTTTGTTCTATTCAACCAGTCGACCTATTGAGGAGGTGTGGTCAACCAGTTGGGCTATGTTTGATAGGTCAACCGGTTGTCCCTTTTGGTGTCATCGACCGTTTCCTCTATTAGTTGTCGACTAGCTTGTTTTGGTTGACTGATTGGATTGTGTTTGGTAGGTCAACTGTTTAAGGAGTAGTAGGGTCTTTTCAATCATGTTCAGTTCGTTTTGTATATAGGATTCAATTTTGAGTAGTTTTTTAATGTATATTTTATTTATTCATATAGGTTCAGTTGATACAGCTCCAGTTGATCATCGGTGAGTTGATTCTTCGATTTTGTTTGTTTTTGTCTTTCCAGGTGATGCATTGTGTGTGTGTGTGTGTCTATATATATATATTGGTATGAAATGATGAATGTCATTGTTATTATTAATTATATAAGCCTGATTAGTTATTGTTATTCTGTTTTCTTCTTAAGTACTTATCATATATTTGTTTGATTTGAACATGTTCCATATATAATTTATATTTGTTCTGATGTGACCATGCTTGCATTATGAAACTTAATGATAAACCATAAACCCTATATCCATATTATTTGTTTATTTGAGCTCATGATTCTTGTTACCCCATTTAGACTGATGTCAGAAACTCCATACTAACTGGGAATAGTTAGTTATTCCATACTAACGGAGAGTAGTTAACTTATGTGTACATGGTATTTTGTTTCCTAGCTGGCAAGTACAGTGTCAGTACTATGCAAAATAGCCTCTCTCTCTCTCTCTCTCTCTCTCACACACACACACTGTGTGTGTGTTCCATAGTTGATGAGTAGGATATCAGTAATAAGATATGTAATTCTGACATGTATATTTCTTTTGTATACCATTTAATATGATACCTTTGATATACTTGTTTTGTTCGGTACTTAATTTATATAACCGTATTCACTTATCTTAAAATATATATTAGCATGTATTATAGTTTATACATCTCATTAAGTGTTTGGACTCACCCCTTTATTCATATTTTTCAGGTCTTTAGTTCAGTTTCAGTAGCATGATCGATCTTTTGTTTGTGTTCTTTCTACTTCTTGAGTCAACACATCTTATTTGTTTCTCGAGACCATTATAAAAGAATTGAATTTTAATTTATTTATTGAATTTTTTTAATTTTAAATATTTTATTTTATGCTGCACCATTTTATAATTTTCATGAGATTAATACTGCAGGAGATGCACCTGCAGATGCTACATTTGTGTTGTCCATCATGAGCCCGAGAATTGAGTTGTGACAGAAGTCACTTACAAGGGAAGTTCTGGGAATCAACAAAAATAGAAATTTGATTTGGGTAAGCAATGGACCATATATTATCTATGACACGACACATTCATAGCTTGTTCGTGCTCTTTGATTGAAGACGTACGACATGAAATGCCCATCAATTTTTTAAAGATTATTAAAATCAAATTGAACCAACCAACCTCTTTCTATTTCAACTTTATGTGAAAAGCTAATTCCATTGAAAAAACATGGTTTTTACTGTTCATCAACAATGGCAGTCCCGTGTAATTGAGATGAACAACTTCAGCCTAGCTAAGATAATAGAACTTCAGCCTAGCTAAGATATTAGAATATCTTGATGATGCTATTCTAGCGATCATGCATGCATATATGTTGCCAAATTTACGCAATGGATTGGGATGAACTGTGAAAAAATAGGTAAATAAGTTGACCTATTTTTAGATCCTAACTCTTCAGTAATAAAAAAGAAAAATTTATAACTCTTCATCCTTCTAAATATATATGGTAACATGGATAAGTAAGAAAGAGACAGAAAAGACAGATTAAAAAAAAAATACATAGAGAAGAAGACTCTCATGGAAAACTCTATGTCAATTGTAGAAGAATTTTTTATCATTTAATGTAATTATATTTAAACTAGCTAGAGATACAAGTTTTCTATGACATATTTAATAATATGTTTTCTCCCCACTACTATTTTTTTCAATAAAAATAAATTTATCTTTGAGACTTTGACAACATAATTTTATAATAAGTTCTTATATATACTTTCAAAAATATAAAATAAATATAATAAAATATTTCCATTAACCAGGCTAGCTAGAGTAAACAAGTGCGAGGGGCTAGAGAAATGGGAAGAAAGCAAAAGATAACTTTTCTTAAAGCTAGGAAAGACGACCCATCACAGTAAATTAATACAATAACAACTGAATGATGCAAGCCATCCAATCACTTTCATCATACAGGTTGTCAATTGTCTTGAGGATTTAACCCTTTAAAAAAAGTTTGAGAGAAAAGAACAATTCCTTGCAGGGTTCGTATATCACATTGGCTAGGAAATCTGGCGTTGGACCCCTACCATGTGAGCCATCATGTGTGAGATTGCGATGCGTATTTCTTTAACTACATGCCTTCATTTTGATTCGTCGAAAACCCAGGAAATCCTTGTTCGTAGCTCTTTTCATATGTTTGCACAAGGAGTAAAAATTTAATAATCTTGGAAATGCCGAGTTCTTACTGTTAATTCATGTGTTCGTATTCTGCATCGATTGTCCCGATCCACTTCCAACAGAACCCACTTGTTCACTCCATGTAGCTTGCTACTAGAAAGTCCGTAACTTTACACTCCCATTATTGCTTCTAAAATTCAACTCCAATTAACCAAATATTTTATCTTCAGAGGTCAAACTTCTTTCAATTTGCCCACTACTACACCATGATTGACGTATGGTTTTCTGCTAGAAGAAATGTTTGTATATATGTAGAAACAGCGTGGCATGTGTTCTAGCAGAGGTCAGCCATGTAGAGACCAAGTTAGGTCAAGTTGAAGAAGACATATCAACAAAGCATAAGATCATAGTTTGATTTGTTTTTTCGATATTCATGTTGTCTGCTTCCTGGCTACATCACCTTCTATACAAACACAAATAAAAATCCTTAAAAGCCAAGAAGCAGAGTTGGGGTGAAAAACAGAGAGGACCCTTTAAGGGGTCCAGTGAAGAATACTCATGCTAAATCCATCGTGTGGATGAGGGCAAAGTGACACCTGCCATTAATTTCTCAAGAAATAGAAGGGAAGATTACGAAAATACGAGAGGCAGAATGTGGTGCTTGCACATTTGTATGAGAAATGGGAAAGGATGAGTTATGAAAAACAAATTATTTTCATGTATAATTTGACATGGAGAACAAGCCAAGAAGGGCTTCACGAAAGCATGCATTATTATATGAATAGCTACACATGGGCAACAAATTAGATGAACTGTTGGCCCTTTATGTAATGGACCCATGAACTTCTTTCTTTATATTCTTTTTTCTTTATATTTACATTTTTTTTTCTTATTTCACTTTAATATAAATAAATGAAAGAAGTAATCATACAAAGGTATCAAACACTTGCTATTATATGTATCGATCACTCAACATTTCTCTTTAGCTCCACACAGCTTGCCAGTAGCTATAGAGACCTCCCCATCATGGAAAAACATATCATCCTTGAGATTGATGCACAAGACAATTCCCTTACATCATCTTCCACTTCCACCACCACCACCACCACCACCACCACCACTTCCTCCTCCTCCTCTTCTTTTTCTACCACCATTTCATACACTGATCGAATCTCAAAAAAAGAAGAGAATTCTATTGCTGATCCAAAAGGATCGAGAAAATCTCAAGAATTGCAAAGTGGCAATGAGGGTAATAAAAAGCGAAAGACTACCAGAAATGAGAATAATGGGAAGCATCCAACATACAGAGGAGTACGAATGAGAAGCTGGGGCAAGTGGGTGTGTGAGATCAGAGAGCCAAGGAAGAAGTCAAGAATATGGCTTGGAACATACCCTACAGCCGAAATGGCTGCTCGAGCCCATGATGTAGCCGCCTTAGCCATTAAAGGCGGCTCAGCCTACCTCAATTTCCCTGAATTGGTTGATGAACTGCCTCGTCCACTCAGCAAGTCTCCTAAGGACATTCAAGCTGCAGCTGCCAAGGCAGCCGCCGCTTCATTCCCCGAAACAAGACACTGTGAAGCAGAAGCTGAAGCTGAAGCTGATCTGAGCCATGCCGAGCTTAACGTTTCCAATTTATCAGATAATTTGGCCATGGACAACACACAAGAGTCAAGCAGTTCTCCTTCAACTGATGTTGATGACAAGTTGTTTGACCTTCCTGATCTCTTCATCGACGGCGTCAACCACAGTGATGGATTTTGTTATTATTCTCCACCATGGCAATTATGTTCTGCTGATACTGGCTTCCGGCTTGAAGAGCCATTTTTATGGGAGTACTAGAAGTTTTTTCTTTTTGGAAACAAGTAAATAAATTCCAAAAATCGAATACATTTGTCACCAAACTCATTGGAGTCTCTAATGTCAAGAGACTCGAACCCAAAATCTGTTTGAAGCGAGGATGTAGAGTGAGTTGAGGTACGAGCGAAGGTAATCTCAGCTTATCATCATCCCAATATTTGGGTTTGCGACGTAGGAGCACAGATTGAAAAGAAAGCTGCTTCCCTGTCTTGCTTGCTTAGATTAATTACATGGCCCTCGACACAAGGGACTTAAACATGACTGCACTGTAAAATACGAGAGCACAAAAAATATTATAATTTGTTCTGTTCTTTTATAAAAGACAGAGGTTCGTGGTTATATTATTCCAAGTTTTGTCTTACCCCATGTATTTGCTTCTAGTAGTGTTCTTTCTCTTCGCCACTTGAGCAATTGTGACCTTTCTTTTTCATCCAAAAGAAGAGACGTACGGTTAGGATCTTTCCCAGGAGAATTTAATCCTTGGATAAAGTAGTGGGGCAGTAATTATACATATAATTTTTTTTATTGTAATTGTTTTTTGGTGCGTGTTGCGTGTCTGTGGATTGGAGGGAGGGTATGGTGGGTTTAGTGCAATTGACTTGGATGGAAATACATAACCTTTGCTAGATTTAGATACCCAAATCTTGATAGTGAAACTTTAAAGCATTTTGACCTAAAAGTAAATCACCATGATAAATCTAGATACGCTCTTCTATTAATACTTTAGAAGTAGGAGACTGTCCAAAGGTGCATCATATGGCAATTATTTCTTTAGAAACCGGCCCCTTTTTCTTTTTCTTTATTGCATTTCCAAACATAAAGATTAAAAAAAAAAGGAAAAGAAAACAATGTCCTATATATTATATATCTAGGATGATCAGTGTATGTGTGTGAGTGTCAACAGATTTTCTTTCTTCTTTTTTCCCGAGCTTAGTAGGCCAGAGAACCTATGTACATGGATTCCCAAGCTGTGATCACATACAACACCGAGTAAAGTCTCTCTTTTTCATTTCAAAGTTCCTCTCTTTAATGAAAGTGCCGTTCTATTTAGAAAAAGCAAAGGGCACTCACGTTCCATTAAATTAACTTGTTGAGTCCACTTTGTATTGGTGAAGTCTCTCATTTTTTGCTACGTACGCTTCCTTTAGCTATTGGCTTGACATTTAGGGCGGACGAAAACATAACATCTTGCGCCCATAAACAAATCTTGACATATAATTAACAACTAATTCCTTGCACCTAATCATTAGCCTGATTATTTTGATTCGAGAACTAACTGTGATTAACAACTGGGTTTTCACCAATCATGCAAGCAACCTGCGGAAGGATGTGACAAAAGAAGAGACAGAAAGGGATACATCGATCTTTCTCAAGAATCCTACAATTTTTGCTCAAAACTCAAGACTGTTGCCTTGAATTTAATTGGTTATTGTTCCCTTTCTTCTTCCTGTAACTATTATCAAACCCTAATTCAATGGTGGTACTGGCCTGATATTGGCACTAGAAAAGTGATATTTAAAAACGATAACAATCTAGGTATGCTTAATGTTTGTGAAAAACTAGTACACTAAATCAATCACATTGTAAAACTTCATTAATATCAAAATAAAATAAAAAAAACTGTTTTCTACCCTATTCTTGTGATATTTTCTTATAGAATAATGAATTGTCGATGTAAGAAGATAGTTATAGTACAAATGATTTTAGCGTTTTTCATCTTTGTACTAGAAAGATGTGACATTTTTTTGGTATGTTGAATGGCAGGCTTGGCATCTAGCAAATCCAAGGAAATGCAAGGTCACTTTCGAACTTCATTTCTTTAAGGCAGTACTAAGAACAGCTGTTCTGGATACAACCAGTTATAATTATAAGAGCCGTGTTAGGGTTTAATATTTAACTAACGGGAAAAGAAAAGAAAAGAAAAAAAGCAAACCCAAGATTGATGAATACCGCGTACAAAAACATAGCATGTTAGGCATGTATAGCATTGACTCTGCAATTTCCGGTGGATTTTTTATGACCTCGTGCCTAATTTCAAGGGCATCATTACGATGATATGATCTAGCAACGTCGGTCCAAGCAATTAAAGTTCTTGAAACACGTAGATCGTGAATGTATATTTAGTCATAGAGAAGAGTATAATACACTATGACAAGGTACAGCACCACAAATACGATGGTGGGTTGTTTTTTTTTTCATATTTATTAGCAATCAATCTATATGTTTTTCTATCGATGTACGTCATGAATTCGTGACATCTAGCTTTTTGTCAAAGTTATATATCAGCAACATTCAACATAAATAAAAATAAAATCCATTTAAATGGTTCAAGTTCTTAGTTGGTAAGCATGTTAAATTAACCCTTTGACTAAGAAAGAAATATCCAATAATTTCAAGATACAGAATTTAGGGATATTGATTGGTTTACTCTGTTGAAATCCTTTAAAGTACTATTTGATGTGCTTTGAAGTACAATATACAAGTTTTTCCTTATTAATCATGAAGCATGGGGCATGAGATTATTGTTGGCAGATTTTGATAGATGAATAAGTGGCTGATGATCTTTCACAATATCTTGAAGAACAATCAATTCAGATTGCCTGAATCCCTTTTTTTAAGAAGGGATTGTTAATTTGAGTAACATCGTGATTACTATTATTTGGAGCATGTTAACAATAAACTCATGACGGTACTTCTCTTTAATTACACCATAGAAAACCTGATCAGAAACTAAAATGACATCTTGTCGGGCCATGCACATGTGAGAGAATGAAACATGTAACATGAGAGACAATGACAGGAATCACTTGTTAGAATATGATGGAGTGTGGGCAGGACTATATATAATTAACGGATGATTGAGGGGGTAACAGCTTCTCTGCTTAGATACTTGTTAAAAGTAATTTTAGCTTGAAAAATTAATATTTTTTAGTGTTTTTATATGATTTTGATATATTAATATTAAAAATTTTAAAAAAATCATTTTAATATATTTTCAAACATAAAATATGATGAATCACAATCTCAAACACCACTTATTTATATATCAAATCACATGTTGTAATGTTGCAATCATGAGTCACGATGAACGAAGCCATAAATAGGACCAACGGCCAAGTTACCGGTGAGAAAGAAAAAAAGTAGAGCAAAGAATCAAAACCATGTTTGTTCTTTTAAGTTGGAAAGAGGTGCATCAAATGCTTTTGGCCTTAATCATAAGATACTTGTATGCTTTTGATGCATGTTTCCTTTTTCTGTTTTCCTGATTAGAGAGAGGAGAGCTTTGAATCATTGCCATTAATTAAAGTACAGATTATGCTGATCACCATCAAGATCTGTGACATCTATGGAATTCATCACATGCGAACATAATTAAGTTATTATAAGCCGAAGTTTTGTCTGATTTATGCATTCGCAGCCTGGGACACTAGCGTGTGATCTTGTTTTGATAGTAGTTGGCCGTTGCCCTTTACAAGCTAGACTTTAGATTAATTTAGAGCAACTCGGCCGCCAAGATGTTGCAAGATCTTAACACGAATTTTTAATTTTCAAATAATAAAAGGAAAACATTACCGAGAAGAGTTGATCAAAGAGTGTAAAGCATAGGGTATTACTGTTTGGAAGTTCTCTTAATCAAGCTTGTTTACAAACAACACAAGGACAGCAAGAGAAACAGTTCCTTACTGTCCCTTGAATTTAATTGCTGGCCCAAGTTGTGTGGCTTGTATGAACTATATGCAGAGAGTTTCGAAGAGAATATGTGGGTGACAAATAGATAGTACAAATAGGATGATGGTGATGGTTCTATCATGAACTTACAGAAGCATTCTCCGAGTAAGTTTTTGTTTTACCACGTTTGAATTTTATTTTTTTCGACAATTGAGGCATTTTAGGGCTACCAAGTCCTACTGAGTGAAGAATATGTATATATAGATGATCGCAAATCCCATTCAGGTCTCAGCATCCATGATGCCTGTAGAAGCTCAAAAACTCCCAAAATCCTGAAATTGGAATGTGTATATATATATATATATATATATATATATAAATTATAAGCTTGCGTTAACTGGTTTAAGAAGAGGGTTTTACACAACAAGAAAAGAACAGCATGTGCCTAAACTGGGTGTTCAAAGATGAAGTGTATGAGGGGAAAAAAAGGCTAACATGCTTGTAATTTTCCAAAACTACAATATTCGCATATCTTTGTTACTTCGTTCAGAGATGCCAAGACATGACAACCATGGTCCATGTTCCAGATACAGGGGAGCTATATATCTGCATGTATGTTTTGTTCTGAGAGGAAAGTGACAAGAAATGGCCGGGGAATCCGATGTCTTTTGAAGTACTGGATATTAACTTGATCGATTAATGCTAGGAAAAATCACTAGCGCTACGCTATCCTTAATAGTGAAATGAGGATATTAATCAGCCAGTGAACCAAAAATTGACAGGAGGATGTTCTAAGAGTATTTGAGAGTGTGGCTGTGATTATTTTTTAAAATATTTTTTTCTCGGAAATGCATTAAAATAATTTTTTTATTATAAAAAAATTATTTTTGATATCAGCAAATCAAAATAATTTGAAAATACC
>Ga0325400_1002590_pt1 | contig 15960 bp, 7 predicted proteins | sample PopdelMetagenome_2_FD_205662 | JGI IMG/M metagenome (GOLD analysis project Ga0325400, IMG submission 205662) | Populus deltoides microbial communities from Bellville, Georgia, United States - Xylem-PdKOR-R1 | ecosystem: Host-associated > Plants > Phyllosphere > Stem > Wood/Secondary xylem... | reverse complement strand
CAAAAACTGACTTGTGTCCTTGTTAGTTGCAGAACATGACAAGCTTTTGTTCGTAGCTTTAATGAATAGCTGGGATCTATTCAAGTCGAGAACCTATCAAGCAATTTGATACAATTAATTTAAGGAATAAGAAGTATAGCAGAGAAGAAATATGTGGTTGGGGTTAATTCAATACCCTTCTATTAAAAATAACTTTAGCATTTATAGCCATACACTTCATAACATAATTAACAAACAAATAGAAAAGAATTACAACACTCTCCACGTCTAACAATTAACTAACTGATCCACGTTCTGCAACTCCCTAAAATAGTCCTGCAGCTCCCTAAAATAGTCCTGCAGCATGATCTCCTGGGCACTATTACCAGAAAATCAGTAAATACAAACGGAAATACCGAGGGAATATTTTTGTCGGTAAATTTCTAAGGGATTCTACCGACGGAAATATTCCCTCAGTATATACTAAGGGAATTACATTGGGAAAAAAAATTAAAACAAAGTAAAAAAATTATGACGTGTCATTTTTTACCAACGAAAATTCGTTGGTAAACTGTGAACACTGTTCATCATGTCAATTACAAAGGGAATCACCGACAGAATCTTCCATCGGTATTTTCCAGAGAGCTCCAGAAATGTTCACTTTTTAATTGCACTGTTAATTGTTGTTCTTTACGGACAAAATCACCGACGGATTGAAAAGTCGTCGGTGTTATTTGGCGGTTTTCTAAAAAAATTCAATTAATTTAAAATTTTCATTTAAATATTATAGATAGAATCACCGACGAATTGAAAAATCATCAGTAATTGTTGGCGGTTTCTGAAAACTTTTTACGAAATTGAAAATTTAAATTAAATATTACTGATGGAATTACCGAAGGAATAATTAAAATATATTAATATTTAATTATCCGTCGCTAACGCGCCCCAATAAAAAACCTGAATCCCCTTATTTCACAAGAGACAAACTCATTTCTTATTATTCTTCTTCTTCTAGTCCTTCTTCTTCTTCTTCTTTTTCACTAAATGTAAAAAACATCAATATCTATTTCTTTCTCTTCTTTTCTCTCCTAATCTCCTTCTCTTTTCCTCCATGCTCAGGTATGTCTTCTTCTTCTTTCTTCTTTTATCCTCTTAGTTTTTTTTTTAATTAATATGCTTTATGAAATTTTTTTTCTCTCCTTAGCTTCACTTGCAACTACATTAAGGTAAGATTTTTCTTTTTTCTTCTTTTTTCATGATTTTTTTAACTATATTTGTTTTTTATTTTATTTTTAATTGTTTTTGTTCTTAATAATTGTATAAATGTTGTTGTGAGATTTGTTTTTCATATGATATCAATTTTTAATTGATTTATTTATAGGATTTTTAATTTTTTAGCAATTGCAACTTCATTTTTTTCATATGAAAGTTTTTAGTGAATTTATTTTTTCATTTTATTTATTTGTTGCAAATTTTTTTGAGTTGATTTTCTTATTCGTTTTTTCCAAGCATTTTGAGTATATATTATAGAGTGTTGATTTATGTTAATTTAATTATTTTATAATTTTATAAAATGAATTTTTTTAAAATGTTTTTAAATAATTACCGATAGAATTTCCGTCGGTATATCCCTCGGTAAATCTGTTGATAGTAAGAAAATATTATTACCGACGTGTCTATTCTGTCAGTAAATCCGTCGGTAATAATATTTTTTTGTTACGAACGGATTTACCGATGAACAAAAAATTACCGATGAAAGATTCACCAACGGAGTATTTTTGTCGGTGATTTTGTTGGTAAATTAATTACTGACGGAATATGTGTCTTACGTCGACGAAAAAATTCCGTCGGTAAAACTGTTAAATGTTGTAGTGCATGTTCTTGTGATAGTGGATGTATCACAATTAGCCCTAGAATTCTCCATTTCTCCCATAAAAATCATACAAAACCCACCCAAGCAGCGGGGGAAAGAGCATTGCCATCAACACCATCTCCAAGCCATGACTACAACAACCTTGTCCTTAATTTTCCCAGTCTGAAACCAACTTAGAGACGACATAGCACACCACTATTTCCACTTTCTTTTCACCCTCATTTCATCTCATTCCTTTTTTTTTCCTCCTTACAACCAGTAAACACCTTTATCTTCCTTAGTTTGAGCCTCCACTTAGACTTAACCTTTTGAAAATACAAGACAAAATAACTAAGGGTATGTTTGTTTCCCAGAAAGTGATTTCCGGGTAACCACTTTTAAAACTTTCCTGTGTTTGTTTGCCATTAAGAAAGTTAGTCAACGGAAAACACTTTCCAGTCAAAGGAAAATTTGGTTTGGTTTCCAGGAAAGTGTTTTTCTTTTATTTTGGGCGGAAAACACTTTCCGGAAGTTTAGAAAAATTTAGGCCATGTTTGTTTCCCGGAAAGTAGTTTCCGGGAAATCACTTTCCAAACTTTCCTGTGTTTATTTGCCATTAGGAAAGTTGGTCAATGGAAAACACTTTCCGGTCAACGAAAACACTTTCCAGTCAAAGAAAAATTTGGTTTGGTTTTCAGGAAAGTGTTTTTCCTTGAAATGTCGTATTATTTGCTGATTATATCAAATTTGGTCTTCAAACTTTTGATTGCTATATATATTTTGTTTTGAATATTTGTTTTTCAATTTTATCCCTTAAAATTCAATTTTTATATTAGTTTTGGTCCTCAATTTATAATTGTTATTTGCTTTTCCCTTATCATTTTTTAATTGAAATTTTTTATCTATCAAATTTGATCCTCATTGTTTTGATTGTTACTTATTTTATTTGAAATAATTTATGAACAGTTAATTATTATTATTTTAATTTCTTCATCTTTCATTTTTTTAAATTTTTTAGATTTGATCTCTATTATTTTGATTATTATTTATTTTATTTGAGATAATTTATATTATATTTTTTTTCAATTTCATTCCCATTCAACTTTTAAATTTGTAAGATTTATTCCTTATTATTTTAATAAACTTTTAAAAAATAAAACATTAATTAGTTATTTTCCAGCTCATTTTCCATGATATAACTAAACACAGGAAAGTGTTTTCCAACTTATTTTTCATTACACTACAAAACATCGGAAAATAATTCATTTTTCCGGAATTCACTTTCCAAAAGGAAACCACTTTTCAACAAACAAACGAGGTCTAAACCTTGTAAAGCACCTTGTGGAGCATAAGCCTTCCTTACCCTCCATCCTTTTCGTTTAGTTCGAAAGCAATGATGTTTTTTTTTTAAAAAAAGTCATTGGTCTTGCTCTCAAGTTATCAAGCTCATCAAGGGAGATTGGTTTTGGTTATTATCAGGAATAGGAAATTTTGCCATTTTCATTACAGTTTAAAGATCATTTACGGCAAGTCAACGTCTAGACGCAGCATCTATTTAGATAAAGATTCCACAAAAACAACAATAGAGGCTTTATTTTTGAGAATGGAACTGAGGGAAGTATCATAGCAGCAACAGAACTTTAGTTTCAGCCTTCACTGGTAGGAGATTGCAACAAGCTAGCACCACGACAACCAACAACATCACAGCTTCAGTTCCAGCAGAAGCTTTAGTTCCAGCTGCAGCTTCAGCTCCAGCAACATCGCGGTCCAGCTTCCTCAGCAAGTAGCACCTCCGCTGCACCAGCGTAGCCTCTCCACAGCAAACAACAGCACAGTTTCCAGCGCAGCTCCATCTTTTCCTGTTCCAGCTCTGCACTAGCACTGTGACATTCATTCCAGCAACATCAGTCTCTCCTCAGCACCATCCTCACCATACAACAGCACCTCTTCTGCATCTGCAAAGAATATTCTAACTAACTTATCCCATGCAATGTCAACACTACCCTTTATGTACAGCTCATTACAGAAGCAACAAATAATAAATAACAGAGTAACAGAATTCGTAACCATGCCATCCTTCTTTTCAGTGATGTGGTGAGGTGATGATTCATCCTCTAATACACCCCCCGGCAAGATGGAGTGTAAAGATTTACGACTCCCTTCCTAGATAAGTGAAAATTAAGAACTGAGGATGATAAAGCTTTTGTCACAATATCAGCAAGTTGATTGGAGCTGGAGACATAACGAGTGCATATATGGCCGACCTGAATCTTGTCTTGAATTAGATGGCAATTGAGTTCAATGTGTTTAGTCCTCTCATGGAAGACTAGATTTGCCGCAATATAGATAGCAGCTTGGTTGTCATAGTGTAATGAAACTGGTTGAAAATGCTGGACATGGAGTGCAAATAAAATGTATTTCAGCCATGTTAATTTAGTGCAGGTGACAGCCATGGAACGGTATTCGGCTTTTGTCGAGGACTTAGATACCACCGATTGTTTCTTGGATTTCTAAGAGATCATGGAAGAGCCAAGGAAAATACAGTAGCCACTAATAGAATGTCTGGTATCGGGGCAAGAAGCCCAATCAGAATCGCAATAAGCCTCAAGATGTAAAGAGGAAGAACTAGAGAACAAAAGTCCTTGTCCTGGTGTATCCTTAAGGTAGCGAAGGACTTTGTGGGCTGCATGTAAATGAGCATCAGTAGGATTAGCCATGAATTGGCTCAAATTGTTGACACTATAGCAAATATCTGGCCGAGAGACTGTGAGATAAAGGAGCCTGCCAATAAGATGTCGATAAACACTGGGATCAGATAATGGAGTGCCAGTTATTTGAGTAAGGTTGAGGTTTTGCTGCATTGGAACCTTAGCAGGGGTGCTGCCTAAGGTGCCAGAATCTGCAAGAATATCGAGTGTGTACTTCCTCTGGCAGAGATAAATGCCTTTTGAGGATCTTGCAACCTCTATGCCGAGAAAGTAGCGTAAGGTGCCAAGGTCCTTGATCTGAAAATGCCTGTGAAAAATAGATTTCAATTCGTGCACAGCAGCAATGTCACCGCTTGCAACCAATATATCGTCGACATAAACAAGGATAACAACAAATGTGCCATTAATGTCACGGGTGAAAAGGTTATAATCAACCTTAGATTGAGAGAAACCTGCAGCAAATAGAACATTAGAAAATTTGGAATACCATTGCCTTGAAGCTTGTTTGAGACCATACAAGCTTTTGAGAAATTTACAGACTTGAGTAGGTGATCCTTTTGTGTAGCCAGGAGGTTTATTCATATAGATATCTTCATGCAAGTCCCCATGCAAGAACGCATTATTTACATCGAATTGATGTAAATGCCAACCTTTAACAGATGAAGTAGCCAAGAGACACCTCACAGTAACCAACTTAGCCACAGGAGAAAAAGTCTCGTGATAGTCCTCTCTCAAGTTGGGTGAAATCGTGAGCCACAAGTCTTGCTTTAAGTCGTTCAACACTCCCATCAAAATTATACTTAATTTTATAAACATATTTGCAATCAATAGGAACTTTGCTAGGAGGTACATCTGTAAGTTGCCAAGTCTGATTTGCCTCCAAGGCTGCTAATTCAGTGTCTATGGCCTTACACCATCCGGGGTCTTTAAGAGTTGTTTATATGTTTTTAGTTCAATATGAGTGGAAATAGTGGTTAAAAAAGCTTTATAAGTAGGAGAAAAATGCTGGTAAGAAATAGTAGTATGAAGAGATAAAGTTGTACCTGAAGGGGAACATAGCAGCTGGTTCAATAACGGGATATGAGGAGTTAGAGTAGTCTGATGACAATGGTAATCCTGCAGGTACTCAGGAGCACGTCTGGTTCTAGTTGACCTGTGAAAAGGGGAAATTGAAGGAGGAGAAGGTAAGGTAGCAGGAGATAATGGAGGTGGAGAAATAAAAGTCTGTGGTGGGGAAGGTGTAGGAGGGGGAGAACTTGGAGCTAAAATTTATTGAGATGGAGACTAGTTAGCAGGAAGGGCAGGTAAGGGAGTAAGGGAGGGGGGAGAAGGATGAGATGGTGGTGAAGTAGGAATAGAGATAGAAGAAGGCAGTGAAGAAGGTAAAGGATGTGTAATAGAGTTGGAAGGTAGAATAGAAGGCGAAAAAAAAAAGAATGGAAGGGAAAAATAGATTCATGAAAATGAACATCTCGGGATAAAAAAATTTGATCAGTTTGTAGATCAAGTAATTTATATGCTTTAACTCCAAAAGGGTAGCCTAAAAACACACATGCTCTGCCTCTAGGATCAAACTTCTAACGCCTATGGGACAAGGTAGCGGCATATGTAAGGCACCAAAAACACTCAAGTGTTTGTATTGGGGAGGGGTTTGGAAGAGAGATTCATAGGGTGTTTTGTTATGAAGAAGAGGGGTAGGAGTACGGTTAATAAGGTACGTTGCTGTGAGAACACAGTCGGTCCAATATTAGGGTGGAAGGTGGGATTGAAACATTAAGGCTCGGCCAATATTCATTATGTGTTGATGTTTTCTCTCGACCCTTCCATTTTATTGGGGGTGTGTCGACACAACTCCTTTGGTGGATAATGCCCTTAGCTTGAAAAAAATATGTCATGCGGAACTCGGCTCCATTGTCACTTCTAATGATTTTGATTTTGGTTTGAAATTGAATTTCAATTAAACTGTAAAAAGCCATAAAACAAGACCGGGTATCGGATTTATTTCTAAGCATATAAAACCATGTTGTTCGAGAGTGGACATCAGTAATTGTAAGAAAGAAACGTGATCCATCCACTGCAATAACTGAGTTGGGACCTCATATATCACAGTGGACAAGATCAAAATTATTTAAAGCAGAATGTGCAAAAGTTGGAAAAGAAACACACCGCTGCTTAGCCAAAGGACAAATTAAACATGGTACTGGATTAGGAAATGTTCAATTGTGTGTGATAATGGGATCAGTGATTAAAGCCAATCTGGAAAGGGAAATGTGTCCTAAATGATAATGCCATAAATCACACAATGAAGTAGTGTGAGTAGCGAAAGCGAAAGGAAATGAAGTTGAGGAATGAAGATGAGGCAGCGCATCAACCAAAGCAGAGGGTGACATCCGAGACCTGAGAAGGTGGTACAGACCTGATGTTAAGTCTGGAAAAAAACAAACATTGGATAAAAATATGAGACAACAAGAATGATGTTGAGTAAGTTGCTTGGCAGAAAGCAAATTGAAGTTCAAAAAGAAGGAACACACAAAACATGAGTTAATACAAGGTGCTCAGATAATCTTACGACACCAATGTGGGTAACAGGAACATCTTTGTCATTTAGAAGTTTAACTTGATAGGAAACAGTGGCTGTGATAGATGTAAAAAGAGAGGTACAACAGATCATATGATCCGTTGCACCAGTGTCAATAATCTAAGGTGAGATGTGTGTAGGATGAGATGAGTGTGTGCTTGTGCTAAAGCAAGCAGCCATACCAGAAACCCGAGATTTGCTGACGTGAGGATTGGGAGAGGAAGAAGATGGTTGTGTAACAGATAGTGAAGCCATGGTTGAATTAGTCTCCTTGGAATGCAAAAGAGAAAGTAATTGTTGGTATTGACTCCTGGTAAGCATCATTGATTCAGTTGAATCCTCCTCATGATCACCATCCGAAAGTGCTCAGGATTGAGTAATAATTGCTGCAATGCCTTTAGTTTTCCTATAGAGTTTGTGACCAGATGGGTAGCCATACAGTTTATAACATCTCTCAGCAAAATGGCCAGTTCTATTACAATGAGTGCATTATAGTGGATCGGCATTTCCAACTTTAAAACAATTTTCAAGAGAATGACCAGGAAGCTTGCAATAAGAGCAGTATGGGCGATTAGTTTTCTAGGAAGTAGACTTGGAGAAATTTTTGCTAGAGTTAAAAAATGGTTTGGCCATCATTTCCATAAGGTCAGGGGATTTGATAAAAGGAATCATCAAATGTTGTCATTTTTGTTGTTGGATCATGGAAAATACACGGTTAAGGGATGTGAGAGGATCAAGTAGCATTATCTGATCTCTGGTGTTTGAGTATGAATCAGACAAACCCATAAGGAATTGAATGACACAGTCTCAGTCATATCGATCATGAAAGATTTTTAATTTCCCACATGCACAATTGAGAAGAGGGTCATAAATAGCATGTTCATCCCACAATGCTTTGAGGTGACCAAAATAGGTGTTGATATTATCTTGGTTTTGAGATAAGCTAGCTAAATCACGTTTGAGTTGAAAAATTCGAGGGTTATTTTGATGGGTAAAACGATCCCTGAGTTTCAGCCACAATACTCTTGAATCCTTAACTAAAGCAAGACTAGATTTAACAGAAGGACTTACAGAATTTTGTAGCCACGAAACAACCAAGTCATTGCATCTCTCCCAAGCTTCAAAAAGAGGATCTGAGATATTAGTAGGTTTAGACAATGTACCATTAACAAATGCAAGTTTGCTCTTCGCGTGAAGAGCTCGAGAAATCGCATGAGACCAACTAACATAATTATCAGCAGTCAAGAGTTCAGAAACGAGAGCAGCAGCTGGGTTATCACCATTCTCAATTCGAAAAGGATTGAAAGGGTCAGAGAAATTGAGATATTTGTTTTTGGGGTTTGTATCGTTGAAAGACTGAGAATCATTTTCTTTATGAGCGTTGGCCATTGATCGGCTGCTCTGATACCATGAAACAAAAGAATGTGAAATAGAGGAAAACATAATTGCAGAGAGAAATTCCTTATGTGTATTGAATGATGCGGCTCATCCAATTATATACAACAAGCAAAGAATATTCTAACTAACTTATCCCATGCAATGTCAACACTACCCTTTATGTACAGCTCATTACAGAAGCAACAAATAATAAATAACAGAGTAACAAAATTCAGGTAACCATGCCATCCTTCTCTTCAGTGACGTGGTGAGGTGATGATTCATCCTCTAATAGCATCAGTGACAGTCCAACAGCTGACTGTTTGAGAAATAGTTTAAGATGAAAAATTAAGGAGTTGGCTTATATAGATATAAAAATATTGTTATTAAGGTGTTTATTTGTCCCAAATATAGATAACATCTCTAGAATATAACTAAATCCTCTAAATCTCTAAAATAATAAGAAAATAAGACAAAAAAAAATTATTTTTTATTGTCTATAGTTTTTTGTGTAGCAACAAGTTTTATTAGAATTGAAAATATTATAATGAAACATTATATCTTTTAATATTATTACTGTTAATGAAACTATATATCTTAATGAAACAATTATATTCTAAATTAAATTGAATAGTTGTTATTTAATTTTATCTCAATAATTACAAATATCAAAATTAATTATGAAAAATACAAAAATTAATTTAAAAATAAATTAATCTCACTGACATATTATTAAGTGTTGAATGACATCTTTTGATATTACAAAAATTCATATGATAGCATTAGAAAGCCTACTAGTGTTAGAGAATAATATAAATCATATCCTGGGACCTTATCTAATAGCTTAAGCTATTGGATTGAGATGATTTTTTGACATGGTATCAGAGCCTTTGATGACCAAGCGGTCATGAATTCGAATCTCATCATCCCCATTTATTTGATAAAAATTAAGTACAAAGGTAATGTGGACCTGTGCAAGTTTCAAGCCCAAAAAACTTTCACTTGAGGGGGTGTGTTAGAGAATAATATAAATCATATCATGAGACCTCACCTAACAGCTTAAGCTATTGGGTTGAGATGGTTCTTTGACATGGTATCAGAGCCTTGATGACTAAGTGGTCTCGAGTTCAAATCTCACAATTCTTATTTATTTGATAAAAATTAAGCACAAAGGTAATGTGGGCCTGTGCAAGTTTCAAGTCCAAAGGGCTTTCACTTGAGGGGGTGTGTTAGAGAATAATATAAATCATATCCTAGTACCTCATCTAATAACTTAAGCTATTGGATTGAGATGGTTCTTTGACAACTAGAAGAGTCATTCCACCATATCTTTCACTTAATTTACAATATAATAAAAACTCACATTTATGAATATTTAGAAGAGGGTATTTCTTTTTATTATGAAATAAATATCCTTATTTACTTATTTACAAACAACAGACTCCAACGTGAGTAGCACAAACTTCCCGACTAGCTACCTCTCATCAGTCTCGCTAGCAGAGGTTGTGCTCCTCAGGCCGTGACCATGAGATCTCTCTCAACAACTCCACTACCAGCAGAGGTTGTTCTCCTCAATCACGCCAGCAGCTCCAGCAGCAGCAGCGTAGAACTCACCCAAAACCGGTGTAGTGAGGTATATCCTTTTTTTGTTTTGTTGAAGTTGCTGCAAAAGGTGCATACCACTACCAGCACAGGTAGTTTATTTGCATATAATAGCTTAATGCTTTTCGTTTGGTAAAGAAATAATATAACAGAGGCGTTGCATACAAATATTAGGTTGATCTTTAAAATGAAGGGCTTTCTTGTTTCTTTGTTTATGGATTTGGGTTTTTGTTCTTTAAAAGAAAAGGGAAGGTTGGGCCATTTGCTCTTGTAGCCTATTTGGACCAAGCTTGTGTTAAAGAACCCTGTCCGTGGGGTTTGGGTTGAGCCTACAAGGAGCTTAAGACCGAGCTTAAGACCATGTTTGGCTTGACACAAATTTGTCAAAGAAAAATGCAATTTTTGGGTTTCAAGGTTTGCTTGGCAAATACGTCTCAAAGAAATTTTCAAGTATTTTTGCTTTTTGTAGTGTTTTGCCAAAAAAATTCTTAGTCTAATTTTTAATAAATTTTTAAAGTTTTGAAAGATTACTTTGCAATTAATTTTGAGTTGCTCTTTTTTTTTTTACCTTGAAAGATTACTTTGAAAGATTACCTTTTCATATTTAATAGTTGGAATTGTGACTTTCACGGGAGACACCTTGTTGGTATTAAATAAATTAGGGTCCTTCCATAAAACAAAAAATATTCTTTCTTTAAAAAATACAATTTTATTTTAAGTTGCATATAACCCAGTCTCTAAAAAATAAATTATATTTAGATATTTTAGTATATTAAAAAAATCACAAAAATAGTGGTTTTATTTTTTTCATGCATTTTCTGAATTTAGTAATCAGTTTATTAAAAACATGAGAACTTGATCTATATTTCAAAAATATCAAAAAAAATTATTTTATTTGTCTGCATATCAAGGATTACAAACTTATATATAAAACATATTCTTGGTATTAAAAAAGAAAAAGATACAAAAATATATTTTGACTCTAGAATAGTTAGGTTTTAACATGATAAGATAAGGATCTCCTTATTGATGAAAACTTTTCTTAAACCTTAAATAAACTAATGGTTAGAAAACATAATAATATTTTAGTTTATATCAGATAAACAAATAATACAGCTTATTTTAAGTAAGATGTATTAGGGTGATATGTTCTCTTTATACACAATTAGTTTTTTTATTCAGACTCTGAACTAGTTAAAATAACTTCATCTCTTTTTTACTAATAAGAAAAAAAAATTTCTTATTCTCCCTCCCATCACCAGACAGATCGTAACCCAAGAAAATGATTGTCGCAACCCCTTATACATGCTATGAAAAAGGGTTAATTTTCCCATTAAATTATCTCTTATAATTTTAAAAATCATAAATTAATAAATAAATAAATTATCTTTCGCCTGCTGTGATCATAAACTTAATCAATAAGTTACCTTTTCAATTAACATCAAGGTCATGTATGGTCACAAGTTAATACGGGTTACAATTTATTATGGTAAAATTTAAATTTATTTTGTTAATTTTTTTCTTAAGAAAAGTATCAGGGAAGGGAAATAATGATTACATCCAAAGTCGGTAGTTTCAAAGGTTAAGTTTTACCCTCAAATAATTTATTTGCTCTTTTTTTTTTCTCAAAATATATACTAAAAAAGATGGCATGACCACGCGCTACCGCGGACTTATAAAAAAAATATACTTGATAGTGTTATAATTGTAAACCAGCGCTAAATAAATAATAAAAACTAAACGTATGATGAAGCCAATATTTCATGATGGAAAAAAAAGTTGTGTCGGTGATAAAAAAAATTAGAGGCTGAACAAAATAATTTATAGCAATCCATAATATTTTGTGAGGAAAGATACAATGTTTCCTCACATGATTTAGCTTTTCTGTTAATAAAAAAACAAAAAAATTACAAAGTTAAATTCTCTACCAACTTAATATTAAAAAAAAATTAAAAAAGATAATTTTGGAAGGAAAAAAAACCCATGAGGAAAAACATAGTAGCAATTGACAATGTTTTGTGAAGAAAACTACAGTGCTTTCGCCAATAAAATCGACAAAGACAATTTTAGAAAAAATCATAAAAAAAACCATTTAGAGAAATATTGTAGCAATACACAGTGTTTTGTGAGGAAAACTATAATGCTTTCCCCATATGATTTAGTTTTATTGTAATTATAATTCTTTACCAACTCAATATTAAAAAAAAATCGATAAAGATAATTTTGGAAAAAATCATAAAAAAAATCATGTGGGAAAACACTGCAGCAATTCACAGTGTTTTAAAGAAAAAAACTACAAAGCTAAATTCTCAATCAGCTCAATATTAAAAAAAAAAAATCAACAGAGACAATTAAAAAAATAACAAAAAAAAGCACAAAAAAATAGGAGAAAAAAACCATGTTGGAAACACTGTAGCCATTCACAGTGTTTTGTGATGAAAGCTACAGTGCTTCCCCACATGATTTAGCCTTTTTTGTAATTACTTGTAATTGTAATTTTCAACCAGCTTAATATTAAAAAAAAATGACAAAGATAATTTTGAAAAAATCATAAGAAAAAAAACCGTGTGGAGAGACACTGTAACAATCCTTAATGTTTTATGAGGAAAGTTAAAGTGCTTTTCGAGCATGATTAAGCTTTATTACAAAGTTAAATTCTAACCAGCTCAATATTAGAAAAATAAAATTGAAAAAGATAATTTTGAAAAAAAATATTACAAAAAAGAAAACACAAAAAAAACTGGAAAAAAACCTTATGAGGAAAAACTGTATTAATCTATAGTGTTTTGTGAGGAAAGGTATAGTGTTTTCCCCACATGTTTTAGCCTTACTTGTATTTACTAATAATTGTAATTTTTAACCAGCTCGATATTAAAAAAATAATTTTAGAAAAAAAACATAAAAAAACCCAGGAGGGAAAAAAACATTGTAGCAATTCATAGTAATTTGCGAGGAAAGGTACAATGCTTTCTTCACATATTGTAACGGTAATTCTTAACCAGCTCAATATTAAAAAATAAAATAAAAAAAGATAATTTTAGAAAAAATCATAAAAAAACTGTGTTGAGAAACATTGTAGCAATTTATAATGTTTTAAAGAAAAAAAATTACAAAACTAAATTTTCAATTAGCTCAATATTAAAAAAATAAAATCAACAAATATAATTTTTTAAAATAAAAAAACTAAAATAGAAAAACCATGTGAGAAAACACCGTAATAATCCACAGTATTTTAAAGGAAAAGAATTAAAAAGCGAAATTTTTAATCAGATCAATATTAAAAAAATTAAATTGATAAAGATAATTTTAAAAAAAAATAAAAAAAGGGAAAGTACTGTAGAAAAAAAAAAGAAGAAAAGTAATACACTGTTAGTGAAAAAAATAAAAAAGTGCACAAAAAAAACAAAAACATGAAAAAAAAATACACTATAGATTACTATTATAATCCATATTGCTAGGTGTAGGTGAATCATGAATTCCCGACACTCTTTAACTTATTACTTAATAATTCTTTAATTCTCTCTCGAAATCATTACTAGTGATTTAATTAATTACTCTCTTGGACAAATATTCTTTTAAATTATTAAAATATTATATTTTTAAAGTCTAACTTTTACATTTTAAAATATAACTCTTGTGCTAATAATTATTATTGTTGCATGGGATTTCTTAGAGATCTCAATTAGAAAAAGAATAAATTAAAAAAAAATTCATCATCTAATTTTATGATAATTAGAAATCGTAAATGATCATATATTTTTAGGTAAGAACTCGTTGTGCTAAAAAAAATATAAAAATCACCCCAAAAAATATCATTTCTAAGATAAACTAAATTGTTATTTAATTTTAATAATAATACTTATGTGTTTATATTAATATTTCACCAAAACTAAATGCTTATATTTATTAGAGATAAATTAAGCTTTACATCAAAGCCTAACACTCACTTTTTTTTTTTTTTTATTATGGTACAAGGTTTGAAGTAATGGTAAACAAAGACTTTGATTTTGCCTTGTTTCTTCCCATTAAACAATTTAAATTTTTTCACTATAAATTGATTATTTTATCAAGCATGACTGACTATTATGATTTTGCCACATGTTTTGGTTCAATTCTATCCTAGTTTTTTTAAAAAGAAAATGTCACTTGATAGTTTTAAATTAATATTTTTTTAGTATTATTAAAGTTTTGAAGTATTAATATAAAAAATAAAATAAAAATTTATTTTAATATATTTTTAAATTATTTGCCACTTGTTCCTTTGTGTCATGATTAGTGTGAGATGGTTTTGGTTCAATTATATCCTATTATTTAAAAAGTAACATAAAATTGAAAAGAGAGAGGCGTCTTGGAGTTAGAGGTCAGTTCATAGTGGGGCGTCAAGTCCATAGATAATTATTCCAGCAAATTGCTTAGGCAAGCAAAAAAAAAAAAAAAAAAAAAAACTATGAATTGCTACAAAGAGGAGTTGTTTGAAAGATATTTTTAAAAAAAATTTTTTATTTAAAAATATATTAAAATAAATTTTTTATTTTATTTTTTATATTAATACTTCAAAACTTTAATAACACTAAAAAAAATATTAATTTAAAACTATCAAGTGACATATTCTTTTTTTTAAAACTAGGATAGAAGTGAACCAAAACCATCTTATACTAATCATGACACAAAGGAACAAGTGGCAAAGTATTTAAAGTATTTTTTATTTGCTTTATATTAAATTAATAATTTGAAATATATTTTTATATTTTTTATATAAAAATAATATTATTTTAATATATTTTTAATAAAAAAATCACTTTTAAAATATAATATATCACACTATCAAACATCTCAGCAATCTCCTTTGGTGGGCTGACTTGTTTAGATGGAAGAGAGCGTTTTGAAAAACAGTGGAACCTGTATTTAAAAAAAATAAATTTTTTATATATTTTGAATTATTTTGATGTGTTAATCTTTAAAATAATTTTTTTAAAATTAAAAAAATTAATTTAATTTACTTCAACATAAAAAATATTTTAAAAAATATCCATAACTACATTTCTAGACAGCCTTGAAATCTCCTTCGGTGTGCTGATACTTACATATGCCTAATTAATTATTAGTCAATGAAAAACATATTAATTATTCACGTAACAAACGAAAACGTTGGGAAAGTTCCGGTTGGCTGCCCAAATTAAAGAAGCTGGCCAAATTTGGACGATACCGATACAAATAGGTTATAAAATAGTGTGTAAATAGGTTAAATCTGATCTAAAATTGATATAAACCACACTTTAGATGTATAAATTTGTATCATATACATATATTATTTATAATTTTACCATACATATAATTCTTTTTATTTTTATTAAATAATAAATAGTAATAGATACTTAAAATCTAATGTTTAAAATATAAATATTTAAATTTTTTATTTGATAAACAATAAATAAAATATAAATATAATACAAATTCAACTCGGGCATATCTATTATCATCCTGAATTTTATTAGTCTCACAATCAACTATTTAAAAACTTTCAAAATGTTGGGAATGATGGCATTAAAAAAATAAAATAAAAGACATCATTCTTTTATTATAGCCGAAGACATAATACATTATAAATTGAAACAATAAAATAATCATTTAATCTTAATTTCATAAAATTATTGAATTGATTTTTACTAGTTTTCTTGGTCATTATCAAATTGATTAAAAACAAATAAGTTTTTTATTTTCTTATTATAATAAAATGATTGAATTACCTTTTAAACCAAAAATCAAATTAAATTGGCTTCTAGGAGCTTTTCAGTCATTTAATTTATTCTAGTACAGTAAAATTATAAAATTACTTTTAAAAGCATTAACTACAAAACTCACTT
>Ga0325400_1002589_pt1 | contig 15965 bp, 17 predicted proteins | sample PopdelMetagenome_2_FD_205662 | JGI IMG/M metagenome (GOLD analysis project Ga0325400, IMG submission 205662) | Populus deltoides microbial communities from Bellville, Georgia, United States - Xylem-PdKOR-R1 | ecosystem: Host-associated > Plants > Phyllosphere > Stem > Wood/Secondary xylem... | reverse complement strand
GGGGGCTCACCTCTTCCCATTCCGAACAGAGCCGTTAAGTCCCGTTACGCCGATGGTACTGGAGTCACATCCGGGAGAGTAGGTAGCCGCCACCTCAACACGAGGGGGAAGAGGGGTCTGTTGCCACGGCAGCAGACCCCTTCCCGTTTGTAGACCATCCAAGAAAGATCTGCTTTTTGGCTTTCGTCTAGCTTCACTTTTTCTTCTCCTTAAAAGTATTTGAAGTTTATAAGAGTAGCTATATAGTCAGTTATCTAAATGAGGTCACACTACCGCTGAGTTTTGTTCTAGCTTCGGCTTGGTGTTGGCATTATTGATTGGTAGTCGGTTAAATACTTACCCGAATAAGCAGCAAAAGCGTAAGAGTACCTCTCATTGACCTTCTATTTATTAAGTGCTGATAATAGTGTACTTACCCTTACTATCATTTTTTCTCCGTTTAATAAATCTGCGTCTGAAAACTGGCGGTTGGTTATTGCGTCAAAGCAATTATTGCTCTAATTTCCAAAGCGTTAACCAAGCCCTAGCCCAGTGAAAACACCTATCGCTATTGCTGACGACCGATTGTTGGCTCAAGCTCTGTCTGATTTAATCCACAAATTCGATGGATATGAAGTGCTGTTTTTGGCCGGTAATGGCCGTGAGTTAATCTCCTGGCTGGACCGGGGACTAATTCCTGAAATTGTACTCCTCGACCTGTCCATGCCCAAAATGGACGGCTTCGAAACCGCAACCTATCTGAAACAGCACTATCCAGCGGTTAAAATTCTGGTATTAGCCACAACGAGTCGGGAGGAACATGTTGTGCGAATGGTGCGCAACGGAGCCCGGGGTTACCTCCTCCGGGATTGTCGCCCCTCAGAGCTGCGGCAGGCCCTGGATGACGTTCACACGAAAGGGTACCATTACTCCAACCATTTAACCGACCGGCTTGTGCGTAGCCTAACAACACCAGGTTCGGGCACGCTGAACTCCTATTTTAAATTTAGCGAACGCGAATACAACTTCCTAAAGCTGGCCTGTAGTGATCTCACCTATGTTCAGATTGCCGATAAAATGTGCGTAAGTCCACGCACGGTCGATGGTTATCGGGAGGCCCTTTTTGAGAAGATGCAGGTCAAAAGCCGTGTGGGAATGGCTATTAAAGCCATTCGCTGGGGGTTGGTGGAGATTTGGGAAGAAACTCCAGCGCTATAGGCTATAAACCAATCCGCTACTTAGAGTAATCGCATACGCTTCTCCCATTTTTAAGGTATTTTTGTAAACGGTCTGAAAGGAATTGCCTTCAAAGGTGATTCCCTTTTGGATTTGGAGTACCGCATTCCACAAATTACCTATTTATGGCTAAAGTCTGTGATCATATCCGTAACGCTGACGGAAAAACAATATTTTCAATTGAAGTTATTCCCCCTCTTAAAGGCGATAGTTTAAAGAATCTGCTGGACAATATCGAGCCATTGATGGAGTTTAAACCACCGTTCATTGATGTGACGTATCACCGCGAGGAATACCTTGAACGCATTGAACCTGACGGTACCATCAAAAAAATTGTCACGCGCAAACGGCCCGGAACAGTTGGTATCTGTGCCGCCATTATGCATAAGTTCGGCGTCGATCCCGTACCACATGTGCTTTGTGGTGGTTTTAACCGGGATGAAACCGAGGACTTTCTGGTTGATCTTAACTACCTGGGTATTGATAACGTGTTGGTTCTGCGGGGGGACCCGGCTAAGCCATTCAAGGATTTCAAGCCAAAGGACAACGGTTATAACTACGCCAGTGAACTGGTTGAGCAGGTGGCCAACATGAACAAAGGAATTTACCTTCACGAAGGTGAAACCCCGTTAAGCCCCAGTACCTTCTGCATTGGCGTGGCCGCTTACCCCGAAAAGCACTTCGAAGCGCTTGATCACGATATAGATTTTCACTACCTCAAAATGAAAGTCGACAAAGGGGCTGACTATATTGTCACGCAGATGTTCTTCGATAATCAGAAGTACTTCGATTTTGTCAAACGCTGCCGGCAGGCCGGGATTACAGTGCCTATCATTCCCGGTTTGAAACCCCTGAGTACGCGGAAGCAGTTGCAGGTTCTACCCAAAATATTTTACCTCCACATGCCCGAAGATCTCGTCAAAGCCGTGGAAGCCTGCGAAAACGACGCTCAGGCGCGTCAGGTTGGCATTGAATGGTGTATTCAGCAGAGTCGTGAGTTAATGAAAGCGGGAGCGCCGGTTCTTCATTATTATACTATGGGAAAATCCGACAACGTTCGTCAGATAGCTGCGCAGGTTTTTTAACCGTGCGTGGTCTTGATCTCATTGACAAAATCCTGTTCCTGACCTATTCCTACTTATCCTAACCTCATGAATCTATCTCGCCTTTTAGCAACAGGTTCCCTGATTATAGCTTCATTGTCTACGTGGGCTCAGCGCTCGGACACTACTTACAATCAGATATACCGGCCGCAGTATCATTTTTCGCCCCGAATCAACTGGACCAATGATCCGAATGGCCTGGTGTATTACGATGGCGAATACCATCTGTTTTATCAGTACAATCCGTTTGGTATTCGTTGGGGACACATGACCTGGGGGCATGCCGTCAGTCCGGATATGTTTCACTGGAAGGAGCTGGCGCCCGCCATTCCGGAAGATGCGAACGGAATGGCCTTCTCGGGTAGTTGCGTGATCGATACCAAAAATACGAGTGGGTTCAGCAAAAACGGAAAAACCCCGATGGTGGCGATTTATACTAATCACCGGGAAGACAACCAGAGCCAGTATCTTGCTTACAGCCTCGACCGGGGCCGGACCTGGACCAAATACAGCGGCAATCCGGTCATTGATCTGAAGGAAGCGAACTTTCGTGACCCGAATGTGTTCTGGCATGAGCCCTCCAAGCGCTGGGTCATGGTGGCCATGCTGGCGAAGCAGAACAGAGCCCTGTTTTTTACCTCCAAGAATCTGAAACAATGGGAAAAAACCGGTGAGTTTGCTTCTCCGGATTCGCCGGCGGGTATCTGGGAGTGCCCGGCTTTGCTGGAAGTTCCGGTCGAAGGCTCGAAGCGGAGCAAGTGGCTGTTCCTGCTGTCGATGGGTGAAAAAGGCGGGGTGGCCGGTGGCACGGGTATGCAGTATTTCGTTGGTGATTTCGACGGTAAACGCTTTACCAGCGAATTTAAGCAGGGGGATGTTCGCTACCTGGATTACGGGAAAGATTACTACGCAGCCATTCCCTTTAACAATACAACCCGGCGGGTTAGCCTTGGCTGGCTTAACAACTGGCAATACGCCAACGAAATTCCGACGACGCCTTTCCGGGGAGCCATGACGCTGCCGCGGGAGCTGCGTTTAATCAAGACAAAAAACGGCTACGAAATTCGGCAGCAGGTTGTTAATGAACTGCGTCCGCTGACTTCGGATAGTTTTCAATGGCGCGGCATGGATACGCGGGAACTGAACCGCAGTCTGGATTCAAATCACATCAAGGGGGAAACGTACGTGCTGACCCTGGAAGCCGAAACCGGCGGAAAAGCCGCTGCGGGTGACATGGGCGTAAAAGTCCGGAAAGGCACTGACGAGGAAACGGTGATTGGCTACGATCCAATCCGGCAGGAAGTGTACGTCGACCGCACGCACTCGGGAAAAACGCGGTTTAGCAAGGAGTTTACCGGACGCTTTGCGGCTCCCCTCAAAAAGGCTGCCGGCGAAGGCAGTACGCCGGCCCGGTTGAAACTACAGATTTACGTGGACCGTTCGTCCGTTGAGGTATTTGTCAGTGACGGGCAGGTTACTTTGACCAATTTGATTTTTCCGAAACCGGATAGCCGGGGCCTGGAATTTTTCGGCAATGGATTTCGGGCGGTAACCATTCGGAATGTAGAGTCGGTTTGGTAATTTCTGAGAATTAAGCACAAAAAAAGGCATTGCCTGGAAGCGACAATGCCTTTAAAACAACCTATAATCAAGAAATACGTTAAACAGCAAAACTTTCTCCGCAGCCGCAGGTGCGGGTAGCGTTGGGATTCCGGAATTGAAAGCCTTTGCCGTTCAATCCGTCAGAAAAGTCTAGTTCCGTGCCCGCCAGATACAGCAGGCTCTTTTTATCGACGTAAATTTTAATGCCTTTGTCCTCAACGATGTGGTCGTTGGGTTGCTGAGCAACGTCAAACTGTAAGTCGTACATCAGGCCAGAACAACCTCCGCCCTGAACGGCAACGCGAATTGCGTAACTGTCGGTCAGGCCTTCTTTCTGACGCAGTTCAATGATTTTATCCTTGGCTTTTTCGGTGACAGCAACCATAGCAATGCTTGTTAAACGGGTACTAATATAGAAACCAACAGACAAAAAGAAAAGTTTCTTGTGCCTTGCTGGTTACTGCTGAACGCCTTTCTAACTTAAGGCATAAATTCATTACGCAGAGTTAAAGACAACCAGACGTGAGCGAAGGATGACGAACGTTGAACATATCGGTATTGCCGTTAAAAATCTGGCGGCTTCCAACGACTTATTCACAAAGCTGTTGGCGGTGGCACCTTACAAAGCGGAGGCTGTGGAATCCGAAGGCGTGACCACCTCGTTTTTTAAGGTGGCCCAGACTAAAATCGAATTGCTCGAAGCCACCCGTCCCAACAGCCCAATTGCTAAGTTTATCGAAAAGCGGGGCGAAGGGATTCACCACATCGCCTTTGAAGTGGCCGATATTTATGCCGAGATGGACCGTCTGCGCGGAGAAGGATTCACGCTGCTGAACGAAACACCCAAACGGGGCGCCGACAACAAACTCGTTTGCTTTCTGCACCCCAAAGGGACTAACGGTGTTCTGGTGGAATTGTGTCAGGAATTGCCCGATACGACGTAAATGCCGTCTTCCTTGATCAGAATCCGCTGTTCCCGGTAGAGCGACCCAATAGCTTTTTTAAACGTTTTCTTGCTCATCTCCAACGTTCTGTAGATTACCTCCGGATCGCTGTTGTCGTTGAGCGGCAGAAAACCGTTGTGCGCTTTGAGCTTGTCCAGAATGCGCTGGGCGCTGGGTTCTACGTTCTCGTAGCCGATCTTCTGGAGACTTATATCTACCCGGTGGTCATCGCGAATGTTTTTGACGTAACCCTTCATCTGGTCGCCGGGCGACACGGGCCGGAAAAGCTCGTTGGCATACACTAATCCCCGGTACCGATTGTTGATAATAACGTTAACGCCCAAATCGGTAGATTCGTAGGCCAGCAAATCCACCTCCTGGCCCACGTTCAGATCAAATACGTGATCATCCATAAACCGGTTGAGCTTGTTGGAAGCCACCAGCCGGTCGGTTTCGTGGTCGAGGTAAAGAAATACCACGTACCAGCGGCCCACTTCCATCCGCTGACGCTGCTCCCGGTAAGGCACCAGCAGATCTTTTTCCAGCCCCCAGTCCAGAAAGGCGCCCACTTTATTCACGGACACGACCTGTAGCCGGGCGAACTCATTCCGTTGAATTTTCGGTTTGAGTGTAGTAGCGACAATACGATCCTCGGAGTCGGTGTACACAAAAACATCAATCGAGTCGTCGACGGCCAGCGATTCGGGAACGTATTTATTCGGCAGCAGCACGTCGTTACCTTCATCGTCGCCCAGGAAGACGCCGACGCTGGTGTTGCGGAGGGCCGTTAGCGTATTTATTTTACCAAGTACAATCATAAACGGATTAACGTTGTGGTTTTAACGGGTCAATCCCGGTGGCGGAGACCAAAACCTTTAACCCCGCTTTCGGTCCTTTTTAAAACCTCTTACTTTCGTTTCATACAAATAACCGGTTATGGACCATTCTTTCCAACAAATTATCCACATCGGGGGGGAAAAAGACGCTTTATCCAAACCTCAGAAGGAATTCAATCGGCTGACCGAAAAAATACAGTTGCTGGAGGCAGAACTGGTTAGCTACCGGGCGGCCGCCACCCGCACCCGGCAGCGGATTCAACTAGAATTAGTGCCGCTTCAACAGGAATACGACCAGCAGCGGGCCGCGCTGGTTCGACTTTTCGACCGCGCCTACGACTCCGATGCCTTCAAGGCCAATGACCGCAAAAAGCTGGCGGACCTCATTCTTTCGCTTTCCTATAACCTGATTGCCGAGCAGGGTTTTGACGAGCTAACGTCTATTTACGACAAATACGATCCGGCGGGGTTCAGGGCCGCGAGTGCGGAAGCTAATGAATCGGCGGCTGAATCGCTGAAAGAAACACTGGAAACCCTGTACGGCATTGAGTTTGGCGACGATGTTGATGTCAGCTCGCCGGAGCAGATGCGGGCGTATGTAGCAGAAAAGCTGCGTGAACAAAAGGAAGTCTACGAAGAATGGCAGCGACAGACGAAGGAACAGCGGGCCAGTAAACCAAAGACCAAAAAGCAGCAGGAACGGGCGGCCAAAACCCAGTTGCAGATTCAGAACAGCACGAAGGCGGTGCGGTCGGTTTATATGGATCTGGTCAAGGCGTTTCACCCCGACCGGGAGCCGGATGAAGCTGAAAAAGGGCGAAAGACCGAGATTATGCACCGTGTCACGGAAGCCTACGAGAAAGGCGACCTAATGGCGCTCCTGCAACTGCAGATGGAGTTTAACCGCATTGACAAAAAGCACCTTGAACGACTGGCCGAAGAGCAGTTGAAGCACTACAACAAGATTTTGAAGCAGCAGGTCCAAGAACTGGAACAACAGCTCAAAAGCCTGCAAAATGATCTGGTTGCCATGATTGGGCAGGGCGTACAGCTCCAGTCGGCTGCGGTTCTGGAGCGCAGTTTTGACTCGGAGGTGCATACCTTGAAACAGGCCATCAAAGACCTCAAAAAAGACCTGCGCGCCCTGAACGATTTAGGTACGCTTAAACAATGGCTTAAAGCCTACCGAATTTAGGGGTATACGCTGGGTTAATCAGAAAGAGTGCTATCTTTAACGCACTGAAAATCATCGTCTACTTCAATCGCCGACCCGCTGCGGAAACGCCCACTTTCTAGGTAAGGGGTTTTCGTTCAGGCTGCCCAATCGGTTCAGCAGCAGACGCTGCGTGTCTGCCCAGCGGTCTTTTCTACTTTCTTTTCGGGGCTCATTCGCCTGAAATGCCTCTGTTTCATCCGGGGATTGCCATGTCCGGCGGTCTCCCTTGCCCGATCTTTTTTCAAACCAGTCTTCACCAGAAGTAGGCCATGCAACAGCCAATCGTTTATAAATCAATCATCCGGGACTTTTACCGGCGCGCCGTAGGTCAGGGCGATATTGCTTTTGCCGATGCGATTATCGCGGAGGATTACAGTCAACATAGCCGGGGTATGAAGCCCGGCAAAGCGGGGGTACTGGAAGCGCTCCGGGCCATGAAAAACGCACCCCGGCCCGCTACTCCGTCTACGCCTTTTATGCGACTGGTTGCCGAAGGGGAGTACGTAGTAACCAACCTGAGCTTCGATTGGGGCGGGAAACAAAAAGTGGTTGTGGATCTTTTTCGGTTTCGGGATGGACAAGTGGCCGAACACTGGGATGTCGTTGAAGATGCGCCCGAGGCCACCTTGAACGGGCATGCGCTGATGGACGGAACCGCACCGCTTGGCGAGCCCACCCTGACGGCGGAGAATAAACCGCGGGCAACCGCATTCTACCAGCGGGTCTTTATAGAGCGGGACAGAACGGCTCTGCCCCATTTGGTCAGCGAAAATCTGATTCAGCACATTCCTGAAATTGCCAACGGATTGGCCGGGCTGGAAGACTTCCTGAAACAGTCGGCTCCTGCATTCTGCGTCGAGAAAATTCACCGGATCATTGCCGAAGGCGACTTTGTTGTTTTCCAGTCGGAAGGGCAGTGGGCGCAACAGGCAACCCATTTCTTCCACATCTTCCGGTTGAGCGTGGGGAAAATTCAGGAGCAATGGGGCGTCAAGCAACGGATTTCGTAAGCTGTCAGCTGCCGGGCGATCTTAATTAAATTAGAAACAGCCAAGGCCGGACAATCCCATCCGGCCTTGGCTGTTGAGTCTTGCTACTGAACTTACTGTTGCCGACTGGCCCAGGCGTCCATCTTGCGTTCGAGCACATCCAGGGGCATGCAGCCATCTTTCAAAAACTCATCGTGGAAAGCCGCCAGACTGAACGTACTGTCCAGTTGCTTTTCGTACTTCGCCCGCAGCTCCCGGATTTTTAGCGCACCAATCTTATACGACAGCGCCTGGCCGGGCAACGCCATGTAACGCTCAATTTCAGCGGTGGCGCCCTGTTCGGAGATTGGTTCGTTGGCCATCATGTATTGAATGGCCTGCTCGCGGGTCATGCCTTTGGTGTGAATGGCGACATCGACCACCAACCGAATGGCCCGGTGAATTTCGTCGCTGAGGGCTCCCATGTATTGGTACGGATCGGTGTAAAGACCCAGTTCCTTACCCAGTGATTCGCAGTAAAGCGCCCAGCCTTCGCCGTAGGCGCCGTACCAGGCAAACCGCCGGAATTTAGGCAGGTTCGTGTTTTCCTGCTGCAGCGAAATCTGGTAGTGGTGGCCCGGAATGGCTTCGTGCAGAAATAGTGACTCCATACCCGACGTAGTATTGAATTGCTTGGCATCCGGGATGGGTACGTAAAAAATGCCGGGACGACTGCCATCCGCGGAGGGTTGGTTGTACTCGGCGCTGGCCGACGCTTCCCGAAACTTCTCGGTCTGCCGAATCTCAAATTTCGATTTGGGCGTCTCCGTGAACATCGTTTTCAGGTTCGGCTCAATCTTCGTCAGAATACTCTGGAAAGCGGCCAGTACGTCTTTGGGCGTTTGGTACGGGTAAAACTTACGGTCGGTTTTGAGGTACGTAAAAAACTCGTCCAGCGTGCCTTTGAAGCCTACCTGATCTTTTACCTTCTCCATCTCACCCCGGATACGAGCCACTTCCCGGAGGCCAATGGCGTGGATTTCCTCGGGTGTTTTGTCGGTTGTCGTCCACGTTTTGACCAGATAGCGGTACAGTTCCGGCCCTTTGGGAACGACGTTGACGCCCGAGGTGGTGCGGGCTTTAGGCAGGTATTCATTTTGCAGAAAGTCGCCCAGCTTCTTATACGTCGGGACGATTTCTTCCAGAATCGCTTTTTTGTAAGCCGCCGTCAGCCGGGTTTTATCCGCATCGCTAAACGTTTTCGGCAGTTTTTCAATGGGACCGTAGAACAGGCTTTTGGTGGGATCGCTGACCACCAGATCGCGCATCTGCGGAACAATCTTGACCACCAGACTTTTGGGTAAAACCAGTCCAACCGCGATGCCTTTCCGGAAATTAACAATGGCCGTGTCGCCCCAGACAGTAAAAGCCGACGCCCGTTTCAGCCAGTCCTCGTAATCCTTTACCGTCTTGAAAGGCTGCGCGCCCTGTCCGCTGCCCAGCTGTCCGAACGCCAGCGGCAGCCCGCTGAACTGGTCGAACGGCACGTATTCCAGGTGATATTGGGCGCGTTCCAGCTGGTCCCGGAGTTCCTGCTCCAGAATGTCGTACGAGATCTTGTCTTCGTCGGACAGCTTCTCGCGGTCGAATGGTTTGAGCTTATCGAGCGTAGTCTGGTAGAACGTCCGGGTTTTTCCCAGGAATTCGCCGGAAATGTCGTTCGGAAGCTGATCGTTGTAGCGGGTGTCACCCTGCATGGTGGCTTCCAGCGGAAACAGTTTCAGCCGTTCCTCGTAATAGGTGTCGAGCACGCTGGCCAGCTCGGCGTTGGGCGTCGTCCCTTCTTTTTTGTTGGATTGGCAAGCCATTATAGCAGCACTAAGTAGGCCGAGTAAAACAGTTTTTTTCACGGTATGCGATTCATGAGGAAGTTTGGGGTGGGTAAGTTACTGAATATTCAGCAACCTTACTCACGGGGCTTTGTCATCAGCGCTATTGCGGCTCTACGGTGTATCCGGCTTTTTTGAGGAGGGTTATTAACCCCTTGGGGCCGGGTAAGTGCAGGGCGCCCACGGCAATAAACGTAGGGCGGGCGGCCACTAAAGCGGGAATGCGTTTCATCCAGGTCTCATTCCGTTCGTCAACCAGGTAGGTCATATCACCGAACGAATCACCGTATTTTTCGCTTAGTTTCCACATGCCGTTGAGGTCCTGTTTGAGATACAGATTGGTCAGCGACTGGCTGGATTGGTGCATCTCGTCTTTTTCCTTTACCATGTCGACCAACTGCTTCGCCTGCTTTTCAACGGGGTCATGGTCGTACAGAAACGTCATCTGCTCTTCCATCGTCTCCAGGGCCGTGACAGTCTTGCCTTTTTTAGCGCCGTCGCTGGCGAAAAACAAATCAATCGGCTGACCCGAGAAGCTGCTGAGCGTGTCGGATTCTTTCTGGACATAAGCCAGACTCAGCATGGTGGCCGTGACAATGGGTTTCATCTGGTTAAACAGCCCCAGATCGTAGCCCGTCACTTTTTTAAATTCATCTGAAACGAGTTTGTAATCGCCTTCTGACAGGAGTTTGTTCAGACTGTTGTTGAGCATCAGCGCCCGCATGGCCATTTGTAGCATCGCGGACGAATCGACGGTGGTTTCCACCACGACACCCTGCGCTCCCTCATAGGCCGACTGCACTTTTGTGTTTTTTTTCAGATAACCGTCCTTCAGAATATGGTACGTGCCAAACAGATACGACGGCTGTTTGAGGCCATTTCCTGATACTTTCCACAGCAGGGATTGGGGGAAGGCGCTGGTTGAAACGAGTAATAAGAAAGCGAGGAGACGCATAATTATTTCTTAAAAGAACGGATGATCAGGTACAGTAACAGGCCAAGTGGACCGAGCATAAAACAAAAAAACAGGCAGGGAATCAGCAGAAAGTGATTAACGCCCCGACGCTGACCATTGCGCAGCACCCAGCTCCCAACCGTTAGATCGAACGCCAGGTAGTGAATCCAGCCGGCCAGGACGGCCCCGCCTTCACTAAACAACGCTTTGACGCCCGCCAGCGTACTGAACGACTGAAAATCGAGCTTGCTGCCACCCAGAAAAATATAGTAGGTGTAGAGAACGGCCAGCAGCGCCGGAATCAACAGCGTCCGGACGAGCCACTGCGTAACCGACCAGCGGGGCGCAACGATCATCAGCAGCCACTGCGGCATGACCAGGAGATTGGCAACTTGAAAAACAGCATCGGGCGACATAAAAAAACGGGCTTTATGTGACAAGGTACATAAAGCCCGCTGAGCCCCCAAGTGCGGGGCCGGAAAAGAAATGATTTACCAGCCGAGGCCAACAACGGCGTTAACCTGTAGCGAAAGACTGGGTTGGTTCTTTCTTTTGTAAAATTGCAATTGAGAGTTAGCTTGATAGAAATTAACTTCCGGACCGGCGTTAATATCGAAGAATCCACGACGGCCTAGTCTTCGTTGCATACCCCAGTGTAAGCCCAAAAATGGCCTGTCGTAGTAACGGGTGAGATCGTCATTGATTGTATAAAGCGATTCACCACTTGGCGTTCTATAGTAATGAGACAAAGAATGAACCGAAATGGATTTTGTCAATTGTAGACCTATGTAATTACCTGAAAAATTGTTCGCTGACTTGCCTTGTTGAATGCGCTTTGCCATTGCATAATAGTATCGGACGCCAACTTTAGCGTATAGAGCCAATCGGAAGATCTTGTCAATATCAGTAAGTTGTCCGTTGCCTAAACCATCAAAGGGGATAGTGAAACGGCTGAATGAAGTATAATTAAGTCCCAGATCAGCACCTGTCAGGACCGAGAAAGAGGGACTTATTTTCTGCTCAATACTGGCTTGTGTATTGACGCCAATTCGGAAGGATGGCCTTTCTGTGCGCTCACTTGTCACAGGCCAGAACCCCAGTTTAATCAGCGTCTTTTCCTCCACATTGGCGCGGGTCACGTAGCAAAGAAAGCGCTTCACTTCCTCGGTAGTCAATCGGCATTCTTCCTGGGAGTACGCTACTTTGGCGCTATCGCTGGATTGGGCGTACAAGGGGGCCGTCAGTGAACAGGCCAGTAAGAGATAGAGTAGACGCATAAGGGACATAATAACAATGAGTTAGATGATCAGTTGAATGGACGGACTGTGGCCTTCACCAGCCAAGGCCCAGCCTAAAGTTGACACTGACGGGTAGCCTAATGAAGTTGGGAAATCGAGACTGGGTTAGAAACGGATGAACCGGAATAGTAAGGTTGACATCAAAGTAGCCCCGTTTACCCAATCGGCGCTGAATACCCCACTGAAGGGACAAAGCCGCTAGGAAGGCTGGGTTAGTTGTGACTATCCGTTCGTACTCAGTAACGGTATAATTGCCTGAGGTCATGGACGATTTAACAAAGTTACCGTACCCGTAAAGAATAGTTTCGGCCTGTAATCCGAAGTAGTTATTGGAGAAGTTATTGGCACTGCGGCCATTTCGAATTCGGCGCTTTGCTGAATAGTAGTACCGGATTGACACCGGCATTTCCAGGGTATAGGAATAGGCCTGATAGGTCGAGCCGTAGCGGTAATAGCGATTCATGAGTAAGCCCTGAACCGAAAAACTAGGCGACAATTTTCGCTCCACACCCAGCTCGATACCTGCGCCGTAGTATAAGCCATTATAACCGGCATAAAGGGGGACCGGTGCGGTCAGGCCCGTTTTTAGGAGTGTCTTTTTCTCTACCGTCGCGCGGGTAAGGTAACGAAAGGTCTCGCGCAGCGTCCGGCGGGCCGTGTCGGCGTTTTCTACCGAATAATCAACGCGGACGGAATCCGACTGGGCGACTGACTGGCCTGCGCTCAGGAGGAGGAATGCTGTAAAGAAGCCTGTTATTTTCATGGTTAAGGGTGTACTTGTTCAAACCCGTAGTTCCCTGCTACTTTGCCCAGGTCACGCCACTCATGGCCGTCTGGACGACAATGGGGCTATAGCTGTTGGCGATAGAGATTATGGGTTTACGCGGGGAAGGCTGATACTTGAATCGCCGTTTGATGATGGCCTGGCTGAGATGTTCCGTGTACCCGTCCGGCACGTGAATGGACGAGTAGGCGTTTTCCACATCGTATTGAAAATCATCCATCCGCCGGGGATAGAGCAAAATTTCGGTGCGCGTCGCCTGAACGGTCAGCGCCGAGAGGGCTGCATCCGGCAGAATCTGTAGCTTTCCATAATGGCTCTGGACCGTACAGAGACCGCCCAGCTGGCGAAGTCCAATCTCCGCTTTCTCGGCTTTGATGCTTAGATTACCCTGGATGTTCGTAGCCTCAATGTCGCCGTATTCCGACGTGACGGTTACTTTTCCCGTTAGGTTCTGCGCCGTCAGCTTACCAAACTCCAGTTTGACCGATACCTCGTTTCCCAGATCGGCAAGCATGACATCGCCAAAGGTGTTGCTCAGGACCACCGGGCAGCGCGTAGGCACCCAGATTTCGTAGATTGCTTTCAGGTTACCCTTGACCGTTCCGGCCCGTTGCGGAATAACAAAGCGATTCGAGAGTTCAATCAGGCGGTCGCGGGGCTGAAGGGTGTATTGCAGATAACTAAGTTCGCGTTCGGCTACTTCGCGTTCAGGGTGTTTGGCAATCAGTTTCAGCCGAACCAGAACAGTAGTTCTGGACCAGCCTTTAATTTGAACATCCGCCTTCTGGGCCGTCAGAACCACGCGCTGTCCATCCGCATAAGTCAGCTCTTTCTCAATGGTTTTAGTAACCACCTGAAGCGGAGACTGGGCCAGAGCCAGGGTTGTAAACAGGCAAAACAACAGCGTTTTCATATCAGTAGTAGGCGAACGAGCTCTTTGGTGACTTCGGCTCGCTGGTTCTCAATCTTGATCTGGGCCTGTACCAGCGCCGGATCATTGCCGAATACGTTCAGTTCCTGCTCCACGGCCGATTTCCGGTGGTTCAGTTCGGCCAGTTGGTGCTTCAACTCGTTTACCTCCGGTTTCTGGCAGGCAATCACCTGTCGCTCACACTGCTGATTGATGAATTCTTCCGCCCGCTGTTCTGCGGCTGGGTCAGCCGGCGCGGGTGGTGTCAGCAGCGGTTGGACCGGCTCAACGGCGTAGGCAATGGTTACTTCTTCAGCCGATGATTGGCGAAAAATCAGCCATGTACCCACCAGTAAGGCGATGGCAGCCGCTACGGAAACGGTTACTAGCCAACCGAATGAGCGGGTTCCGAGCGGTTTGACCGGGGTTTCCAGCCGGACAGCAATGTGATCCCAGGCGTCGGCGGCCGGTTCAAACTGGGGAAGCTTTTCCAGCGTCCCATCAATCAATCCGTCGGCGGTCAGATCGGTTTCGATCCGTGTCCACAGGTCGGCCCTGGGTTCGTAGTCGGGTAAGTGCTGTATCGCTTTTTTTAAGTCCATGGCTTAATCCCGGGTCAATTCGGCAAGCTTTTTCCGCAATAGCTTCCGGGCGTAGTTGATTTGTGATTTGGACGTACCTTCCGAGATATTCAGCATTTCGGCAATCTCCTGATGCTTGTAACCTTCAATCTCCGCCAGCACAAAGACAGTCCGGGCGCCGGGCGGCAGGGAGCGGATAGCTGCGTCGAGTTCCTGACCCGTGAGTGAATCCGGAACGTCAATGGGCTGGTCGTGGACCTGTTCATCAATCGTTTCAAAACGCCATTCCAGCTGCCGTTTGCGGAGAGCCTGCCGGATCACAATTGTCTTTATCCAGGCCCCCAGCGTCGATTGAAACCGAAACGACGCCAGGTGTCGGAATACCTCCACAAACGCATCCTGTAGGGCATCGTTGGCGTGATCGTAATCGTTCAGGATACGGAAAGCAATCGTGAACATCGCCCGCTTGTAGCGCTCGAACAACAACCGCTGAGCCGCGCGACAATCGATCGCCCGATCCGGCCTGAGGCAGCGGTCGACGAGTTCGGCGTCTGTCATGTCGGGTTGTAAGGTCAAGCGAGGTTAGGGTTGAACAGTCAACCTAAAGTGCAGAAGAAAAGGGAAAAGGTTGGAAAGAGACAAAAAAAAGAGGAGCCCGGCGGGCTGCCGGACTCCTCACACGCTGTTCTGATTGAATTAATGAATGCTCAGCAAAGTGCCTTTTTCCCCTTCCGTGACCACGAGACCGAGTCGTTCAGTAGGATCAAAGGTGCAGTTGGTTGGGTTCTCACCGGGTAAATGAATCGTTTCCGCCAATTCGCCGGTCAGTTTGTAAACCTGAATGCGACTCCCTCCGAAAATGGCCGCGTAAATCCGGTTGTCGGGCCCCAGCGTTAAGCCATCCGGACCAAAGCCATCCTGCCCGGTTTCGGCCCAGACCGTCGGGTTGATCCACTGGAGCGTGGTTGGGTCCCAGCGCCCGGCCCAGATGCGCTTGCGGGCCGTTTCAGCAATCAGCAAAGTATGCCCGTTGGGCAGGAAAGCCAGGCCATTGGGGTAAATCAGCTCCTCGGTAATTTTCTTGGTATCGCCGACGGGCGTACTCACGCAGACATACCCTTTCTTTTCTTCATCCGAAGAACCCGGACAGCTGAACAGCAGATTACCTTCCGAATCGAGCAACAGATCATTGGGCCAGTCGAGGGTTTCGCCGTTCACGTTATCGATGATGACCTCGGGCTCGGCATCGGCGCCATTGGAGGTGTTAAGGCACCGAATGGCGTGAAAGCCCGAGTCGCAGAACCAGATGCGGTCAAGATCGTCGATGTATAAACCATTGGGCCGGCTGCCGGAACCGACCGGAACGCGGCCACTCGTCCCATCGGGCTTCAGCCAGAACAGACTTTCGCCATCCTGTTCAACACACCAGAGCGTGCCATCGGACTGAAAAGACGGTCCTTCGGGGAATTGAAGGCCGGTGGCAATAATATCTATTTCCTTCATATCAAATCACTTAGAGATGAACACTAGATCAATAACCCGCAAAGGTTGCCTGTGGTTACTGATAAAAAGGCTGAACCGATACGGGGATCGTCAATCCGCGGCTTTTGTTCAAGAGGTACTCATTCGTTTACGAACAAAAAAGAAAGGGAGTCAGCCTTCCG
>Ga0325400_1002582_pt1 | contig 15993 bp, 11 predicted proteins | sample PopdelMetagenome_2_FD_205662 | JGI IMG/M metagenome (GOLD analysis project Ga0325400, IMG submission 205662) | Populus deltoides microbial communities from Bellville, Georgia, United States - Xylem-PdKOR-R1 | ecosystem: Host-associated > Plants > Phyllosphere > Stem > Wood/Secondary xylem... | reverse complement strand
AAATTAATTTTTTTTTCCAATTTCATCTTCCAAATAAGTTGATTGGAGATTGAGCTTCATAATTTATTTCAGTTTGCTTTCTATTGAGTTATCGTGCTCTTAAACAAGCATCGTAACATTGGTTTGATGCTTAATTTTGTGAGCATCTAATTTTTATCATATAATAAAATACATAATAGTTTAAAAAAATAGTTATTAAGCCTTGTCATAATTTATTTTTGGGTTATTCCCCAAATTCACTATTTTTCTTCCAAAACAAAAATTAAAAAAAAATAAAATAAAGACTAACAACGCAGAAAAAGCAGATTGAGGAGGATCTCAAACATATGGGAAAATCAAGCTGCAATTTTGGATGAAATTTGAAGCCTAAATGTACCCTATTATACTCAAAACTAAAGAAATAATGCAGACTCAAGGTGAAATTAAATGATTATTAGACAAATCTACATAGAAATTAAGTCTAAGGGCATAATTAAATTTTTAATAGGCCAATTTGATTTAATCATGGGCCAAATTAAATTTTAATTATGATTAAAAATTAATTTGAGTCCAATTAAAGGATTTAATGAAGTGTAAAGACTTAATTATACTTTAAATGGGTCAAATTAATTTTATTAGGGGCTTAATTGGTGAAAATTTAAGTTTGGGAGCCTAATTTAGGCTTAATTAAGAAGATTAGAATTTTAAGAGACCAAATTTAATTTTTACCAAGTCAATTGGTTAAAATCAGTGGCAAAATTGCAAGAAAATCAAAGTTTTAGCGTCAATTAAGGGCTAAATTGAAGAAATTCGCAGCCAAAAACCGTTTTGCAAAAGGTGCCAAACTTTGGGAACCCAATTGAGGAGAATTAGAGGCCAAATTGAAGAAATTTGAAAGTTTGATGGTCAATTAGGAGTTAAATTGCATAAATCCGAGATAAATGATCAAAATGAAAAAAGCGGCCAACTTTAGGGTTGACATCCGATTTTGGCAGGGACACAATTGAACTTGTTCTTAAAATCAAAAGCTCAATTGAGAATGTGATTCAATAAATCAAAAAATTAAAGACAAATTTGAAAATAGGGCTTTCTTTGGCGCTACTTTGTTCAAATGAAACGATGCGTTTTGTACAAAACGATGTCGTTTCATTCACTATTTGTAAAAAAAAAAAAACCCAAAATAGTGTTGTTTTGAACAACACTATGTATCTTTTTTTGCCCTTGACGCTCATTTGCAGTGCCTGTTTCTCCTACTCTCTCTCTTCCACTTGCCCACAAACCCTGACACGGCCCACACCCCCTCATGGCCTACCACAATGATGAAAGGGGCAAGGGAGACAAGCCCTGCAAGCGGCTCTAGAGCAGCTGCACAGAGGCCGCCCTAGCTACCCTGCCCTATCACCATGACTGGACAAAGGTAGGGTAGCTCCCACTCCCCCTGCCCATATAAATACCCCATCACTAGGGGATGAAAAAAGGGAGAACTTACAGGAAACAAGACAACGAAGGAGAGAATGAAAGAGAACTGGAAAAAATAGAAAGGAGGAGAGGGAAGGAAAAGAACGAAATAGAGGACGACAAAGAAAGAGAGAGAACTAGGTGGAGGAAAAAACCAAAAAAAGAGAGAAATGAGAGAAGAGAAACAAGCAGAAAAGAAAAAGAAAAACAGAGAGGGACGAAGAGACAAAAAAAAAAGGAAAACAGAAACAGAGAGGAGGAAGAACAGAAGTAAAACAAAGGAAAAACACATAAAGAAGAAGAAGAAGATCCGTCGACTGGCGAAATAGCTCCCTAGTACACAACCACCTCGTTTGGAAGAAGAACCACCAGCAACACCGCTTGCACCACTGTTAGCCACCGCTAGGTTAACTTTCCAATGCCCTCCTCCTCCTCCTCCTTCTTTTGCTTCGCCACCCCCATCTCTATTATTTTGTTAATGAATAGTAGAGAGCTATTGTTCATGAGCCGGACCAGTTCCGACCTCATCCCCCACAATATAGAGTCTGTTGGGCTGAAATCAACCCAACCCCCTTTTAGGCCAATATTGGCCTAACTCTATTGGGCCAACCTTGGCCTAGTCTCTCTTTTGGGCTAACCTGGACCCAATTTATTTTGGGTCGATCTCGACCTAACCATAATTGGGTTTGGCCCAACCCAATATATTATAATAATAATATATATATAATATTATTATTGTATATTAAATACAAAAAAACAAAAAAATTCAAAAATCCTTTCCAAAAAATTTATGATTTTCTTGCGTATTTTTTTTACCAATTTTGATTAATATTAGTTCGTATATTTATACTGTAAAAATATAAATCTTGTATTAAAATACCTAGTTTTCTCTGAAATGTTGCAATATATATGGAAAACAACAAAAAATATCTTGTTTTCATGCATATGGTCAAGTCTCTAAAAAATATAAAAAGATTTCATGTCGTATTTTCATGCAAAAAAACAATTAAAAAATGGTATTTATTAGCATGCATTTTGAGCTTTAATAACCAGTTTATTAAAGCCAAGAGAACTAGGACAATATTTCAAAAATATCAAAAAAAATATTTTGTTTTCTTTTAATATCTAGGATTACGAACTTATACGTATTCCTAATATTAAATAAGAGTTAATATTTTTTTGTTGACATTAGAACGGTTAGGTTATACTTAATAAGATAAAGATCTCCATACCGAGAACTCCTCTTAAATCTTAAAAAGACTAACAATTAGAAAACACGACAATAGTTTAGTTTTTATCAGATAATCAAACAATGCAGCTTACCTTAGGTATGGCGTATTTTGGGTACTAATACCTTTTATTTACGCAACCAGTCCTCGTGCCTAATCTCTGAGACCAGTTAGGGTTCCTAGTGACCAAAATACTAGGTAGACTCTCATTCCCTCTTTCCACTGATAAAAGACAAGAATTCCTTATCTCTTTTCCTAATTTCCAGATATCATGAATGAACGCATCGTCGTAACGCCGGACACGTGCGACAAGCCTAGCAGAGTTCATTACATGGATCACAGATTTGGTATGATACAATATGTCATCATCTCAATATCATTAATTTATTTTAAAGTCAAATCATATTTTTACTGGTTGTTCGGGTTGTATTTAGACTCACCAAATCGACTAGTAATATCAAGGCAACTCCCACATAATTTAATTTAAAATCTGGACTATGTATAAAGTTATGTTGAAAGATTGTAAGATTGACTTGTGAAATCGAGTTTAATGATACTGTCAAAAAATTTCTCTTTATTTAAATATTTTTATGTTTTAAAAAAAATAACTTGACATGAAGTGGAGCGCATTACAATTATCTAAGAATTTTTATTTGATCAATAAGTTGAGCAACAAGCAATCAAAATCGAACATTTTACTACAGCATGCAAAATCAATATTCTACAAAAGAACACCAATCCTTCCCGACTTGCTGTTCTTTGCTACCGAGTTGAAGACTTCAAAGCCAATTAATTACCCATAGGATGGCCGAGTGTTCAACCGCTATAGCAAAATCAATATTTATGTTGCCCTTTTTAAAGTATCTGTTTGTTCTAGTTTTACCTTTCATAAGTTTCTCTTAACCATGGCCAGTCTTTTTTTTTCTTTTTTCTTTTTTATGTAACTCATGCTTTTAAAAAAACATAAATTCACTCAAAAACTATCATAAAGACAGATTTATTATCTCCATTCCTCTTTTCTGTCCCTTCTATATATGTTCTTGCTGTCTTAAAACATTGCGATCACATTGATTTGGAATCTTTCAATAATAACATAGGATGAGAGAGTTCGAAGTAAGACAATGGGATGGAGAAATCAAAGCATCTGTTCAGATTGTATTCTTCGATGATTTGCCAAAGGCCTTATGATCCAATTCCATCGTAAAAAGCTGGCTAGTCCAGCCTAGCAAGTTACAAATATAAACCAGTAAGGTCAACAAACAAAGCTAATTCTTGTATTTATTTACACGAGCAAAAATTACAACACATGGCTTGTTTCTTTACACAAGCTCTACAGGTCCTAAAATTGAGTCACATGTGGAATTTACTCACATTTTTCTTTCATATCTTCTCTTTTCCTTTCTATAAAAGGGTGTTAACAAGCAATTCTGGCATGCATGGACTATTTTCTACAACAATCAGTGTAAAAACAAAGGCAGCACTATCTGGATCTCTTCATTCATTCATTGCAAAATTCCTTCCGTCAGGGGTGCTGTTATCTTGATTTTGCTGAGCAGCGAATAAAATCTTTTGGCCCTCATCAGAAGTTAGTGGCGGATTTGTGCACTGTACGCTATCACCCTCAGATAATGAGACCGATGTCACAGCAGTCACTGGTACGTTAACCAAAGGCACCTCTGGTTCATTGCTACCACCTTGAGTGGCACTATCTTTCCCACCACCTGTAGCTGACATAGGATTTGAAAACAGCCATCAGCATGCAGATGCATGAAAATCTGATGTGCAAATGTAAATTGAGCTGTGGAGGAGATAGCTTCAATGACTAGGAACCATGAACATCTTGTTGAGAGAGGTGAGATGCATAAGAGGGAAGCTATACACACTAATCCAAAGACAAATTTTATGCGACCTTGAGTAAGAAAATTAAACTTGTTGCTTCATAAGGTGGAGTAAATGACCTGTATGAATAACGGTAGCAGCAGGCAGGCTTGCATTGGATGGCACAAATGAGGTTCCAGGTCCCTTTTTCATCTTTGACTGCAAAAACACAACCACAATGGTCATGATGCATGTGTCCACTTCAATTTCAGTCAACTTTCTCTTCGACAATAAAAACATTCAATCTACTATTGACCTTGCAAATGAACCCTTTTTTTCCCTTGGCTACATGCCACCACCAAACAAAGAAAAACATGTCCTAGATCATGTTTTCATGCAGAATAGTTTATTAGAAATCTACACCAAACAGAGAAAAACATGTCCTAGATCATGTTTTCATGCAGAATAGTTTATTAGAAATCTAAGACTGACAAGTGCATTTTTGCCGTGTCCATCACCCTTGGATTCAATGGTGGGACTTGAACGAATGAAAGTTGGACACCCTTGGATTCAATGGTCTCGGGACTTGAACCAATGAAAGTTGTGTGTCTACTTTCTCACGTTAGTTATCTTTGTATATAAGCTGTAGATTCCATATTACTACATATGTGATTAATGAAGTCTCTGGCATGCCAAACAAAACATCATTGAAGAGCAAGTTAGCACCCATACCTTCACATTTTCTTCACAATGCTTCACAACAACTGAGATATTAGCATAACGGCCATGCAATAGTGCATAAGCCCACAAGAGAAGCTTCCTTGGAATGCTAAGATCAAGAATTTCAACTCCGTCCAAGTTAGGCTGAACTTGGGCTTGTACTGCCAGCCGAGATGGAACTAAACAAAGGTTGATACCAGATGGGAGCATTACACAGGAACTCTCACGGTAGAAATTATAAGAGCTCCTAAACAGAGAGGTTGCAGTCTCAATATTTTCATCTGAAACTTTCTTAATCACTATATTCTTGATTCTACTCAACATGGGGTTCCATTTTGTTTCAAGATTTCCCAAGGAGGTAGAATCCTCAAATGATTGACTCCATAACTCATTTGTTTGCAGATCAATACAGAGCAAAAGACTACTTTCCAAACTGCTATCTGATGAGTTAAGGGCATGTATCTCACTTTGGAGTCCAGATTGTACGGGGGTGATCAATGCCAAACTGATTATAAGAGATCGACACCAGGCAAAGGACGCATGCCTGCATACCTTTGCACAGTTGCTATTGGACAACTTGGGATTTTTAAAGCGCTTTCGAATCTTCTCATTTATTGCTTCAAGTGTCTCAAGCTTTCCATTCCCCTCTAGTGAAGCAATATATCTGTGGAGATATCTGTAACAAGGTAGTAAATTCTTAGACAGGTACAACTAAGAGAAGACAATAGGCCGAATAACAATTAGCAATACCATGCCAAAAACACAAATTCATAAACATCAGTTATCTTGATATGAGTCAGAATACTGACATCTCATAACTAAATTTTATATTGCTGAACAATTAAGAATTTGATAGAAGACTTGTGATTAATAGGGTATCAATGATACAGAAATTTTCAAAAAACGTTGCTAGACAGTTTGAGGGAGAAGTCAGCAATCTGAAATTATGACAAAGGTTAGCACATAATGCTACGATGAAGTCATTCAGAATAAGATATTTTCACAAGTAAACACCTAAGTTGAACAATTCATTTCTAGATGAACCACTAACAAAATTATAATGGAAGAAGCCAAAAGAAGTTCACCATAAAAGATAAGGACAAAATCTAACAAATATTCTAGTTACCCATATAAGCTGCTCTCAGAAATTACTGGGCTTCTGATCTCAGGCAAGCTTAATATCTCTGGCCATAAGTTCCCCTGTTCCATAAACAATGAGAACATCTTCTCCAGTTGCTGACCAGAGTTACCAGGAACACCAGAGTCGGCAGTCTCAGCTTGAGATATCAATAATATAAGGGTCTTGATAAACCTCCCAAGAGCTACTGGTACAAGATCTTCAATGCACAACGAAAACTGGATTTAAATTGAAATTAGATTCCAAAATGAATACTCAAATAAAGATCATGGAACATGGAATGAAATCATAAACGTAGATAAGCCTAGGAATTTCTATGTTGATAATGATAGGAAGATATTATTTGGCTAGGCATGAGATAACTAACAAGCTGCAGTTGCATGCAGAGCCCTTGACAATAATTAAAAAAATCCTGTTTGTATTCCATTTCCTACACTCTTAACACAAAATGAGTGAAAAAATTAAGAGCAGAAATATAAAGGTGGAGAGCACTTTGATATTCAAAGTATAGCCATGTCTATATCGATGGTGTTGTTAACAAAAGTATGAACATTTTTCTGATATACAATTTTAATTGCAACAATCAAGCATTTGTGAAGTCGTTTCCTAGATATGATGGGATGACTAAAATGGAAGCAGGCATGGCTCTTGCCAGGCAATGTAAAAGAAAACAAAGTTTAAAAGGGTTGAGCTTTTACCCTCTTATCTGCCCTTAGAGATATAAATGCTCGATCAAGTGTACAAATGTCTCCAGTTTCTTCCAACAATTTCAGATAGAACAACAAATACTTCCGAATGCATGTAATAAATTTCCGGGAACTTTCTGGTAAGTTTACTTCAAGGGCCTTTTTGTTCCCAGAAAAACCTGGTGTTTTGCGCCTGACATCCAAATATAATAAACAAATGCAATGCACGTCAGCATTAACAGCAAGATGAGCAACAACTAGAATATGCTAATTATCAAGGGGATTTTGATACCACCAAGAGACAAAGTGACTTGATGTTTTTATGAAATGAATTAGGGAAATTTCAGTGAGAAGATTTGTTGCATGTATTAGATAAAGTTGGGATTTGAAGGACAATGCCCTTTCACATTTCTATGTCAATTTTACAAATGGCATTCTTCTTTCCCCATGAATGATTTTCACGTAATTTCCATGCTACTATTGCTGGTAAATCAAGAAAGCCTTCAACATGAACCATGGAATAGCAGTGAGACCATGTTCTCTACGAAGTGATAAACCACCAGAAAAATTTGTCTAGATCTTATGTCTATGTGGCCCCCAAATTTTGCACAAATAATTGTGAAATAGGTAGGGAATAAAGGAGCTAATACCTTCCTTTTTTGACCATCCCATCAATCTCCCACATATTTATAGTGAAGGATGAGCGAGAAGATTTGAAGCAAAAAGAAAGTTCATCCTTTGCTCTCTCCAAATCACCATTCAAACCCCTTTTATACAGTCCTTGTGCAAGCATGTATCTGGCCTTGTGAAAATGTTTGAGATCGCCTTCAACACAAACTTCCAAAGCAGAAATGCAATCATTGTAAAGCATTTGCCACACCTCTTCTAACTGAACTGATTCCTCATGTTTTCTCTCAAAACTTTCCTCAGTGCTTCTGTCCTCAATATTATCTGCTGAACATGACACTTCAGGTGCAAATATACTAAGTATGCTCATGACAGAATCCTTTGTTGATTCATTAAACGAATATTCTGCAAGGACCTGTAACAAAGAAAAGATAAGATATAAAGATAATATGCAGGCATCTGATAAATATAAATATTGTGTAATTCCTAGAACTGTAAGATGATAACCATTGAAACACAAGTAAACATCACGAAGAAGCCAAACACACACACAACACAAGTACAGAGATTGCAGTTCAATCCAAAAGCACAACATGTGCTGGAAAACAAGTCCAAAAGGATAAGAAAAGGAGTTAGTGATAAAAATAGGAATCTCTCTCTTCGAAGTCTGTTTCTATGAAAGGTGCAGGCCAGAGAAGAAACCTTTAAAACCTCCAGATTCAGTCTTCCAGATTTGCAAAGTAACTTTAGGCGAGAAGCATGCATCCTATAGACAGGATCCACAGCTGATGAATTCAAAGCGATAGCTACACTATAATATGATAGTGATGTCTCATATGAGTATCCAAGCTTTTCGCAGAGTTTCCCCATGTAGAATGCATGTGACCAATCCTGCCTGCAACATCAACAAATTCTATAAAGTCTATATAGGAGTATCATAATAAAAGAATAAAACAGTAATATCGTATGAAAAAGGATCCATAAAACAGTAATATCATATGAGAAAGGATCCATTACTTTTGTGTGTGAGCTTTCTTAAAATGCTTCAATGAGTTCTCACAAAATGCCATCCATACTGCATCTTTCGAGGGTATGGCAGATCTTTGGTCATAAAAAGGCACCACATTCTGAAGGCTGTCATAGCAGACCAGTGCCAGCAACTCATGTATCTCACACTAGAGACAGATAAAGTTCCATGCTGGTTAAAACAAATTATACCAAGAATACAAATCATCAAGGTAGAAACCTTAAATTATGTTCAGTAAACTTGCTGGACATGCATTCTGTCTAATAAGATATACTTTGTTTATGTTTAATGTGGATTTCCTAAATGAAAGTAGTTGATGATGGAATGGCACTAAATAATACTTCAAAAACAATCCATCATAAGTTGCTTCAGAACTTTCAGTGTGATATCATGTAATCATCCTCAAATAAACCATGAGAATGTGTCCCATCTCAAACAAGCCACATGCACAGCAAGCTGCTGTATAGATTAAGGCACCTCCATACAGTTTAAGAAATGAAGGATATAACTATAGAAACAGTCTAGAAACCAGAAAAGAATATATCTGGTGCCCCTCGTATATAATACTGAGAAAGGACAAACCTGCTGGGCTGGTGTCTTTGCTAAAGCCAAACTCATTAATAGACAACGCCTACTCCTCCTTCGACTTGTGTCAACTCTTTGAGGTAGAGTAACATTTTTTCTCCACCCTGCCACATTTATGTGCTTACTTCCATCATTAAGCAACAAGTCTACCTCCTGCTTTAGTGAAAACAAAAAAACATTCAAACTAAGTCTAGAAAAAACTGTAAACCACACCAGCTATCTTTGGTTTTCAGAGTAATGAAAATTAAACTGACACTAAAATAAACCTTGCCTCATCGTAAGTATTTCCAAGCCGTTGCCAACTTTCAAAGCGTAGAGGGTTGTACAGTAGATCATATTTAAAGAGATTTGCATTTTGTTGTACGAACTCTTCCCCTTCCTTGGTCAGTACAAAGCCTGGCCATTTATCAGTTGCATTCATTTCCTCTGAAAGGGCTAGGAAATAATACAAGTTGCAATACACTTCAAAATATGGCTCGGAGCTGAATAAGTAAATTATTCATGGAGTTAGCTCATTCTTTAAAGGTAGCGCACCTCAAAAAGAAGTTATATCTTATCTGAGTAAGAAAATACCTTCTGACCATCAATGCCCTGTGCTGTTTGACACTTCCTGCATCAGGAAATATTACCTTTGTTATGGTTTCAAGATACCCTTCAGATCCAGCCTCATCTGAGAGTTTGTCTTCACATAAATCAGGATCATCTAAAAATTTATCTATTGCATTTCCAGCAAGAACTTCTTCTGGCGGTTGTGGAAAGTGTTTGCGTATAGCTCTTAACACTCTACGAAGTTTTATCAATCCAGTTTTCTGAGATGCATATGCACACAACTGCATTAAAACAGACCTTATACAAATGGTGAGAGGAGAGATAGAGAGAGTACTTACTGACGAAGCTCTTGCACATGGCAGTATATACTGAAAAACATCAGCACATTGTTCCTTGGACTGATAATCTCCACGACTGGTATTTTTGTGAGTGGCTAGGTCATCGTCATAGGAAGAATCAGATCGAATATTGAGACCGTACAAGCAGAAAAAGCACTGATCCAAAGCATTATCAATTAGTAACTCAAGTTCCTCTCTTTCATCTTCACTAAGTTCATTGATATGTTCTATGGGTTTTTCTCCTTTGTTCTTCCCCTCATTGCCACCTACTTTTCTGCATTCTACATCTGCATGGTCTTTCTCTAGACCTGCAGGAGATGATACATCTTTGGAAGAAATCCCTCCAAAACCATCACTCATAGTAGCACTTACTTCATTGATTTCAGCTCCAACCCCCTCTACACCCAATGTATTTAATATTGTCTCAGTTTTGAATGTTTTGTTTGGGCTATAAAGCTTGTCATCATGTTGAATTGCTTCTATGTTGGAAGAGTTTGAATTGGACTTGAGCTTCATGTCCAATGCCAAGAGATGCTTTATTGCAAATTTAAGAAATGTTCCTTCCTCCCCTTCACCATCCCCGCCAGCACAGCAGAGGCCATACTCAGCAAGTAAGTCATGGATTGCAACAATTAGTTCAACCTAGCATTGGAAATAAGAATTCAAGAAAAAAATATGAGAAGAAGAAAAGATTGCAAATGATTAATATGCCCTCACATCCAATGTTTAATTTTACATTAGAAAAGTATAGCTTACTTGGGTTTTAACAGGGATGGTATGGACAAGATGTTGAAGCTTGCAGTATGCAATGCCTGCATCAACAAAGCAGCAAATTTGCTTTTGTTCTAATTCTTCACTAATCGCTGGCACAGAAGATTTCTTAGATAAGTAATTTGCAATATGGCACATGACAGCCAGCAGCAAAGACTGAATGTCGCCAATACTGCCAAAGGGAATGATTTTTCCATTCTGCAAGCATAATATATACACAAATGCATGATTCTGTGGCAATGGAAATAATGATAACTATGCAGGAGGTGAAAAGAGCCATTACTCAAAACAACAGAATCATACGGTCACAAGCTGCATTTGCATCATGTACAGAAAAATCTATAAACTGTAAATTTTGTCTGAACTGATGAAACAAATTGCTGTTCTTTGACAAAAAAAAAGACAATAAAAAAGTATTTCTTTTTATAAACAACTTACAGAATCAACAGATGGACCCAGAAAGTTCTTGAATTGTGATACACATTGTGAAATTGCTTTCACTTCCTCCATCACCAAGTCATTCCAGTGCTTCTCTGGATTTTCTTTTGACACTATATCAGAGGCATAGTATGCCTTTAACTCAGACTTCTGATGGAAGGTTACATATCCATCCATACCAGCTAGTATCAAGAGTATTTCCAGCTTCCGTTGGTGACTCTTCAAGCATACCTCAATTTCCATTGGCTTTGCCTTCTCACATGCTTCAATTAATGTATCTAATGCTGAAAGTTCGATGCATGTAAATTCTTCACCTTTCTTATCAGCAGCTGGCAATGGCAATACATTGAGGTGAACATGCTTGGAAGAGAATAGAAGTGGAGCAAGCAAGTCTATACAATCTGAATACATTTCTTTCTCAATCATCTCTCCTACCGTCTTCTCAAGCAAGAGATCAAGCTTTAATAGATTAATTCCATGCAGAATCCTGTCTACAGTTAACTCTTTATCAATCTTCAGGTGTGGAAGACAGACTGATGGAGCACTGTTTGTTACTTCCTTCTTTGCCAAAACAGACAAGGAAATACAGAACTCTCCATGAGCTTTTGCCTTGTTTCCATCCACAATAGACAATTTCCCACTCAACCAGAAATACCGAACCCAGAAGGAACTTTTGTTGCCCAATAAGGAAATGTTTAAAAGTGAATCCCAGCCTCCAGTGCCTTCTTTTAATGTTTCATCACTATCTTGGAAACTCTTATCTGAAGAGAAATTTATATTTCCAGATACATGAGTCAAGTGAAAAGGATAATCCAAAGCTACTGATTCAATTATTTTACAAAGATGATAGGAAGCCTCTGACAAATATTCAGACATCTTGGAAACATTTGAAGGTAACGATCCAAGATCATAATATAGTTCAGCTAGAAAAAGGCAGCATTCAGGCGTCCTATCTCTCCCCCAATGTCTTGTCAACCTCTCCAACTCCAAGAATTTGACATTCGCATCTTGATACTTAAGGCCCCTGCTTGCAGCATGTTCCAAAAGCAAATGGCCCATATGGTAAGCACCATAATTTTTTGAAGTTTCCCTTACAAAATCAGCCACATCATTGTGTTCCGTATCCAATGAATTAGCCTGATCAAAACATGGAACCGAACAACTACCCACAAGATCAGAATCCTCATTTTTAACTATGAAAGGTTCTATGAGCTGAACTACGACTTTGGCCAGATCCTTTCCGGTATCAAAATCCAATTCTTCTTTTCCTGGTTTACGACTCCTAAGACGAGTGCTCCGCCTCTCATGAGGCTGTTCATCAATAATATTTGGATCCCTTTCCTTAACACTGCTGGCTCTTTCAGAGTTACAATCAACAAAAGACATGCTTTGAACGCTAGGGATGGATTTTGACCCTTTCTTTTCCACAGACTCCATGATAATTTCCATATTTGAAGGCATGTTTATAGTTAACCTGATATCCCCTGATCTGCATACTGCGTCACCCCCCATCTCAGAACCAAAACCATTGAGTTTAAGTAAAATTTCCAGAATGGCATCAGTGAGAGCTGCCCATGAAACTTCAGGTAGGAGAAATTCTATGTTGTGGTTTGCCCGTTTACATGCAATACCCTCATCAAGATTTTCATCGGTTGCTTTTCTCTTATCAAGAAATTTAAGCCTGACATGCTTAGGTTCCAGCTTATCTATACCTCTAGGAGAAAATGGAACTGGCTCCGACTCTTCAATAGTATTTTTGACATGCAAAGCACGAGAATGTGAAGGCCAATGTCTCAAAATTAACTCTGCTACAGAAAGGCATGCGACCTCATCACCAATGGCAATAAGAACTTCCAATAGTTTCTCCATGCAATTCCCTGAATGCATGACAAAGAGAGAAGACAAACTTGTCCACATCATAAAAAAAAAAATGATGCAATTTTACTGAAAACTGTAACGTGTAAACACTAAGAATGAAAGATATATCCAAACAATCAACACAAACAAACACTAAACAAAGAGTTTGGACGCTGGCCAAGCAACAAATTATAGAACATTGGAACAACAAGATAACTGCTTACAATTATTTGGGCTACATAGAAGCCCTTGCTCAAACGCCCAACGTGAAATACTCAACAAACCCATCGAGCAAGATAATGTTCCCAGCTGATTCCAGACAACAGAATCTTTGGTATCAATCTCTACAGCTTGGAGGTAACAGCGAAGAGCACTCTCATAATGACTAGGACCTTGTTGAAGAAAAACAGTTGCAAGATTCTTCAGCACCAAGAATCTACAAAACAACAAAATCAATAGCATATCATATAACCCTCCAAAAAAATTAACAGAAAATGCAATAGATACAGACCTGAGTTGTAGCAAATGACCATCACTCGCATTACGATCAGCCTAAAAGAACAAATAAACAACATACTTAACAATCTACGCAAGCACGGCGAACAAATTAATATTTAAAAATTAGCCTTCAGAAAAGAAAAGCAAAAAAATAAATAAAAATACCTGAGCATTTGATATTAACGGATCTTTTAAAACCGATTCCAATAACTCGCATGCCTTATCATACTCTTTCGCTTGTAATTTAAGCAGCCCATCATGATAATTTTGTGTAAGATGAAATTCCTGAAATTTGTAATTCAACCTCCCAATTACTAAGAGAAAAAAAATCACCCAATTGGCGATGAAATTAGGTTTAAAAAAAAAAAATGATATGTGCATTAATTTTAATAACAGAATGTGTAGTAATTAGAGTAAATAAATGTTACTTTATTACTTTATTGTTCAAGAGTTAAAGGAGGGAGAGAGATACGAGCCTGGGCTTCTTTAGTCGGGGCTAAGGGTTCCCATTGCTCTTTAGAATCAGTATCGTTAATGGCTGCAATAGAGAACTGAGAAACACCCAAGTTTCATTAAATGACAGCGTTAATCGCTGATTAATCAAGCTAATAATTTCAAGAAATTAACCTACCATTATTCAGCTCTCGCGATTACGGTCTTGATTCTTCGATTTCTTCTTCTTTGCTTCAGATTTTTTTAGGCGGGTTCGTTTAGTCGCGTATTTTTTCATTAGTATTACAGTGTCTTGGGCTCTGTGATTTTACTATTATGGGCTTCCTAATAAACCCCCCTCGGAAAAACATTGTGGTTTATTCGTCATTCTGCCTCCAAAAGGCACCATTTAGTTTCTCTTCTCCGTCTTCTAGGATAATCAGAATGGATATTCAGTAGACGAGCAGTCGTTCGTTGAGATTGATCTGCTATGCTACATTGTTGGGTTCAGTAGCAGCAGGCCAGCTCTTGGCGACGGTAATGTTTTGATTGTTGGGGGAGGAAACACTTCCTCTGCAAATGGGTTCTCGCGTTTCCGAACTGAAAGGGCTGGTATGGAGTGGAGATACCGTATCCTGCTTCTGTATTTATTTCTTTTTTCATCTGTTTTTTTGTTGGTAATTCTGAATCTTAAATCCCCATTTGCCTGATGATAGATACCTGCTAGCTTTTACTATACAATTGAAGAAAGATGATTCTGAACCGGAATAGAAGATTGTTAGATACGGATTTTCAAGACTGATGATATTCTTGATCACAACCAGGTTTGTGATGAACTATTCTATTATTGGGAATCCCACACTGGGCTTGGTATTGCTTTGTTTGAGAATGGCTTTCATCATTCCTAGTTTTCTTCCATCTTTATCTGCTGGTGAGGAATGCAAGGCCAGAGACATTGGATAAAAGTATTTCCATCATTTTTGTAGTTTTCCTCTTTTGATGTCAGAATTGTTTGAGCAGAGACCATCTTTCCCCAGATCCTATTCTTTAGCAAGTGTGGCGTGACCTCTGGTACTGCCCATTTGAATATTTCAATTCGTTTCATAGGAGTTCTGATGCATCAGCGAGCCTTCTCCTGGAAATTTTCTATGAATGTCGTGAACTTTTCACGAGGCCTATGCTTCCGTCCACCCAACTATAACAACATGCAATGTCGGTGTTTTACCAAACTTAGTAAAAGCATTAGTTAGAAAAGTACTGAGAAAGCATTACATTTTCACATAACCGCTAATAAGAATCATCGTGGTTTTATTAATGAATTATTATAACCGCTAATGTAAATAGAAATTGTTAGGGATGTTTAAAAAAACCGACCAACTAATTAAACTGAAAAAACCGAGAACAAAATTAATCGAAGAAACTGAACCGATAGAAAAAACCGAATAAACCGATTAAAAAATAAAAAAAAACCACCGGGTCCGGTTCGGTTCTGGTTTAAAAAAGCTTAAACCGATTGAACCAAACCAAACTGGTTTAAAAAAAAGTATAAAAAGAACCATCTCTAACCCTAACTAAATCACTTTTCCACTTTCCAGCTGCCAACCCCCCCTCCCCCTCCATCCTTCACTTTTCCTCTTCCCTTTCCCGGAACCCTAAATTACCCACTTCCCCCCCCTCAAGCCTTCCTTTCCCAGCAACCGCCACCCTTCTCAAGCCTTCCTTTCCGGCCGCCAACCCCCCCTCCCCCTCCAGCCTTTCCCTTTTCCCCTTCCCCTTCCACAACCCTAAATCACTCCCTTCCCTTGCCTTCCCAGCAGCCACTCCCCCCCCCCCCTCAAGCCTT
>Ga0325400_1002578_pt1 | contig 16001 bp, 14 predicted proteins | sample PopdelMetagenome_2_FD_205662 | JGI IMG/M metagenome (GOLD analysis project Ga0325400, IMG submission 205662) | Populus deltoides microbial communities from Bellville, Georgia, United States - Xylem-PdKOR-R1 | ecosystem: Host-associated > Plants > Phyllosphere > Stem > Wood/Secondary xylem... | reverse complement strand
TATCAAGGTAAAAAATAATCAAGGAGTGAACCAAACGACAATGGAAAATTAAGAAGGATGTGCGATGCAAACCAGCCAAAAAGGAAAGAGCAAGCAAACCTTGCGAAAGAAAATGTACTCTAAGGACAGTGATGATCTAGTCAAAGAGAACGTAACATGGAAAAAAAAGCTCAGATTTCTCTCATGAATTAAGATCTTAAAAGATAAATTAAGATCTTCATATCGGTAAAAAACAGATGAATGCGAAGGACATGCAAACCAAGTAAGACCACCATGCATTCAAACAAATAGAGAAAAGGTCTTCCTTAATAGAACTTGAAACCCGTATCAGTCAGGATTTACAGTGGCAGAACCAGCACTTGAAGGTTGTTCCCGATGAGCACAAAAGCACAAGTTTTTGTTTAGAAACAGAGGAAAAACATTTGAGAATAGTTTAGTTTCCATGAAAAACAAAAACATATAAAACACATAACCAAACTTTTTAGAAGCAGCATATGGTGTCCTTCCCTCCTGCTTACCTGTTTTGAAACAATGTTTTTCTTTTTTTTTTCTTTTTTTAATATTAATAAATCAAAATAATCTAAAAACATTAAAAAAGTTAATTCAAAACAAAATGCATTAATATTTTAATTATTTTTTTCAAAGTGCCATGAATTTTGCACTAACCTTTTAAAAAATAAATTTTGGTTTTTATTTTTTTATTGTTATTTATTTTGCTTTTATTGTTTTTATAAGTTGATTTTTTTTTTAATTTTATCCCTTAATATTTTATTTCATTTAATTTCTGTATCCAATTTGGGTCTCATTCTTTTAATTACTATTTTTTAATCTTTTTTCTTAATTTATTTTATTTTTCAATTTAGTCCCTCATTATTTTCTGTCATTTAATTTTTATATCATATTTGGTTCTTATTTTTTGTATTGCTATTTATTTTGTTTTTTTTAACTTTGGATGATTAAAAATTTTGCTTCGTGATTTTTTCATATTTTTTCTTCTATAGGATAATCTCGGATTCATGATCCCATTCACAAGTTTTGAATATTAACTGATTTACTTCAGTCTTTTTTAGGACTAATTTTTTTTTAATTTTATCTTTCGACATTAAATTATTGAACCTTGAGTTTCATGATTTTATTTTATCTTGTTTTTTTTTCTATGAGGTTATCCTAATCTTATATCTTAAGTCATGAGCTAATCAAGTTAATCTAAGTTGACTGAAGTTTGTTTTTCAACGTGTTTTTTTAAATTGATTTTTTTTTTCAGTTTTGTCTTTCATCATTTAGTTTGCTCAGGAGTTAAACTCTATTTTTTTTATTTAATATTTCTATGTGGAGGTTATCATGGTCTCAAAATCATGTAGTAAAATTAGTAAGTTAGGTTGACCAACGTGATAATTAAAAAAAAAACACGATGTTAAAAAACTGAAAATACCCCTTAACTTTGAGCAAGAAAAGGTTGTTCCCAATAATTATTCGATTGTATAAATATGTTATAAAAATTTAGAATATCTCTGATTTCATGTGATAATTATAAAAAAAACCGAGGTTTGAAAAACCAAATGCCCTTTCCCTTAGAAAAAGAAATTTGACCCCAAGGCAATTTGATAATTACACTAAAAATATGAAAATTTAATAATGCTCTAGACATAAGCCTTTTTTTTTTTCATGGATGTAATTATACTGTGCAACAAAATGTAAAAGTATTATTCCATCTTTATATGTAATCTAATTTTTAATATTTTTAAAAAATAAATCAATTATTTTACTGTGAATTTACAATCAATAATAAACACTAATTCTTTTTAATTATATATTAAATAAGATGGATTAAATCATAATACTGTTAATATAACCAGTGAAATACTTTAATTTATTTTGTTTGATCATTTTATAATACTTTTTTTTATTAATATTGTTGTTCGGGTTTGTTTGCCCGTATTTTAAATAATTTTATAAATTTTAAAATTAATAATTATATAAATCATTTGTAAACCTAAATTTTATAAAACTTGGATTTATAATTTTTAAAAGGTAAACGCACGATCTAACCTTGTTAAACTACAAGTGTGTTTGGTAGTGTGGTTGCGGTTGCTTTTTAAATAGTTTTTCGTGTCAAAATACATGTAAATAATATTTTTTTATTTTTTAAAAATCATTTTTTATATCAGCATATTAAAATGATTTGAAAACACTAAAAACATATTAATTTGAAGTTAATAAAAAAATAAATTTTTTAAAATTTTATCAAAAACACTTTTAAAATACAGAAATAAACAAGAATTACGTCAGAATTATTTTATAACAATTTTATATCATAGCTGAGGTGGCTGAGGTGCGCATGATTGAGAGGGGGTATAGATCGTGGGTTTGAATGCTGTTGGCAATAATATTTCGTTCCTGTCTAATTCTTCTGAGTCAGGCCCTTTTATGTCCTTTCGTTTTTTCTTTTTTTTTTCGCAATCAAGATTTGTTTTTACACTTTTGCTTATTTTTTAGTTTAGATATAATTTTTAAATACTAATATAAATTTTCAATAAAATTTTATTTTTATTTTTAAAATTTTTAATATAATTTTATTATATTTGTGATATTTTTAACTTTTAATCACATATAAAATAAAGAGTATGCTATTTTAATATTTTTTAAAATTATTTTAACAATCATAAAATATTTATTTTTTTAATAGAAACAATAATTTTAGTTAAAATCCTTGTATTCATTAATAAAAATAAAAAAATATATTAATAAAAAAAGTTTGATTTTGTTTTTAAATGAGTATATTTTAGAATTTAATAATAATGCTAAAAAACTCGTTGCGTTGACATACAAAGTTGCGAACGTTTTCACCGATGATCGTACCGCTTTCTAGGAGAGAAAAGAGAATCTACCATAACACCCTCCACGCTAACCATCTCATTTTTAAATTACCAAATTTACCCTCAACACCTAAACATTATTTCAATGCCCAACATAGGACACCACTGCCATCAACCAATGATTATAAGGGCAAGTCAGGTCGAGAAAGTGAAAGGAAAAAAAAAAAAAGATTTTGCTGTCTTCGGAGGTGAATCTGTAATTAAATCAGAGAGAATTAGCAAATGAGGGGGAGAGAGAGAGGATTAACAACAAAAGTAAATTGATCTCCTAAGTCTAACTACAAAGTAATCACGTTAATCGATGATTAGAACTGTCTCTTTATAAAATCTTAGAATCTCTGTTTCTGCCTCTTGTTGTCTTTTTTTTAGCTCGGTTTTGCGACTTTAGCGACAGATTCTCCCATTCTCGGTACGTCTCTGTGTATGTCTTCGATTGTAAGATGTTTGACTTTTTTATGTTTGATTGTAAGATCTGTGGGAAGCTGGGGTTCTTTACTTGATTTAAGAATTTCATTTCTTGTTTTCTTTTTTCTTTTCTTTTCTCTGTAATTCGAGCTTAATTTGATATGATTTTGATAATTTCCCATTCTCCTTTTCATTTATTTTTTCTCTTCTTTTTAAAGTTGAGAGTTGTTCAAATTAGGGCTACGAAATGCACTGGCATGTTAATTGAATTGGGTGAAATCATCAATTAATTGAGTGATTAAGCTGTCATGCTTGGAAATGTGAAATCTTGGGATTTATGAAATTCTTGGGAGTAACAATTTTATTAAATTTCACTGCTTTGTAAAAACTGAAAGGGGTTTTTGAAATTGTTTGTGATCTCAGCCATGCATGACTACTTATGGGTGTGCTTTTTTATTCATGGGGTGTTCTTGTTTCTTCAAAATTTAGGGAACTGGGGAAACTACTTAGACAGTAGAATTTATTTACGGTAGACTAAGAGCAGTTGTTTATTAAAATATTTAGATGGATCTCACTGTTGGAGAAATTATCGTGGGAAATTCCACTGATGGGGCTCACAGCCATGGTTTTAAATTTTGGTTAGGATCGCTACTCCGTGGCGATTGCGGGTTAGGTAATGGTAATGGCTGTTGCTGAGTTGTTTAGTGCGTAGGTTTTAACAGTTTTACTATATAAATGACAATTTTGATACTTTAAATGAGTAAATACCTTAGTTTTCATGGAACATACGCATGTTATCTTATTACCTGATTATTGGCAACTGAGCTTAGTACATGCATAGCTAAGAGATTCTTTCAATTATCTCCCAGAAGTAATACATCGATAGTTTTCAAATGAAATGGCCACAACATGTTGAGCAATCAACGTCTGTTACTGGCCATCAATGGCTGTTAGAGGTGTTATTCTGAAATCGTTCCTCGTTCACTGAATAGTGGAATCCCACCCCTCTGATTTCCTTTCAAGGCAATTATTTGATTCCATGCTCACAACACATGGATTTTATCAACAATGAGACCTGTAGAGTGTACAGATTGTTGTTCTTGACGCAACTGTTCCTAGCGTGCTACTAAAATTTCCATATCAGGTTTTCATAATTTATTTTGAGCAACCCATTGGGTTGTTGATTGTTTCATATGTGTTAGCTTTTATGTCATCGCCTGAAGGAGGAGATTTCTATGCATGTATGAAATGTTTCTTTTAAAGCCAACTTCTTTTAGTAATAATGAACCAGTTTCCTTGAAATGCCATGCTGAAATGTTTGTATTTATGTTCCAGTTCTAAAGCCACCTCAACATGCTAGTGCATATATACAACACTGATATATTTGTGTAATTGCTTTCACGTTTCTCTGAATTTCTGCCTTTTCCTTTCCTTTTGAATAGGCAAATGGATGGGTCATCTTACAGAGGCAGCAGTAGTGTGGATATTTATTTACAAAATTATAAGCTTGGTAAAACACTTGGAATCGGTTCCTTTGGCAAGGTGAAAATAGCAGAGCATGCTTTGACGGGGCACAAAGTTGCCATCAAGATACTTAACCGCCGTAAGATAAAAAACATGGATATGGAAGAAAAAGGTATGTATTGCCTGTGACTCTTTTTCTATCAAAACAAGTAGATGTGATTGGGTAATCTGCTGTTCCATTAACTTCAATGATGGATGCTCCTATTTGTGATGTGAATGGATGATTTCTTTCCATAGTAAATGTAATAGCATTTATATGACTAAAAGGAGGCCATTTGAAACTTTAAATGAAAAATGCTATACTGAGACCATCAAGATTTATATATGAAGTTATTTAAACATTTTTCTAGGGAGTTTAAGTAAGGTTTTGTTCTTTTCCTTGTGGGTGATAGTTTTGTTCAAATTTTCAAGGATTGTTGCAGCTCAATTTCATGGGCTTATGCCCTCTGTTGTCTTCCCTTTTGCAGTGAGAAGAGAAATCAAAATCTTGAGATTGTTTATGCATCCTCACATTATACGACTTTATGAGGTTATAGAAACACCGACTGACATATATGTTGTCATGGAGCATGTGAAGTCTGGGGAGCTCTTTGATTATATCGTGGAGAAGGGTAGATTGCAGGAAGATGAGGCACGCAATTTCTTCCAGCAGGTAGTATTGCCTACTAATATGCATCACAAATTTCTTATAATTTATCTTCATTTACAGTATGCCAAATTCTTTCTCGGTGCAGATAATTTCTGGTGTGGAATATTGCCACAGGAATATGGTTGTTCACAGAGACCTTAAGCCTGAGAATTTGTTATTGGATTCTAAATGGAATGTGAAGATAGCTGATTTTGGGCTGAGCAATATAATGCGAGATGGTCATTTTCTAAAGACAAGCTGTGGAAGCCCAAACTATGCCGCCCCAGAGGTATGGAGTTGTGGTATTACTTGTTAATGGATTTATAAACATTTAATTGATAAAACGAAGACGCCCTTCTTTTTCATGCAAAATACAGTTGTCCCTTGTATTGGTTTTAACTTTAAGGTTAATTTCTGCATTATTTGTTGATATATTTATTTTGTAGGTGATTTCTGGGAAATTGTATGCTGGACCTGAAGTAGATGTATGGAGCTGCGGTGTTATATTGTATGCTCTTCTCTGCGGCACACTACCTTTCGATGATGAAAACATTCCCAACCTCTTTAAGAAAATAAAGGTATTGGGAATTCTTTTCACTAAGATCAGTGCATGCCTAATAATGACCTTTCACATAATGCTTTTCATGGCTTTAGATCATCAACATCTTTGGAATATTGTCCAAGTAGTTTGTAGACTTATTTCTATTTATTACTTATCTTACAGATCCAGTTATGCATGCTTGGACTTGAATTTTGCATTTCTGCTGACTGCTCTGGATCCCAGAGTTCATTTCTGTTTTTTGAAACTTTTTTCTTAGATTTGAAGACCCTGCAATATAATTTGCATGCATGGCTTCAATGGACCTCACTTGTTTTGTTGGTTTTTTTTTTCCTGGATGACATGACCATCTTACTTCAGCAGTTAGTTCCCTTCTCATTGTTTTTCTAATAAAAATTTACTGTATAGTAATATTATCATTTTGTTAACTTTATTTACTGGTCTTGGAATTACTGATTTTCTAAATTATTAGGTATTCAGATAAAAAATAACACAATTTAAAATAAAGAGTATTGGCATGGTTTATAATGTGAAGGGGAAGTGCCCATCTTAAGCTTTTGAGTTGGTTATAAGTTCTCTAACATAGTACACTGACTGTCCAGCTGTGACCCATGTCACATTACTTGTTCTTTATGGCTTGTTCTGCCATGTAGATTCTCTTGCATTCGATGGCTCACCTAGCATGTGTCGGAGTTCGATTTAAGAATATAAATCCTGTTTTATTAAGAAAAGTAGTGTGTCCATGGCTTGTAACATTGAGGAGCTTGCCATCAAACAACTTCCGTTAATGGGTGATCATGAGATCTCTAAGACTAGGATCATTTTATCATATTTCAGTGGTCCATGGATTTAACCTATTGTGTTCTCTATCTATGTCTTTAGGGTGGGATATACACTCTTCCCAGCCATTTATCACCTGGAGCAAGAGATCTTATCCCAAGGATGCTTGTGGTTGATCCAATGAAGCGAATGACCATTCCTGAAATTCGTCAACATCAATGGTTCCAAGCTCGCCTTCCCCGTTATTTGGCCGTGCCCCCACCAGATACAATGCAACAAGCTAAAAAGGTTCAGTCTATATTTTTATTGTATATGTATGAAGAGATTTGTCAAGCAATTTAGTGAACCATTGACTGTCATTGCTCAGATTGATGAGGAAATTCTCCAAGAAGTGATCAACATGGGATTTGACAGGAACCAGCTAATTGAATCTCTTCGCAACAGAATGCAAAATGAGGTTTGGTCCTTCTGAAACTCTGTGATTGGTCTATTAGAACTCCTTTTGTATACAATAATCGATATGGTCTCATCACTTACCATGGATTTTTCAGGCTACTGTTGCTTACTATTTGTTACTGGATAATCGATTTCGTGTTTCCAATGGATATCTTGGAGCTGAGTTCCAAGAAACTATGGTGCGTTTGGTTTCCCAAGTCTACTTTAGAGAAGAAGAAAATGTTTCCTCATTGTATTTTATGTATAGGGAGTCATATTGAGTCGATAATGATTTTTTAAAAGAGACTTGGGACCTCTAAATTTTGGCATGCCATATTTGGGTGTGATGGCTGAGGTGGGATAGTACTCTGTGCACTACTGTTTCAATCATTTTTTGATCAATGGTGACATTTTCCTCTTAACAAGCTTTCCATTATATTTCTTCACTTCCTTTTTTCATTTGACCAGGATAAAAACATTGGACCCTTTTTTGTTTCCATAATCATTTTGACCCTTTTTGTTCTGAATTTTATAGGAATGTGCATTCAATGGAATGCAACAGAATGAATCTTCTTCTCCAGCTGGTGGACACCGCCTTCCAGGATTCATGGATTATCAAGGAATGGGTTTGAAATCACAGTTCCTAGTAGAGAGGAAATGGGCTCTTGGACTCCAGGTTAAGTTTCTTTGCTCTTTAGGTGTTTCCAATGGTAGAATGCTAAGAGCCAATTTCTAGTGTGAATCAAGGGGGTTTGATCTGGAAAAGAGTCCAAGGTCATATACAAGTGACATGATATTTGAGGAATGTGGAGTTTTACTTGTTTAGCCCTTTTTGTTTGGGAAGTCTAGGCAATTGTTCAAGCCATGTAGTTTGTAGAACATGTGAAATGATGGTGTGAACAGCTTTATTAAGACTACCTGTGGTTATGTTACAATTATAATTGATCATATATTCCCCCTACACTTTGACAGTCTCGAGCCCACCCTCGTGAAATAATGACAGAAGTTCTCAGAGCTTTGCAAGAACTGAATGTATCCTGGAAGAAAATTGGTCAGTACAATATGAAGTGCAGGTGGATTCCAGGCACTCCTGGTCACCATGAAGGAATGGTTAATGATCCAGTGCACACCAATCATTTCTTTGGGGATGAACCCACCATTATTGAAAATGATGGAGTCACTAATTCACCAAATGTGGTCAAGTTTGAAGTGCAGGTAATGTTAACCATTCTGATTGCTTCTTTGACTATTGCATTTCGATCCTCCTAGAAAGAACTCGTAAAGAAAAAGTTTGTCATTTGTTGGGTTCAGTGGGTGGACAAAAGACAATAATGGAGATTGCTTTATTTTTTTTAGTTTTAAGATGCTCGAAATATTGTTTTGATATAGACGACTGTAAATGTGCAGTGCTGATAAAGGATCATTTTTCATGTCAGTAGCTTTGTAGATTATTGTATTGAGCTGATTTCCAGAGTTTGATGGCTAAGATTGAAGGTTTTACTAATATTTGTGCTATTGCAATGGTTTTGAACAGCTATACAAAACTCGTGATGAGAAGTACCTGCTGGACTTGCAAAGAGTACAAGGCCCGCAGTTTCTCTTTTTGGATCTTTGTGCAGCTTTTCTTGCTCAGCTCCGGGTCCTGTAGGTAGGCTTTTGAGAGGACCATTGCCCACGGATCTCTTGTCATGCATGTGAATAGGAATTCACTCGTGATGTATATAGCTTCTCGACCTGAGCCTGTCTTTACCTTTAAAATTTTCCCTTGGTTTTATGTGGGTAATAGTTGTTTGAGGCCAACATCCTGCTGTGCTGTGGGTAAAATCACCAGTAGTCTTTGTTACGTAAAGTGGTTTTTATCTTAACTAGGATTTCCCTCAAAGTTATGTGACCAATGAGGAATTTTTCTTTTTATAATTTCTAGGAAAGGATTAACCAAATCTAGTTGTTTTCCATGAAGTTATGACATTATTGTAACAATAATTGTGCATGCAATTATTTTTTCGAACTATATGTTACAAACTATGAGCTATGACTTTGAGGTCCTAGTTTCTTCACCCTGACTTCAGTGCAGGATGATGGACTAAACGCCTGAACAAGCATGCAAATTTGGGTGTTCTGCCATGTCCAAGCCTGTAAAGTTGCGAAGTTTTGAAATTAGGGTTTGATTGCACTTGTTAATTCATTTTTGCCTGCGGGTAACAGTTGTGCTGCTGCTGTTCCAGTGAAATGCAGCATTCACTCGACAATTTTACTTGCTGCCTCAGTGCTTTCTTTTTCTATCCTGTTGTTTTATGTGTTCGGATGACAAGAAATACTTTCTTAGAGTCATGGTTTGTCAATCCAAATGTTCCATCCTACCAAAAGAAGATAGTGGAGATCATACAGAATCGGTTTTGCTAATGGTAGTTTGTTTTCATCAGTTGAAATAATATCATACACTTCATTGCTCTGCTATCTTCTTAGAAAAGAATCTACCGAGGAAAAACTAAGATCCATAAGCTTTCCATTAGGATTCAACTTCATGCTTGGCTTTTTCTTGCATCTTGATGTCAGCTAAATCTTTATTAAAAAGTTGAAATAGTTTCATGTTCAAGTGCTAAAGTCCAGATTCCTGAACTCCTGCAAAACGTTTTCCTTTGCATCTTTAGATTTTCTTACTAGACAATAAGAACTAGAATTCATGACAGTTATCCCACTAATCCTTTCGAAGTTATCACCGGTTAAGAATTTAAAGAGCAAAACGGAGACATGGTAATTTTTGCTTACAGTCTGGATGATGCGATCAAGCCTCAAATGCTTCAGGGGCTCTATACATCTGAATTTTCTTTAACTGTTAATGACTTCTGAAATTGATGTAAGATACTTTCTGTTGTTCTCCAGAAAGCTAATATTACGTCAAAAAAAATCTGAAGCTCAGCACTTACCAGAATGGAATGTTGTGTAGTTAATTAGAGCATGAAATGCGTATGGAATGAAGATCCTCGACCATTTAGTTGATGAAACAGATTGGTGGTAGATCAAGAGTGCTCCAAAGAGAATTCCCCGTCATTGCTCAAAGAAGAGGAAGAAGAAGACCCCATTTCGATTGAGCTTTGCAAGTATTCATCCTGTTTCTGCATCATTTCCATGCTTTCTTCTTTTGATCTATTCTCCTCTTTCTTCTTGTTACATGTATTCCGAATTTTGGCTAATTGATCTGAATTTCCTTTCCCCTTGGCATTTCGTTCCAAGTTCCAACTTTAAAGAAGCGTTCAGGAATTCTATTAAAAGAATGAAGAGAAGCTGAGAGAACTTCCTCTCATACTTCAATCTCTTCAGGGCCGCTTTAAGCATTGAAGGCTCATCTGCTTAGTACTCTGGCTCCACTGGCTCTTCAATCTCTTCAGCAATCTCGAAAGGAGAGTTGTAACAATAAAACTCGACATTATCAACAAAATGGGAATCCAGAGCTCCGATATCGGTCCCTTCTTACCATCTTCTTCCCCTTCACCATCTTCTTCCCCTTCACCACCCAAGTTGTTGCCATCACCGCTAGAGGACCGTACTACATCATTCCTGTTATAGTCAAAGCCAATTCCTTTCCCCTACCATCTTCTTTCTCTTTAAAGCATGACTCAAGAACTGTAGTCGTGCCACCAATTGCACTTCCTTTAGCGATATGTATATTATCGTTGCACATGGTTTAATATTCGTGATCATCAAGGAAATCAGAAAATTGGGTGTCTGAGAAATCAGTTGATGGTTCTCTATATTCCTCAACTTGCTTTTCATGCTGATCGTGGGGCTGAGAGGTTGCTGAAGGAGAACAAGAGTTGTTTCTTGCTTTAAGCCTTTGGAGGAGAAGGTTAGTAATCTTTGATAGAAGATCTGGAGTTGTCAAAGAAGTTGGCGAACAAGGCCAAAAGTATTTTCTTGTATTGGCATCGCGAAGCAAGTGACTTCCATTATATATATATATATATATATATATATATATATATATTTGTCAGAGTTTCAAAGATTTCTAGTTATTTAAAGTTTATATAAAAATTACTCAATCATCATCAGAAGTTATTTCCAACTTTGAATAATTGATTTAAGAATAATCTATTATAAATCACTTACTATTTAACTATTTAAATGTCAAGTTTCTAATATTGATCCACATAAATCACCAATAAAAAATCTTTTAAATTTTTTTATAAAAAATGAATTGCTATATTTTTGACTGCTAGCTCTCTTTTCTTAAATCTCAAGTGTTTTGTACTAAACTATTTTCTCAAAAAAAAAAGGTATAATATTTTATTTATAGGAAAACCTCAAAACCTTATAAATAATAAAATATCAACTTTTCCCTTGAATAATATCACATATAATATTTCAACATAATTTTAGAGATTTATTCAATCAAGTCTCTACTTGATTTTTCTAGGTCTAGAATTGTAATTCTCTTTATAAATTACATTTTAATCCTTAATTTCTAAAACTTATTTACAATCAAGTCACACTTGATTAATTATTTTATTTTAATTTTTAACCAATGGTTCTTATGTGTGTGGCCCATTAGATTCCCTAATAAGTTGATCCAAATATAAATCACAATCCTAAATAAAATAGGATTATATAAATTAAATAAATTAATTTACTATCAATTTAACAATGGACTAATTTATATTTAAAGATCGAGTATAATGCCTATAATTTGCCATGATTCCCTAAATATTGGAAAAATCATAAATGGTTTGATTTAACTTTTCAATAATTAATTTCTTAGTGTAATTATTATTCCCCAATTATTTAAAAACATTTAGGAATAATATTGTGATGCTATATAAATCTCATAATTATAAACTTTATAATTTTCTCTGTAAAGTATTTTTGTCCCTAGAACTTTATTTTTACTCTAGATTCATTAATTAGATATTTGATAAATATCAAAGTCTTTATTAAGAATTAGATATGTTTACATGAACAAATTCAATATGACGTGTAACAATTGATTGGTTATAGAGCATATGTACAAATAATTTTCCACTTGTACTATGCCAATCACACATGTATAAATATCATATCGCTTTACTTGACGATAATGTTTTTACTGGGATAGTGACTTAGTAAAATGATCTACAAGATTCTTTTTATTAGGTACTCACTCTATCTTTACATCTTTTCTTTTTCATGATTCTCTAATAAAATAAAATTGTCTAAGTATATTTTTCGATCATTGATGAGACTTTGGTTCCTTTGCCTGTGCAATGGCTCCATTGTTATCACAATATAGAGCTACAAAATCAATAATGCTAGGAACCACACCTAGTTTAATAATAAACTTCTTGATCTAAACAACCTCTTTTATCCTCTCAAACGTAGATATGTACTTAATTTTAGTTGTAAAATCTACTTTGATATCTTATTTAGAGCTCTTCCAACTCACCATCATTATTTAAAGTAAAATATAACCCGATTGGATTTTTTTTTTCAATATCTGATTGAAAACTAGCATTCAAATAATTATGAACTACTAGTTCATCTCCTCTATAGAACAAAAAAAACATTCTTAATTCTCAAGTACTAGAAAAATATTTTTTTAACTATCTTTTAGTGACATTCACTTGGATTAAATTGGTATCTACTTGTTCTATTTAAAGCATACGATACATTTGGTTTTGTACATAACATCATATATATTATGGATCATATATCCAAAGTATATGGAATCATTTTCATCTTATCTCTCTCAATTTTTGTTTTAAAGCACATATCTTTAGAGAGAGGAATTCTATACGAAATAGGTAAGTATCATCTTTTGGATTTTTCTATGTTAAACTGTTTTAACATAATATTGTTGGGCTTCCTAAAACATATATGCATAGTAGAAATGATAAATTTGAAATTTCTTCAGGAGTTCCAAGATCCCTTTGAGTGCTGGCTCTTTTGTTTTGGGTTTTTTAAGTGTTCTGTAACTTACATAGTTTTTTTGTACTACTTACTACATAGTACTTTAGAAATAAGATGTATAACATTTTATTTATAAGAAAACCTGAAAACCCTATAAATTGCAAAATATCAATTTTCCCTATAACTAATACCACATATATTATTTTAGAATATTTTTAGAAACTTATTCAATCAAGTCCCTACTTGATTTTTTTAGATAGAATTGTAATTTCCTATATAAATTACCTATGGTTTTCAATTTCTAAAATGTATTTATCATCAAGTCATACTTGATTAATCATCTCATTTTAATTTCTAACCAATGGTTCTTATGTGTGTGGCCCGTTAGGTTCTCTAATAAGTTGGCCCAAAATAAATCACAATCCTAAATAAAATAGAATTAAATAAATTAAACAAATTAATTTATTATCAACTCAATAATTGATTGATTTATATTTGAAGATCAAGTATAATGTCTAGCAACTTGTCATTTTTTTTTGGATTCGAGAAAACCCCACCCTCCAGAAAGCACACTTTGTGGACCCAGATGAGCGAGTAAAACCCCGGCTGTCCTAGGCTCTTACAAGAGGTGTACGCCCTGACTCGAACTCGAGACCTGCTGTGCAGATCTCAAACCCTTTGCCATCACGCTACGCCCCTCGGGGACTAGCAACTTGTCATGATTCCTAAATATTAGCAAAGTTACAAATAGTTTGACTTAACCTTTCAATAACTAGTTTCTCAGAATAATTATTATCCCTTTATAAAAAAAAATATTTCAATTTAGATATTATAGCATGAAGTGTGTCGACTATGTCATATCATATTTGTTCTCAACACCATAGTCATTGATTCTTTGAATAAGATTTGAAACTATTTTCAAATCTCATTTCACCTTGCGTAAGGATTTACAATCAGTACTATTTGAGAACATGTGAAACATTTTCCCTAATTCACTTGGGGTGATGAATTCTCTTTTGATCACTCAAATATCATCATATAGTTTTTGTTATACTCAATATTTTCTTGTTTGTTACCCTTAATTAGGATGTGTAGCAGGATCAAAGCATAAATTTTTTTTTTATATAAGATAACTTAGTATTCTCAAATCTAAAGATCACTTATATAACTGTCACACGAGTCTTTTCATATACACAAATAATCTCTTTATATGAGATTCTCATGCGGGTCATTTCAATATACATGTCATCTGACAAGCACCTGCATATTAGTCTAGATATCCCTCATACTTAGTTTATAAGAACAACAATTTTCTTTCATAAAGAATAGAACATGATATGTACCAGTCTTAACAACTTTAATTAATATCCATTCTTAGTAAAGCATTGACCAAAAATATTTAGGAACAATGATTTGATGCAATATTAATCTTATAATTATAACAACTATATAATTTTATTTGCAAAGTATTTTTGTCCCAAGAACTTTATATTTACTATAGATTCATTAATCAAATATTAAATTTATCAATGAAATATTCGATAAATATTAAAGATAAATAAAGTCAATGCCACATGTAACCAACATATTGGCTCATGACATATATACTAACAATTATATATGTACGTAGATTGAGATAATCTAAGGAACCTTTTAGATCTACCTCTATAGATTTTTATTCCTAGTTTATCGGTTACTTCTTTCATATCCTTCATGGAGGAATTCTTGGACACCATATCTTTACTAACTAGAAATATCATTTCCTATTAATAATATGTCGTCTACATATGATATTAAGAAAATGACTCTATTCATACAAAACTTTTTATAAACACAAAGCTCATCTGTATTTTTTATGAAATCAAACTTTTTAATTATCTCATCAAAATAGATATTCCAACTCTTTAAAGCTTGCTTAAGTCTATAAATAAATTTTTATATCTTGCGTACTTTATTAGCAAATTCCTTAGATTCAAAACTTTCAGGTTGTGTCACATACATATCTTCTAGAAGACTCCCTTTCAGGAATCTAATTTTGACATCCATATGACAAATCTCATCATCATGGCATGCAATTTTATCAAGCAAAATCCTTATGGATTTTAATATAGTTACTACAAGAAGGTTTCATCAAAGTTAACCTATTTGTCTTTGTTTGTAACCTTTTACAACTAGTTTAGCTTTATACGTTTGTATATTGTCATCAATGTGAGTCTTTCTCTTAAATATCCATTTACATCCAATTGGTTTTATCCCTTCAGGTAGATCAATCAAGGTTTATACTTGGTTGGTGTATATGGAATTCATTTTAGATTTCATGACCTCAAGCCATTTCTTATAATCAATATCAGATATTGGTTCCTTATAATTAATATCAAGTATGAGTAACTTTTCATTTTCAACTTCCATGAGAAGTCCATATCTTATTGATGCATGATTTGTCCTACCAGATCTATAGAGGAGTTCTTATGTTTCTTGAGCTTCAGACTGAATATCCAATGTTATAGCCTCATGCTTAAGTTCCATTTAGCTATCACTTTATGGTTCTTGAACTTGTTCAAGTTCTATTATCCTCCCACTACTCATTTTAAGAACAAATTATCTCTTTAGAAAGGTAACATGTTTTGAGATAAATATTTTTTCTCAACGGGATGATATAAATAATATCCAATAGTTTCTTTAGGATATTCCATGAACTTATATTTATTTAACTTAGCTCCCATCTTTTCAAATATAATACGTGTCACATAAACATCATTTCTCAAATCTTTAAGTATGATAATATTGGTTTCCTGGCATTTCATTTAAAAGGTAAGCAGTAGTTTGCAGGGCATAACCCTAGAATGAAGGTGAAAGGTCTATATAACTTATCATGGACTGCACCATATCCAATAAAGTTCAATTTCTCTTTTCA
>Ga0325400_1002577_pt1 | contig 16002 bp, 12 predicted proteins | sample PopdelMetagenome_2_FD_205662 | JGI IMG/M metagenome (GOLD analysis project Ga0325400, IMG submission 205662) | Populus deltoides microbial communities from Bellville, Georgia, United States - Xylem-PdKOR-R1 | ecosystem: Host-associated > Plants > Phyllosphere > Stem > Wood/Secondary xylem... | reverse complement strand
GAAAAGTTGAGCCCCGTGGGCTCAGCTATATTTTGAATTCTACTCTCCCTATACCGCTAGGTCTATAAACAATCTCTCGATGACCTATCATATTTTCATCACATTAATGTTCGTATAAGAGATATTTATCTTTTATTGATGCATATGTAGATGATAATTATCCCTCTTTAATGTTATCATAGTAAAATAACACTCCAACCCCTCATATTCATAAAAGACAAGACTCATAGGTTACAAATATCTTATAAATCCTTCAAGTTCTAAGTTCATAATATCTTCATTCTCAACATTTATAGCATACATATTTTCAAAGTTCATTTCACTAAAATATCATTGTATTTTTTTTTCTAAAAAATATTTACTTAAACATCTAAGAATTTCTAAATTTACAAAAAAAAATCTTTTGTTGATACCAACTATCTTAATCTATCAAATATCATATATAAGCTACCAGTCACCTTAACCAGAAAGAATTAATTAAAATTAAAAAATTAATCAGTAATACATAAATTTTATTTCTAAACTCCTTAGATTTTTTTAGTAACTCGTCACAATTATTTCTCTTTTCACGTGTTGTATTATAAATGCTGATACCTGTCAGTTCTTTCTACTTCCAATAGTAAGTTCCCTATTTGTTTGGTGGAGAAGCATTGTTGGGAAACATGATGAAGAGCTTGATGCGCCTTTGGACTTTTCAAGCCCGAGAGCTCATCCATCCACTCAAGCTTGGCATCTATTGATATGATATAAGAAAATTGGATTCCTGTAGAACATATGATGAGTTAAGTACTTGCAAAAGAAAATGTATTTGAAGATTGGTGTCCAGAATAGCATAAACATTCACATGCGGCACTGGAAACTCATGCCATTCTCTTTTTAGGTAGAGGCTTCACTCTCGACTTCCTCTTCCCCATCGCTCGAATCCCACAATATCACAGGTAATCAATTTTATGGTAATTAGATGCAATCTGGTAAAAAAAACCACAAAATCACGTAATCAATTAAAACCCTAGAATTTTGTGGCGACAATGTCAACTCAGCGCTGAAACCCTACTAATCGACCAATGCTTGGTGTCAGAAGATGAAGGTTAGACTCGGATACAAATTTAAGGAAGCTTCAGTATAAAAGTCAAGAGAATTAGCCCTTTGAAACATTATATTCAATATAGAAAAAAAAAATCCAACTCGTTCAATTAGAACACTCAAAAGACATACCCTTAATTTAGCAAATCAATTTGCACCCACAAACCTAACTTGCTACAAATTAGTTATACCCAATGTGAAGGATATGGTTCTGGTTCTCTTCTATCATGTTCCTTCAATCAAAGAAGATGGCATGCCTAGGGCTAGTGCCATGCATAACTCAATGTCATTGGCTACTCCAACTCACTTTCGTTGCATAAGTGAAGATGACATTCCCATTAAAGAATGAATGGGAATTGATGTGACAATGACTGGGCAAACCCCATCTCTTTCCATCTCTGTTTTAGCTAAACTTGCTCGCTTTCATGAAGCCAACCTTAACAAACATCTCTTCCATTTAAAATAACATAATTGGTGGCTTGGGAAAATTCTAGGTTTTCCAATATGACAAAGCCAGTGAAGGGGTGAGTTGGGATTGGCGGTGGCTAATGAGAGAGAGAAAAAAATGCATCAATTAGCAGAGGTTTACCTTGACACCATTGTGAAGCTTATAGTGGTGGTCAATGACATAGAGAAGATGGGAGAAGTTGGTGACTAGCATAGAAGAAAAAGGGAAAAGATTTATGGAGTTCATGTTATATTATTATATATGATGATAATTTAATTATTTTATCATATTTTAAAATTTGGATTTAACTCAAGATGTAAAGTATAATTTCTAAAAGTGTAAAGGAAAAGTAAAAGCATGATCGGAAGATTAATGTGTGAAAGAAAAAGAATTGTCACTCGAAAAGAAAAGAATCTATCTCAGAATAATTTAATCATCTTGGCACAACATCCATTAATGCTTTAGTTTCGGAACCAAGAACTACAAAACCAATGCCACAATAGCACTACGCATCATCTTACAGCTCGACTCCTTTTGTCATCTCTGTTCCTCCGATCTCGATCATATTCAGGATCATCATCATTTTCTGCACTTCGGCGTCTATGTTCTCGTTCATCCCTGTTGCCTTTATGGCCATCATGATCTCTATGACTATCTGAAGTTCTCTTTCTGTAATCTCGATGGTCTTTATGGCTATCATAATCTCTTTGACTATCTGAACTTCTCTTTCTGTAATCTCGATCGTCTCGATCTTTTCTTCTATCCATATATTTTTCTTTATCAAGTCGCTCCTCAGGATATCGACTCCCTCCTTTACTTTCAGGGTACCGAGTGTCCTGTCTGTGTCCTCTATCTCTGTCACTCTGCCTGTACCTCTCTTTTCCATCTTTCTTTTCTCTGTCAATTTGGTAATCTGGAGTGTCCTGTCTGTGTCCTCCATCTCTGTCACTCTGCCTGTACCTCTCTTTTCCATCTTTCTTTTCTCTGTCAATTTGGTAATCTGGATCACGGTGTCCATGTCTCTTTCCCTGTCTTGGACTTTCTGGAGTGTCTCCATCAAATACCATTTCATATCTACAAAAGTTTGTTACCCTGTTAGACAAACATACAAGGAGGGAGGAAAAGGGAAAAATGCAAGATTATTACTAACCTCGAATTATTATCTCCACCACGCTGCATATTATCGTCCTTCAGGATGTATTTTGAAGGTTGATGTTTGTTAGCAGGATCACCTGTGCAATCCTTCGCCATATGATCAAGAGCACCACATTTGAAGCAACCTCTTCCTGCTGTCATTAAGATAGAATGTAAATGCAACAATCATGTTATAAGCATCTGCTTATCTGATTATTTGATGATCAGTGATGGGGCTTTTGAGAGTCTGTTTATATTTGGCAGATTTCCTACAGAAAGCAAATGGTTGTTTCTAGCTCATTATGCACTTTTATAATCTTCCAATACTGAAATGGGATTGCTAGATTTATGCTCATTTGGTTCTTTTACACTCAGGTTTTTATTCTTTATTATGTTCCTCTTTCGCTCCCAACATAAGTTTTATACTCAAAATGTTAATCAGATAGCAATCTTCACCTTTACCCGGTTGGTTGTCTTTTCGCCTATATTGAGACCATAGTTTTGCAACACTCTGACTAAAATCCACATGAATCCTTCTATCATCAATCAAAGCATTATCCATCTGCCATGAAACAATTAAATAAAAAGTTTCAGTTGGAAAACAAAAATTACCTCATGATACATTTAGTTGATGACATTCACAAAAAATATTTTAAAGTTTACATCAATGTTATACTGTTATCATACACTAGGAACCGTGAACTTGTTTAAACAAGGCACCCGATAGTAATCAGATATGCAGAAAGAAGAATACAAATCAAGTTCTCTGACAAAAACAGATTTTCTCAATCTTTCAAATACCTTAAAATATGCTAGCTCGCATGCCTCTTTGGTCTCAAACTCTGGTTGATAAAAAAAAATAAAAAAATTATACTCATTCAGTAAAAAGTACGAGGATCATATTTTAACATGCCAAAAAGAAGATACAAAGATCACATAAAATTTGGTCACTGTACATCAATAGAAAACGAAGAAACCTAAACATATGCAACAAATACACAGATTTAGACAAAGATGAGACAAGAGTTGATGTTGATGATAAATGATGCATTCCATCACACAGCAGTATATCATCTCAAAAATAGGCTAATGATCATTGTAGCTAGCATTCTCCAGCATGAAGAAATCAGTCTGGAGCTTATTTTCATAATAAATTTTAACTTTTCAGTAGAATTGCATAAACTGTTAGTGTGGCATATGAGTCTTTAGAACTATAAAAAAGCCAGCATATGCTCAATTTTTAAAATTCTCCCCATCTGCATATAACTTCTGGCTCATCCAAGTACTACGAAAAACTTGCCAAGAAACCTAGAAAATGGCTCTAAGATTACCAACTTTAGCCAATAAAAATTCTCATAATTAGTTAATTGAGAATAGAGTAGTGCAGAAAGGACCATGAAATTCAAATTGTCAATAGAATCAGTCTGAAAATACTTGATTCTTTTTTTTGTCATTTTTCTTCATTTTAGCCTTAAGGTTACAGTTTTGAAAGATTCAAGTGAAACTAGGGTATCTGACTATCTGAATAAATCCCAACTCCTCTTAAACCAGTAATATACAAGCAACGTCCTGCATATGAAAGAACATTTAAGGTAGCAACTTTATGACATGTCATTTTTTTAAGTCATAATGCACAGCCCTATAATATTGGATTTCAAAATCAAATTTGAACTAGTGCAAGTGACCGAAGAGGACAGGACATAGCTGCGGGCACAAGAGAATGAGAGACAAAGGCCCTGAAATCTTAATGCTTCATGAACCACAAGTAAAAGAACACACATTTCCTAGCAAGATGGTCTATCTATGAGGGCACACCCACCAACAGAACACATTCAAATTATCATTAGAATCAGTCTGAAAATACTTGATTCTATTATTTGTCATTTTTCTTCATTTTAGCCTTAAGGTTACATTTTTTAAAGAGTCAAGTGAAAACTAGGGTAGCTGACTATCTGAATAAATCCCAACTCCTCTTAAACCAGTAATATACAAGCAATGTCCTGCATATGAAAGAACATTAAGGTAGCAACTTTATTACATGTCATTTTTTAAGTCATAATGCAGCCCTGTAATATTGGATTTCAAAATCAAATTTGAACTTGTGTAAGTGACCGAAGGAAGAGGACAGGACATATCTGCGGGCACAAGAGAGTGAGAGACAAAGGTCCTGAAATCTTAATGCTTCATGAACCACAAGTAAAAGAACACATATTTCCTAGCAAGATGGTCTATCTATGAGGACACACCCACCAACAGACAAAATTAGTAGAAAAATGCAGATGACAAGATTCCACTCACCTATAAATGCATAACATAAGCTGTCTCCAGTCTTATAATCACGAATTATATCAGCCCTGCCATAGTCCACATGATGAGCATTCTATTTTTCTCACAAATGAAAGCTTAAAAACATAATTGTGTGTTTTTTTAAGGGTTCCAATTACTCACGATATAACAGTTCCAAAGCGTGAAAAGATTGTATGCAAGTCCTCATCCTGCACCAAGAAGTTGGAACAACTCAACAAGGCTTTAAGATGACAACTGCAGTATGAAATAAGAAAAAAGACACGAAAAGCTAACTCATAGATTCCCGTACCACAGAAATGGAAAACAGAAGACTCACCTCAGTAACTGGATTTAGTTTACAAACAAATAGGACATTATCAGGAGGCTTTGTCTCAGCCTCAGGAATATCCCCAATCTGTCACACAAGATAAAAAAAGAATGAATTAATATGTAAATGGAATTTGAATAATTGGATTATTGTTTGTATAGATCCTTACACTCTCAAGCACAACTGCACTGGAATGTGCTTCCTTTGCCCGAAGAACCTCTTCTAGCTCTGCTGTGCCTAATTGCTCATCCATGGGCACCCAATCATCTTCGAGCCGCACGTCACCGTCAACCTAGTAACAATAATATGCATTGTTAAGGTAGGAACCTGGTGAGATGAGAAAAATTATCCTTGTGACCAAAAGTTTTGAAAAGAACATGAAAGAAAGAAAACAGATTTAAACATGATTTGATCAAAATTGTCTCATATCTCTAATATCAAATCATCAGGTTGAAACTATTTATCTATCTGAGTTGATGTTACTCTTTCCTTGCCTTCACCTCTTTTCAGATCTATCATTCCATTTCTTCTTTTTATTTTGCTTTAAATTCTGTATGCCTTCAGAAGCTTTTTTATTTAGCATTCAGATTACCAATCAACATTCCTTCACATTAAGCTTTGATGTTGTTAGACGAGATCAACATCATTTCCAATTCAAGGATTTGCCATTTACTTCCACTGCTATTCACTCTGATGGTGAATAGTTCACAGACAAATTTCTTTTTAATTGTTGGATACCATGCATGAACATTAGATAAACCAGGTCTGCCCATCCTTCTGAGCCACATACAACCTCGAGAACTAGTTTGTATAAAGTTCAAAATCATTTATCTTTGAAGAGCATCAGCTAGCACCTCATCCTTTGGTTTTCCTTCTGGAGAAGCTTCAGGGATCAATTCTGCCAGTTGGGGAGGATCATCAAAAGGATCATCAAGTATATATGCGTGTTTGATTCTGATCAAAAGACAATGGGCACATGTTACTATCCAGAAATTATAATCAAACATTAAACAACAAGTGCATTTTGAAGAAGAACCAACCTGATATTTTTAAAAGGTCTATTCTTTTCATCCACATAAGCTTCATTTATCCTCGTTAAAGTTTCAAGCCCTTCTGCTATCTCTCCAAATACCTACAACAGAGAAACAGTTTTGTGACTATCATAGAGAAGTGGAAGCCAGAGAGAAGTTCCTCTTAAGGGGTACACAAGGAACCATCCTTTCCAAATAACCAACCGATATAATTTCTTATTTCCATAACAGCTAACAGCTCATAAACCACTTCATTTAATCCTTTTCACACTTAATAGTCTGCTGTGATTCATATCCTATCCCACTGGTGGTGGTTTGTTGGGGGGGGGGGGGGGGTAAGATTGGGAACTTACAGTGTGCTTCCCATCAAGATAGTCCAGATCATCACGCAGAGTGAAATAGAACTGAAAACAAGAACAGTTTTATAATCATACATCCAAAACACATATGCAAATTAAGAAGTGTGAAAAAGATTGCTTCCCGTTAACCACCAAGGAAGGAAAACAAGTCTTATCTTGTTTAAGACTCTTACTTATATACCTGAGAAGCATTCAAATTTTCTCCAGCACTAGCCATTGCAACAGTTCCCATCTTTGAATGTTTCAAATCAAGATGAATTTCATCGCCAAAAAATCGAGCCTGATCGCCATATAGAAATCTGAAATAACCACCACATGTAACGTTACACGAGAAACCGGATTTACTTATTAATTACCAAACAACTAGATTTCCAAAACCATGAACAACCATAAAAGATTTAGTAAAACTCCATAAAAAAATACTCCAAAATACTATTAAAACCTAGACAGGTCATCAACATTCAAGTATATAATCAATGCATCTAAGACTCTTACTTATAGACCGAATCGCCACCAGCTCCAGTACCAGTAGGGTCACCAGTCTGTGCAGTAAAATCCTTCTGGACTGTGTGAAATAGGCAACCATTATAATACTTAATCCTGAATCAGCAAATACAAAACCAAAAATATCAAATTTTATAGCCAAAACACTTCAAAGATACAAAAATTTTGCTCAAAGTTGATAAATTTCACAGTTTTTGTCAAGACCCAGAATTAAGTTCTTGAAACCCAGAAATTTAAATGATCTACATGACGAAATAGCAAAAAAAATAGCTACAATAGAGCAGTTTGAGATGATGGAATTAAAAGGGACTTACTTGCAAAGTTTCAAGAAGTTTTTGCAGGTTAACGGGCACTTGTCAGCGTATAAATCCACCACTATGTCACCTAAACTTGTAACTATTAGCACTGACATATTTTCTTTCTCTCTGTGACAGTCTGTGTTTGGTTGCTGAGAAAAGATAGCAAGCGAAGCGAGACTGAGCTGAGAAGGGAAAACAAGAAAAGAGATCTCTCGAACTCGAGCGGGTTCCTCTAGGATCCGAGAAAGATTGATGGGGTCGAGTACTGTTAAAATGGGCTAAACCCGGACCGACGTTTTCAAACCATTTTATGTGAGTTTGGTCTATTTTGTATCCATTGGGTTTGCTTGTGGGTTTAGTTCTAATTGTCGATTGATTCTTGTATTTGTCTAAAGATACAATTCACTTGGGATTTTTAAAATGAGAAAGAAGGAGCCCATATTAGGTTTGAACTCTCAACTTCACAGCAACTCGGGCTTATTAATTATTAATTAACAGAAAGAAAAAAAAACTAAGCCATATGGTCATTTTACTGTAGCAATTTAAGTATATATTCTCTCGCAAATCAGGATTGTAATAGTTATTTTAAAAAAAAATTAACTTGATCCCTGAACTTTATTTTGCACAGTTGAGTCCTTTCAAACCAAATTTGCACCCAATGCATATTTTTTAAGGGGGGTTGAATTGAAAGACAGATGACTGAAATGAAAAAAAAAGTAACATAGATGGTGACTTTAAGATTTTCTTGAAAATGTTATTTGAGTCCTTTATTTTTCCAGCTATCATAATGGCTGAATTTTAAGGAATAATAGATGACATGTTGTATATTGTTTTTTTGTCAAAGAATGTTGTCCGGCCCATTAACTTAAAAAAAATAATGACTCGTGTGCAGGCCCTTTCTTGGTGAGCCAGGCACTTGACTTGACCTCATTTTTTAAAAAAAAAAAACACAGCAAAACATTAATCTTCTTACAATATTTTTAATATGTGTAACCTTGTATAAAATACTTTTTTCTTTTATTTTACTCAATAAATTTTTTTTTTGTGTTGGTTTTTGTTACAAATTGATTTTTATAAATAAATTCATCAAACACAATCAGGCAATGACCTGTGTTGCAATATTAAATATCTTAATCTACATTTTTCTCTCGATTTTTACAATTATGTTTTTATTTATCGTTGATGACTTTTTTATTTATTTACAAAATAGTTTATGATTAATTTTACTAGAAGCATACATAAATTTTTTGATTTAGATTTAAGATTTGTTTTTGTAAAAAAACACATTGAAAAACTCTACATGTTCAAATTTTTTCATCATGTATTAGAGTTTTCAAATTTATCCTTATTCTTTTGATTACTTTTTTTTCTTGATACTTTTATAAAAAAAAAATTATTATTTCTAATTTCACCATTCAATCCAAATTAATTATGCATTGTTGTTTTTTCTCATTTTTTTTCCTTTTGTTAACATTTTTATTCTTTTCAATTTTACTCTCAAAACAAAAATTTGTTGTTGTCCTTTAATTAATTTTTCTTTTAATTTTAACCCTCATTTTTTTAATTACTATTTTTTGGGGATTCTTTTGTCTTTTTTTTTCCTTTCAAATCATCCTTCAACGTTTCATTTCTTATGGACTGAGCTTCGTGATTTTTTCATATATAGTGCTTCCGGTTTAATGTCCTGGATCATGAATTTAAAAAGTTAATAGGGGTTGACATCTTTTTTTCTTCTTATTTGTTTTCTGGTATCGTTGTTTGACATTGTTTTTTTTTAAATAGTTTTTTGTTTATCTTCAATTTCCTTTTTTATCAAATTATCCTGATATTATAATCTAGGATATGAGTTCGTTAGGTTAATTCAGATTAACTCACTTTTTAATATCCAAATTACATGTCTATTGTATTGGCTCGAATTGGCTCATACTAATTGTTTTTTTTCCTTTTATACCCTATTTTGTCACTCCATGTTTAATTAGAAAAAAATTAAACAAAAATATTTTTTTTTCTTGGATAAAGTTTTTTTCCCATGTCATTGTGATGACTTTTATATATATATATATATATATATATATATTCTTGTTTGTTTTTTTTATCTCTTTTTTTTTCTAATATAATTAAAATAAAACCAGCTTATTTATTTAGTCAAGACTATAACCCAAGTAATTAAATTTCTCTTAAAAAAACACATTTACAACACCTAAAAATTTAATTGAGAAAATAGTATAGATCCGCAGCATAGTGCAGGTACCAATCTAGTAAAAACTAAGCCACCAGGGGATAGTATTGCAGCAATGAGCAATGCTTTCCCCACTTTGGCCTTTCAAAAAACATACATTAACGTAGCAAATGAGAGAGAATTCAATTTTTTCATAGGGACATATTAATCATTAACAAATTAATTAGTGTCAAACCTGACTTTTGACTTCCATTATAAATAGTTAAATGACTTAGTGAGCCTTATAAAAAAAACACTAACTTGCATCCAAGGGAATTTTAGATATTTTGATTTTCTAAATACATTTAAATTACTCATTTGCCATATGAAAAGACAAAAATGAAGCCTTTTTTAAGGGATCTTTTCATTTTTTTTTATTGTAATAAGTTAACTTAGGAATAATTTAGTCTTTTATAGATATAAAATATTAATAAAAAGAAAAAGTGGTTGGTCAAAGCAAAAAAATGTACTACTATTTATATTTCATATCTAATTTAATTCTTATTTTTTTGATTATTATTTATTTTATTTATTTATCTTCTTTTGATTGATTTTTTTCTTCAATTCCATTAATAATCATTAGGTTTTATTTAATTTTTATATTAAATTTGGTTTTTATTTTCTTGATATTTTTAAATCCTTCCATTAATTAAATGTTTTTTTTATTTCATCTCTCATCATTTGATTTTAATTTTTTTTTCATGTTGAATTTGACCTCTATTTTTTTACTGATATTTATTTTATTTTTGTATATTTTTTATTGTATTTTTTTCCAGATTTCGTCCTTCAATATTTTTTTATTAAGCCACGATTTTCAAATGTTAACACGGGTTGACTTCAGTCTTTTTTAGGTCTTTTTCTAAAATTATTTTTTTTTCAATTTCATTATTTAATATTTGATTTTTTGTATAATTGGTCTTTATTCTTTTTTCCTCTTTTTTTCTATAGGATTATCCAAATCATATGCCTATGGTCACATGATTGGTGGGTTAACTCGAGTTGATTCTGATTTTTTTTTTGCTTTTTTAATTTTTTTTCAGTTTCATGCCTTAATATCTCTTCATTGAGAATTCTACTTTGTTGTTTTTCTAACCTTGTTGTCTTCTATGTGGTCAACCTCAGTCTCATGACCATGATCACGAGTTTTGAAGGTTAGCATTAGTTAACTGTGATATTTTTTAACCTTTTTTTTTTAATTTTAATATCCAACATTTATTTTTTTGAAAGTTGGTCTTTGTGTATTTTTATTTCTCACTTTCCTTTTTACGAAGTTACCCCAATCATGTTCCCATGGTTGCAAGATTAGCAAATTAATCCTAGTTAACACTTTTTTTTCCATTTTTTAAGAATATTTTTTTAAAAAAAAAATCTTCATGCCTCAATATTTTTTTATTGTGATTTTTTCTTCGTTGTTTTTTTTGTTTACCTTCTGCGGGTTAAATCTTGGTCTCATGATCATGGTCATAAGCTGCAAAGGTTAACGCGAGTTGATTTTGATCTTTGTTTATGTTTTTTTTAATTTATTTTTTTAATTTTTATCCTTTAACTTTTTTTTTTATTTTTTATAATTGATCTTTGTGCTTTTTTCTTTCTTTTCTTTCCATGAGGTTATCTTAATGATATGCCCATAATTATGAGGTTAGCGGGTCAACTCATATTTTTTTGTTTTTTTTTTAAAATTTATCATTCAATATTGGATTGTTCTATAATTGAGTTTCATGTTTTTGATTCAATTTGCTTTTATTTGTGATTTCTCTATATCTTTTATTTGCACAGACAATCATTTGATTATATAAAAAATATATTACAAGAATCTTAGTTATTAAGCACAATCTAGTATATGACCCGTGTTGCGAGATCAAATATCCTAATATTTTTTCATTTCATCCTTTAATATTTAAATTTTTCAGAATTAATTTTCGTGTTTTTTTCTCACTTTTCTTTTTATGAAGTTGTCCCAATCATGTGTTTATGGTTGCAAGGTCAACGTGTCTACACAAGTTGACCAATGTATTTTTTTTCCATGCTTTTTTAAATTAATTTTTTTTATCATTTAATATTAAATTATAATTTTTTTTTCTATTGTTGACATAAATGGTTATTTCACTAAATGAAAAAAATATTATACTTGTTAAACATAACTAAGTACAAACTCACATTCCAACATTAAATATTTTAATTTTAGTTATTGATTAATTAAGTATTAATTTAATTAATTAAAGATATTTTTATTTATAATTGAAGTTTTTTTATATATATAAAAAATATATTAGAAAAACCTTCATATTTTTTTTTATTGAAAACAAAAATAATTGCCACGCGGATACAAAACCAGTAGACTAAAAATCACAAGTTTAATCGCAACTTTTGCCCATTTGGAGGGAAACCCTCCAAAGTTCAAACCTAGACACCAACCCCTCAAATTATTCACCCAAATTCAAATTTATACACCCACTATCTCATCAATACAACGACAGCAGCGGCAACAACAAAGCCAAGACACGCGTAGTAAAAGAAAAGGAAAGGAAAAAAACCCTTCCTTTCCTTACCAAAAACAAAACCCCATTTTTATTATTGTCCAAATTCCCCCTCTTCCTCTACCGTACACAACTTCTTCCTTAAGCAAACCAAAAGGAATCCCACAATATCATTTTTGTAGTAATCAGCAACTATGTCACAGCATACAACAGGAGGGACTGATTTTAGCTTACCAGATGAGATCTTAGCAGTGATTCCATTGGACCCATATGAACAACTGGATCTGGCAAGGAAGATTACATCCATGGCAATTGCATCCCGCGTCTCAAATTTGGAATCTGAGATGGGTCGCATGAAGCAGAAGATGTTAGAGAAGGATCATATTATTTTTGAGCTTCAAGAGAAATTGGGTAACTTGCAACGTGTCTGCCAGGAATCTGAATCCAAATTGAGTCTAACTCTCGATGAAAATGTGAGTAGACACGGTGTTTTTGAAGGCTTAAATGATAGAAAGTTTGTGAACTTTTTTTTGTTGGGTTTTGTCAGTTTGAGCTTTTTTTTTTTATTGTGTAATTTGATTGATTTTGATAGTGGGTTTTTGAAAATGATTGGTGGTTGTTATATTTTGTAGGGGAATGAGGATAAAAGATTGATTTTTTTTTTTTTATTTGGGGGGGGGGGGTTTGCATTCATTGGGAAAATAAAGGACATAACTACTCTTTTTTTATCGGTTTTATATATATATATATATATATTTTCAAATGGTGTTTTGAAAAATATTTTGTTTAATTAGTTTGATTTTAGTGATGGGTTTTTAAAAATGAATTGTGGGTTATTTGTTTAAATGGAATGAAATAGAAAATATTGTTTCTGTTTTTTTTTAATGTTATTTGGTGAATATTAGTATGGATGTACATAATTGAATTTGATAGTTGTTTTGATATCAAAATGAAGGTGCAACTTTCAAAGGAAAGGGATTCACTGGCAATGACCGCAAAGAAACTTGGACGTGATTTGGCAAAGGTGAGAGATTCTAGTAAACTCAAAATGCTTGTATTTGTTTGTTTCCTCATTTCTGTTTTGCTTACATGAGTTGTTTTTTATAAGGATTCTGTTAACATCTTACACATAAACACATCAATAAAAATAGCAGTTTGCTGACTAGCCTCCATTTCTTCCTCTTCGTAAAAGGCAGTCATTTTGTATATTTGTCTAGTGTGCTGCTTTTGATGTTTGGCATTGCCAAAAGAAACAACTAATACGTTACGAGTATTGGCAGTTGGAGACATTTAAGAGGCAACTAATGCAGTCACTAAGTGATGATAGTTCATTGGTAAGATGCCACATTTGGCTACTATAGGCTGTATTTGTTTTATAATTTCATGATTTCGTATATGCAGAGTTTGTTTTTGGAATTTCAAAAGACACTAATTAGTTGCCCTTTTTTTTTAGCAGCAAGCTGAATCCGTGGATATTGGCACCTGTGATCAATCAGTTCCTAGAGTCTATCCCGACAAAGGTACTATTAACCTGGGTTGATAAAAAAGGACAATACTTCCTAACTGTTTTCTCTTTGTTCAAGGAAATTACCTATTTTCTTATCTCTACACTTTCATGCTTTGTAGATGAGGGGATGAATGGCTATGTAACCCACCATTCTTTCAGTGGCTGTACTGATATCAGAAACAACAATAGTATTGATGAGGGTATTGGACTTGTCTTCTTTAATCCTTCTATATATGCATATTTATGTTTTGTTAGAACAGATCCCAACATCTGTTATTGTATCCCAACATTCATTTTTAGCTACTTTCAAACATAAACAAGAAACTGTATGTTTTAAAGTGGTAGAGTAACACTTTACACTAACTTCATCTAGCATGGTAAGAGTATCACAGATGAGCATTATGTACAAATCATTCCAATTTCAACTTATAGTTATCGCTGATTGTGACATTGTTTAGATAGCTCACATTTTTTACATTGATGATGCAATGCACTAATGCATCATCATTCAGAGGAAAGGTCTTGTTGAAATACCACAGCCTTGAAAATACAGTAAAACTTAAAAATGGCTGTTGGCTTTTATCTCGATTCTCAAAAAAACTTTATAAACATAAGAAAACTGCCCTTGGTATTCTGCTCTACCTTTTCATCCAAAAATAAAAGCTAATTTAACTGAAATAAGCCTCAGCTCAAAAGTGCTTGTGGCTTCTTGTATAGCAAGTCTTTTTCTCCATCCTATTGTGAGAAGTTTTTTGAATTGTTCTATTGCTAAATGGCAACCGCAATATGCACCTTGGAGTTATTTATATCCTATAGCAGTACTTTTTTATTCTTGTAAATAGTAATTATTTTTTTCTTTTGATTATTGGTTGATTGATGTTAAAGAGGCTAGGATTTATGAAATCTGGGTGGTTTCTGGTGATTATATGAGGCTATTACTGAATGATAATATTACTGTTAAGAGGGCTAATTGTACATGTTATTCATGAATAAGCTGATTATTTGGTCTAACAGCTTCTAGGCATGCTGGACAAAGATTTTCTATCACCCCATATATTACACCACGGCGGACTCCAACTGGAACTCCAAACATTATTTCTACAAGTGTATCTCCTAAAGGTTATTCTGCTGCTGGATCTCCTCAGAGAACCTCAGGGGCAACTTCTCCTACAAAGCCTCAATATGATAAACAAGCCTCCCTTTCTTCATGGTACCCGTCAAGCCAGCAATCATCAGCGGCAAACTCTCCTCCCCGTGGTCGTGCAATTCCAGGTTTATGAGAATCACTGCAATCTCTTATGATGTCAAAAAAGTTTTGTATACCTGACAAATCAATACTGGAGCTTGCAACAAATGTAGTTTTTCGCTGCTATTGGTTAGCCTAATGTCCTCTTGCAGCTCACAAAGTCAAGCATCTGTTCTGGTGGTCATTCTGTTACTTGTCGATTGAAATCTATGGAAACTTACACTCCCATCGCAATTTAAGATTATTTTTCTCTTTTCTGACATTATTTTATTTTATAATGGTATTTTGTATAGGTCGCCCTCCACGCATGGATGGAAAGGAGTTCTTTCGTCAGGCCAGGTGAGTCTAGTATTCTGATTGGATCATTTATTTCAAATTGATAGCTCTATTATTTGGGTTCTTCTGTAACTGATTTGATTACATTTGTAATTCAGGAGTCGCCTATCATATGAACAGTTCAGTGCATTTCTGGCTAACATCAAGAAACTAAATGGTCAAGAACAAACTCGAGAGGTTGCATTGAATTCTTCAATTACAAAATATATTGATCCAATTGAATGGTATTTGTTTGGAATAACATGTTTTTGCACGTCATCTTTCAGGAAACTTTAAGGAAAGCAGGAGAGATATTTGGGACAGAAAACAAAGATCTTTATCTTTCTTTCCAAGGATTGCTTAATCGCAACATACACTAGACCTCAAGCTGTCCATGTAGCTAGGAAGGTTCTAGATAGATATCAGGTATGCATGTTCCTAGTCTTCAGTCTGAGTGTCAGGGGGGTGGTTGGGTTAAGTTTCTGTTCTGGTTTGTAAAGAGGTCATGCTATTGCCACTATCCCTAGATAAAGCCTCATAGGACTGTCTCATCATCCGGGTCTTTGAATGGTGGTGATCTGAACAGTGTCTGAAAATCTTTGGAATGACTTTCGTTGGTTCTTCAACATTTTTTTTCTTTTGTAGAATATTATTCATGATCATATTTTTCTGTAGTCTAAATTAATTACTCATTTTTTATCTCCTGAACAAAGCTTTGAAACAGAGTTCCATTTGGTTTTTGGACATTGATGAATTCTACCTCGACT
>Ga0325400_1002576_pt1 | contig 16003 bp, 19 predicted proteins | sample PopdelMetagenome_2_FD_205662 | JGI IMG/M metagenome (GOLD analysis project Ga0325400, IMG submission 205662) | Populus deltoides microbial communities from Bellville, Georgia, United States - Xylem-PdKOR-R1 | ecosystem: Host-associated > Plants > Phyllosphere > Stem > Wood/Secondary xylem... | reverse complement strand
GGGCGTCTGAAAGACTGGCGCCGCGTCGCGACCCGTTACGACCGCTGCCCAACCGTCTTCTTCGCCGCCATCGCCCTCGCCGCCACCGTCATCTTCTGGCTGTGATCAACGAGTCCTGACCCTAGGCGGAGCGGTGTCCGAACGACCAACAGTCACCTTCACTTATGTCGATCAAGGACATGGAATGAAAAGCTCCATCCTGAACCACCTCGATGCTGCCGACCGCAAGCGCATTAGCTCTGCGCTCGAAACCAGGCTCGACGTGCTGCCCTATCTCGTACGGTTCCGCTCGGGCTCGGGCGATGAAGAACCCAGCTTCATGGAGTTTCGACACCGCGGGCCGCTCGGTAGCGGCATGCAGGAGGTCCGCATACTCGTCGCATCGGACCAGACGGTCCTCAGACATCATGCGATCGTAGGCGGAAGGCACCGCCGGACCACGGTAAGCGAAGCCGTCGATGGCATCCGTGCTACCCGCGAACAGACGATGGAGGATGCATTGCAGCGCATTCGCGGCTGGTTCGAGGATGCTGCACAAGCCGACGACGAAAACTTGATCGAGAAACATCGATCGGCCGCGCGCACCGGCTCCGAAGCGCTGCTCGCCGCGGCGTGCAGGCGGAACGATGGCTGGTCGCATGCGAATGCGACGATGGAGTGGCGAGCCTCGGAAGCGTGCGTGATCCTCGACTACGACGATGGCCGTCATCCCATACGATTCTGCGCTTCGGGTGAGGAGCCATGCGATGGCGCCCCGTCAGTCGAGCTTCAGGCGGCATTGCTGTCAAAGACGTCGGTCAGGCATCTCGTCGTCGAAAGGTCGATATTCGAGCCTGGGCCGTGGTTCACCTTCGGCCCGCCTCCCGTCATCCGCCTTCGAAGCGAGGACATCACGGCAGTCGATCGCCTCAGCGGCATCGCGGATGCGATCAAGCTAGGTTACGAACTCATACCGCTCGGGCGTGATGGCGCGGGCGGGGCGTAAGATTGGATCGATGAGCCGGTGCGGCTTATAGGGAGGGGGCGTCACGGACCATGGAAGGCGCACACTCGCCGCCGAAACCGAATCGGCGAATGTCATAATAAGGTTGTGCCAACGATAGCGGTCGCGGATGTTGACGAAGGTGACGCGTATCATGCGACGCGACCTCTTATAATATAACTATATCAACGACTTGCGGTATTCATCGCGGTCAGGTGCGCCAACCCTTGACGGGCGAGGGCGTGCGAGGAAGCGACGGTGCCGTCGGGCATGTCCATGCCCATGTCCGCGCGTGACAGGACGGAACGATAGAGGTCGCGGGCGGCGGCGTACTGGCCGTCGCGGCGCTGGACCGCAGCCAGGTTGAGCATCAGGTCCGGGCGGCGGGGGTAGGTGCGGCTCTCCGCCTCCAGCTCGGCGCGCGCGCCGGCAAAGTCGCCCGCCGCGATGCGGGCGTAGCCCGTGCGTTCCTGCGCCGTCGCGCCCGTCGCCGTCGCCGCCAGGGTCAATGCCAGTATCGCCAGACCGCGCATGGTCGCATCCTCCGTTACACTTATGTGACGAAGGTATGACTCTAGCGTGACAGCCGCGCAAGTGGCGAGCGCGGCCCGAAACGAAAAAAGGCGGCCCCCGAAGGGACCGCCCATGTCATTTCCGAACGGATAGCCGTTCAGAAGCTACGATAATATTGCTCGTTGCCGACGAAACCGAGCTTGGTGACGTTGGACCGCTTCACCACCGCCAGCGTCCGATCGACCACGTCATAACGCGACTGGCGGTCGGGCTGGAACTGAAGCTCGGGCTCCGGATTCATGCCCGCCGTCTGATCGAGATACTGGCGCAGCGTCACCTCGTTCACGGGCGCGCCGTTCCAGGCGACGGTGCCGTCGGCGGCGATGCTGATCTTGTTCTTGTCGGGCTCGATCGGCGGCTTGACCTGGTTCGGATCGTTGACCGGCAGGTCGATCTTCACCGCGTGGGTCTGGATGGGAATGGTGATGATGAACATGATGAGGAGCACGAGCATGACGTCGATCAACGGCGTCGTGTTCATTTCCATCATCGGCTCGCCGTCGTCGCGGCCTGCGCTCATTGCCATGTGATGCTACTCCCGATCGATCAAAGCCGGGCCACGCCGGTGCCCGGGGGCGGTTCGGAGATGAAGCCGACCTTGGCGAAACCGGCGCGCTGCATCGTGTAGATCGCGCCGCCGACACACTCCCAGGGCACGGACACGTCGCCGCGGATATGCGCCTCGGGCAGTTCCAGGTCGGGATTGCCGACGCCGCCCTGGCGCGCGATCTCGGCCTTGAGCTTGTCGACGGCGCGCGTCTCAAGCTCTTCGTGGCCGAGCCGCGACAGGCCCCAATAGACGGCGCAGGTGCCGTCAGGCGCGGTCATGATCGACAGCGACACGTTCTCGGGCTTGGTCTGGGTCGGGTCGAAGCGAACGTCGGGCAGCTTCAGCTTCACGGTCTGGATGACGACCGGAACCGCGATCAGGAAGATGATGAGCAGAACCAACATCACGTCGACGAGCGGCGTCGTGTTGATGTCCGACATCGGTTTTTCTTCGGTGGAGTCGCCACCAACGCTCATCGCCATGTGCGAATGATCCTATCCTTGTATCCGCCGGTCCTGACCTTCAGCTTTTCAGGGGGCGACGGGGTTGCGAGGGCGCCACCGCGGCGCCCCCGCCCCTTTCTTACGAGCGGTGCTGCACGCCGCCGGTCTGGCCGGCGGTCGTGGTGCCCGTGGCACCGGTGGCGGCCGGACGGCCACCGGCCGCGGCGACGGGCGCCTTGTTGGGGGTGCCCAGCGACGGACGGACGGCGCCGTTCGAGGCCAGGAAGCCCAGCACGTCGTTCGAGAAGGCCGACAGGTCCTCCGCGATCGACTTGTTGCGGCGCTGGAGCCAGTTGTAGGCGAGCACGGCCGGCACCGCCACGACGAGGCCGAGCGCGGTCATGATGAGCGCCTCGCCGACGGGACCCGCCACCGCGTCGATCGACGCCTGGCCGGCCGCGCCGATCTTGATGAGCGCGCGGTAGATGCCGATCACGGTGCCGAACAGGCCGATGAACGGCGAGGTCGCGCCCACCGTCGCCAGGAAGGCAAGGCCGCCGCCGAGCTTGGAGTTGATCGCGGCTTCCGAGCGGGCCAGCGAGCCGTGCAGCCAGTCGTGCGCCTCGACCGGATCGGTCAGCTTGCCGTGCTGGTCCTGAGCGGCGAGGCCGTCGTCGACGATCTGCTTGTAGGCCGAGTTCTTCTCCAGCTTGGCCGAGCCCTCGCGCAGCGAGTTCGACTGCCAGAAGGTCTGACGGACGCGCTTGGCCTGGTTCATGATCTTCTGCTGCTCGAAGAGCTTGGAGAAGAGGATGTAGAACGAGACGATCGACATCAGCACCAGGATGCCGAACACGGTCTGCGAGATCAGGCCGCCCTCGCGGAGCGCCGCCTGGAGGCCGTAGGGGCTTTCGCCCGAGGCCGCGGCGCCGTTGCCGGCCGCGGCGAGGATGGTGGTGAGCATGGTGTTCTGTTCCCTCTGATTTCTTGGCTTTGTGGCTGGCAGTCGCGCTTAGCTGGCCGGCAATACCCAGCGGACGTTGAGCGGAAAGGTGGAGGCGATGGGCGCCCCGTTCTCATCCTTGGCCGGCGTGAAGCGGACCCGGCTGCGGGCGATGCGGCACGTGGTACTGTCCAGGTCGGAGTTTCCGCTCGACGCCACGATGGTGCAGTCGCTGACGCGCCCGTCCGCCCCGACCGACAGGCGCGCGGACACGCGACCCTGGGCCTCGGCACGGATGGCCGCGGGCGGGTAGTTGTCGTCGCCGAAATACGACCCGACGTTTCCGCGCAGACCGGCCGCCTGGGACACGCGCGGCGCCGCGGGCGGGGGCGGCGGGGGCGGCGGGGCCGCGACCGGCGCCGGCACGAACACCGGGGGCGGCGTCGGCACGGACGTGATGACCACGGGCGGCGGGTTCGGATTCTGCACGATCGGCGGCGGCGTCACCACAGGTGGCGGCTGCAGCTGCTGGTCGGGCGGAGGGGGCGGCGGCTCGTCCGGCGGCGGCGGGGGCGGCGGCTCCTCCACGTCGAACGTATTCAATTTTTCCTGCGCTTTCTTCACGAAATTGGTCGCGAGACCCGTGACGAGCGCGTAGCCCAGGGCGGCGTGGATGAGCGCGACGATGACGATCGCGGTGATCCGGCCCCCGGACGCTTTCTGGTCAGCATAGGCCATTCGGCAATGGAACTCCTCGTACCCTATCGGCCCCGCTGCCGTAGCGTCGGGCCGACGGCCCGGTCGCGAAAGGCCGGGGTGCCCGGCGCGAGGCGTTTCGAGTCCTAACCGGAGCCTAACGGCCGTGCAAACGCTTTGTCGGACGTAATGAACGGGAAAAACGGCGGTCGTTCGCGCCATTCTGTAACAATCCGGACCCGAGGCCTATGATGGACGGCATGACTCCGCTGATTCCGCTCCTCCTGGCCCTGACGGCCGCACCGCCTGCCGCCCAGGCCGCCCCCCCACCCGCCGGTCAACCAGTGTCATCGATCGCCCCCGCGGCGGCCGGTCCCGCCTATGCCGACCTGGTCGACCTGGCGCTGGCGGCGCCGGTGATCGCGGACGCCACGATCCGGTCGGCCACGCGGATCAAGCCGGCGGAAGCGCCGGGCCTGCCGGCGAACGCCGCGCGCTTCTATGTCGAGGCCGACGTAGGGGCGCTGGTCCGCGGGCGCGGTGGGCTGGCGTCGCGGATCGGCTATCTGGTGGACCGGCCGCTGGACGCGCGCGGACGGGCCCCGAAGCTGAAGAAGCAGCGCGTGCTGCTGTTCGCTCGGCCGGTGGCCGGGGCCCCGGCGGCGACCGCGCAGGTGCAGTTGGCCGCGCCCGACGCGCAACTGGACTGGACGCCGGCGCTGGACGCCGCCGTGCGCCGCGTCGCCACACAGTTGGCGGCGGCCGACGCCCCGCCGCGCGTGACGGGGGTGGGCAACGCGTTCCACGTCCCCGGCGCGCTGCCTGGCGAGGGCGAGACGCAGGTGTTCCTACAGACGGAGGGCGGGCGGCCGGTGTCGCTGTCGGTGCTGCGCCGGCCGGGCGAACAGCCGCGCTTCGCGGTGGCGCTGTCGGAAATCGTCGACGACGCGGCCGCCGCACCGACGCGCGATACCCTGCTCTGGTACAGGCTGGCCTGCGGTCTGCCCCCCGCCCTGCCCGAGGCGGCGACGCGCCAATTGTCGGCGGACGACCGGACCGCGGCGGAGCGCGACTATCAGTTCGTGTCGCGGTCGCTGGGGCCGTGCGGGCGGACGCGCGGCCCGGCCGCGGGGTCAGTCGACGCGCAATAGCTGGCCGGTGGTGGAGCCCGCGCCTTCCAGGAAGCGCGCCGCCGCCTCCACCGCTTGGCGGTCGGCGGCGGGGCCGGCCGCGACGGCGTTGAGCCGGGCGGGCGCGCGCTCGATCGCCAGCGGCTCCAGCGCGGCGCGCAGCAGCGCCGCCTCCAGCGGCGGCAGGTCGGGGGCGAGCATCAGCAGCAGATGTTCGGCGGTGCTGGCGCGGACGCCGTGCACCGCCGCGGCGACGGTCGCGGGGGCCAGTCGCTCGCGGTCGCTCACGGCCGGTGGCGGACCAGGGTGACGCCGATCGCCTCGCCCGCCTCGGCAATGGCGAGCTTGACGATCTTGACGGAAACGCGGGCGACGCGGGGGTCCTGGGTGAACAGGGTGTCGCAGATATGGTCGGCGACCGCCTCTATCAGGGTGAAGTGGACGCCCGGCGGCAGCGCGGCGGTGGCCGCGTGCTTGAGGTCCATGTAGCTCTTGGACGCCGACAAGGGACTGTCGGGCGCGTAGTGCGGCGCCACGTCGAGGTCGACCGACAGCGATATGCGCAGCGGCTGGGGAAGAAGCGTTTCCTCCGAATAGATGCCGGTGAGGACCGGCACTTCGAGATCGTGGACTTCGAGCGTCAGGCTGTCGCGCGTCGGGGGGGTCATGGGGCGGGGGCCATAGGGGGGCGTCGGCGCGGGGGGAAGGGCGGCCTTGCGTTCGGGTCGGAGGCCGCTAAAGCGCGCCGCCCGCCCCCGTGCCCGATTCATGCCGAGACGCCCGCTTGTTCCACCCCCGGATAGTGCCGATCGCCGACGTGGCACCGCGCGCGGTGGAGGCATTGCTGGACCAGGCGTTCGAGCCCGAGCGGCGCGCGCGCACGGCCTATCGGGTCCGGGGCGACGCCGGGGCGATCCCGGCCCTGAGCTTCGCGGCGGTGGGGCCGGACGGCGTGGCGGGCAGCGTGCAATGCTGGCCCGTGGCGCTGGCGCTGGACGGGGGGGGCCGGGTGCCGCTGGTGATGCTGGGGCCGGTGGCGGTGATGCCGGGGCAGCAGAAGGCCGGCATGGGACGCGCGCTGACCGACGCGGCGCTGGCGGCGGCGGACGACGCCGGCCTGGGCGACGCGGTGATGCTGATCGGCGACCCGGAATATTACGGCCGCTTCTGGGGATTCTCGGCGGAGCGGACGGGGCGGTGGCGGTTGCCGGGCCCCGTCGAGGCGCGGCGGCTGCTGGCGCGCGGACGGGCGGTGCCCGACGCGGCCGGAATGCTGGGGCCGGCGGCGGTGGTGCCCGCCTGACGCTGGACGCGGTCGGGGGCACGTCCTACCTCCGGCCCCATGCCGATGCCCCCGCTCCCCGACCTTCATGCGCTGTCGCTGGCCGAGATCGCACAGATGGCGGCCGACCGGAAGCTGCCCCCGGTGGAGCAGTGGAATCCCGAACGATGCGGCGACAGCGAGATGCGGATCGCGCGCGACGGGACCTGGTATCACCAAGGGACGCCGATCGGGCGGCCGGCGATGGTGCAACTCTTCTCAACGGTGCTGCGGCGCGAGCCGGACGGCGGCCACGTGCTGGTCACGCCGGTCGAGAAGCTGGACATCGCGGTCGACGACGCCGCCTTCGTGGCGGTGGAGATGAAGGCGGAAGGCGAAGGCAGCGACGCCCGGCTGGCGTTCCGGCTGAACACGGGCGAGCTGGTGGCCGCCGGTCGTGCCCACCCGCTGCGCTTCGCAACCGGCGAGGAGGGCCCGCGCCCCTATCTGCTGGTGCGGGGCGGGCTGGAGGCCCTGGTGGCGCGATCGGTGTTCTACGAACTGGTCGACCGCGCGCTTGCGGACGGGGAACCGGCGGGCGTGTGGAGCGACGGCGCCTTTTTCCCGTTTCCGGACGACGTGTGAGGCCGCTGGCAGGTTCGCTGGTGGGGCGGCTGCGCGACGCGCTGGCGGCCCCTGCCCCCCCGTCGCTGCACCGGTCCGGCGATTACGGCGCGCTGGACGCTTGGGGGCCCGAGCGCGTGACGCCGGCGGCCGTGCTGGTGGCGGTGACCGACCGCGCCGAGCCCGGCGTGATCCTGACCCAGCGGACCGAGACGCTGCGCCGCCATGCCGGTCAGGTCGCCTTTCCCGGCGGACGGCTCGACCCCGGCGAGGACGCGGTGGCGGCCGCTCTGCGCGAGGCGGAGGAGGAAGTGGCATTGCCGGCGGGGGCGGTGGAACTGGCGGGGGTGTGCGAGCCCTATCGCACCGGCACGGGTTTCGAGGTTACGCCGGTGGTGGGCGTGGTGCCCCCCGACCTGACGCTGGTGCCGGCCGAGGCGGAGGTAGCGGCGGTGTTCGAGGTGCCGCTGGCGTTCCTGCTCGATCCCGCCAACCGGCAGGAGCGGTTCGCCGAATGGCACGGCGCTACCCGCCCCTATTACGAGGTGCAATGGCGGGATCGGCGCATCTGGGGGGCGACGGCGGGGATGATCGCCAACCTGGCGCACCGGCTGGAGGGGCGATTGGCGTGAAGCTGATCGATCCGCCTTGGACCAGGCGCGAGGGGCTGGCGGAGCTGGCTGACCTGCTCAGCCCCGCGCGCGCGGTGGGCGGCGCGGTGCGCGACGCGCTGCTGGGCGAGGCGGCGGCCGATATCGACCTGGCGACGCCGCTGGAACCGACCGAGGTGCTGGCGCGGCTGAGGGCGGCCGGGATCAAGGCGGTGCCGACGGGACTGGCGCACGGCACCGTCACCGCCGTGCTGGCGTCCGGCCCGGTCGAGGTCACGACGCTGCGCCGCGACGTGGAGACGGACGGGCGGCACGCGGTGGTGGCGTTCGCCAGCGACTGGCGCGAGGATGCGGGCCGGCGCGATTTCACGATGAACGCGCTCTACGCCGACGTGCGCACCGGCGAGGTCTGGGATTATCACGACGGCCTGGCCGACCTGAAGGCCGGGCGGGTGCGCTTCATCGGCGACCCCGAACGGCGGATCGCCGAGGATCACTTGCGCATCCTGCGTTTCTTCCGCTTCCACGCGCGCTTCGGCGATCGGCCGGACCGGCAAGGTCTGGCGGCGTGCGCGGCACGCGCCAACGACCTGATGGCGCTGTCGCGCGAGCGGGTGGCGGCCGAGGTGACGAAATTGCTGGTGGCGCGCGGCGCGGTGCCGGCGGCGGCGCTGATGCTGGAACACGGCATCTGGGCGCCCGTGCTGCCCGAGGTGGACCGAGAAGGTATCGCGCGGTTGACGGCGCTGGCGGAGCGCGAGGCGGCGGCGGGCGTGGCCCCCGACGCGGTGCGGCGGCTGGCGGCGATGATCCCCCCCGCGGCGGCGGAGGCGGTGGGCGCGCGGCTGAAGCTGTCCAATATCCAGCGCCGCCGGCTGGCGGCGGCGTCCGCCGGGCCCGGCGCGGAGGGGCCACGCGCGCTGTCCTATCGCGAGGGCGTCGAGGTGGCGCTGGACCGGCTGTTGCTAGCGGGCGAGCCCGTGGACGCGCTGGCGGGATGGGTGCCCCCCCGCATGCCGCTGACGGGCGGCGCGCTGGTGGCGCGGGGCTTGGCCAAGGGGCCGGCGGTGGCGCGCGCCCTGCGGGCGATCGAGGACTGGTGGATCGCCGCCGGTTTCCCCGACGCGGTACCGGACGCGTCGATCGATCAGGCGGTACGCGACGCGATCATGGAATAAGCATCGTCCGCCGACAGCGGGCGCGCGAAGTGGAAGCCCTGGCCGTAATGACAGCCCAGCGCCGCCAGCGTCTGCGCCAGTTCCACCGTCTCCACCCCCTCCGCCACCGTCCGCATCCCCAGCGCCTGGGCGAGGCTGAGCACGGCGCGCACGATCGCCACCTTGTCGCGGTCGGCCAGCATCCCCGTGACGAAGCTGCGGTCGATCTTCAGGATCTCGATCGGCAGCGTCTGAAGATAGGCGAGGTTGGAATAACCCGTACCGAAATCGTCCATCGCCAGCGTCACGCCCAGCGCGCGCAGCGAACGCATGGTGCGCGCGGTGCGGTCCGGATCGGCGACCAGCGCGCTTTCGGTCAGTTCCAGCTTCAGCCGACGACCGGCCAGGCCCGCCGTCGCCAGCGCGCGCTCGACGGCCGGTACCAGATGGTCGCGACCCAGCTGGATCGGCGACAGGTTCACCGCCATCTGGATGCCGCAGTCGGCGCCCGCCCGCCTATCCCATTGCGCCAGCGTGGCGGTCGCCGCCTCAAGCGCCCAGCGGCCGAGCGGCACGATCAGCCCGCATTCCTCGGCCACGGGGATGAACTCGCACGGCGATACGTCGCGCCCCGCCTCGTCCCGCCACCGCGCCAGCGCCTCGAACGCGACCGCGCGGCCGGTGGCAAGGTCGCAGATCGGCTGGAAAGCCTGAACGAGGTCGCCGTTCTCGATCGCGCGGCGAAGCTCCGTTTCCATCGCGAAGCGCGCGCGGGCGGCGGAGAAGGCGTGGTTCTGATAGGATTCGGTGCGCCCCGTCTCTTTGGCACGCTTGACCGCGAACTGGGCGCGGCGGACCAGGGTCTCGCCGTCCGCCTCATCGTCGGTGCGGGCCACGCCGACCGACGCCTCGACGCGGATCTGCAGGTCGGTCAGGCGAAACGGGGTCGCCAGCGTCGCGCGCAGCCGTTCGGCCACGTGTTCCGCCTCGTCCGGCTCGTCGACGGCCATTAGCACGCCGAACTCGTCCCCGCCGATCCGGCCCAGCGCGTCGTGCGCGCGCAACGCCCCCTTGATCCGCCGCGCGACCGAGATCAGCAGTTCGTCCCCGGCCAGCCCCCCCAGGCAGGCGTTGATCTGGCCGAAGCGACGCAGGTCCACGATCAGCACCGCGTGCGGCGCGCCGCGGGCCACCGCCTGATCCAAGAGATCGCCGAACCCGATCCGGTTGGGCAGCCCGGTCAGGCAATCCGTGGTCATCTCCCGACGCAGGCTGCGCTCGGTCCGGACCTCGGCGGTGCGGTCCAGAAACGACAGGACGCAGCGTTCGCGCACGGTGACGGCGGAACGTGCCAGAATGACCTGAAAGTGGCGCGCCTCCACGGTGTCGGCCGTGGTCCATGCGAACTCCAGGCGTTCGGCGTCGGATGCCAGAAAGACCCGGACCCGTTCCTCCAGGTCGTGCAGCAGCGGCGATAGCCGATCGCCGACCTCCAGCCCCACCGCGACGCAACCGGCATTGGCCGCACGAACCACCACCCGCCCGTCGAGAAGGACCAGCTGGGCCACCGGGATCGACACCAGCTCCAACGCTTGGCCCAACCGGTCGGCGGCCAGCATGGGCAGGTCCGGCAGACGGGACGGATCACGAAGCGCGGTCATTCCCGAACGTCCTAGGCCCTATTGGTTAAGCGCCGCTAAACCCCGCAAAGTCCCGCGATCAGCTGCGGATCGGCGGGATGGATCGACCGAGAGCCGCCTTAATTGGCAAAGCGATTGTCGCGCGGGAAACCGGTGGGCGGCATCCGGCCGGCCGCGCCGCGCGCCGCGCGCCAGGGCCCCATGTCCGCCTCGGTCCGGGTGCGCCCCCCTGCCCCGCCCATCGGCCAGCTCAACCCCTGGGCGAGTGGAAAGCTGATCGCGTCGGCCAGTCCGCCGTCGCCGTAGCGTTGCAGCTGAACGCCGCTGCCGCGCGCGAACTCGGGCAATTCGGCGAGCGGAAACACCAGCATCTTGCGGTTCTCACCGATCACCGCGATCGAATCGTCGGCGGCGCCGACGGGCCGCACCACCTTCAGCGTCGCCGACGGACGCAGCGTCATCACCGCCTTGCCCTTGCGCGTCTCGGCGATCAGCTCGGCGGTGGGCACCTGGAAGCCCCGCCCGTCGGACGCCACCACCAGCAGGCGGGGCGCGCGGCCCGCCGGGACCAGCGCCGCGATCCCGACCGAGCCGTCCAGGTCGACGGTGGCGCGCACCGGTTCGCCGAACCCGCGCCCGCCGGGCAGCTTGTCGGCCGCCAGCGTGTAGAAACGGCCGTTGGCGGCGGCCAGCAACAGCTTGTCGGTGGTCTGGGCGTGAAAGGCGAAGGCGGGGCCGTCACCTTCCTTGAACTTCATCGCGTCGGGCGCCGACAGGTCGGCGTGCCCCTTCAACGCGCGGATCCAGCCGCGGCGGGACAGGATCACCGTGATCGGCTCGCGCTCGATCATCGCTTCCAGCGGGATCTCGCGGGCGGGTGCGGCCTCCTCGATCGCGGTGCGGCGGCGGCCGAGTGCGGTGTCGGGGCCGTAGCGGTCGCGGACGCGCCGCATGTCGCGCTTCAGCCGGTTGCGCTGCTTGCCTTCCGAGCCGATCAGCGCGGTCAGCTCTTCCTGTTCTTTGGCGAGCTTGGCGCGCTCGGTGCTGATCTCAAACTCTTCCAGGCGGCGTAGCGAACGCAGCCGCATGTTCAGGATCGCCTCTGCCTGGCGGTCGTTGAGGGCGAACTCGGCGATCATCACCGCCTTGGGCTCGTCCTCGGTGCGGATGATCTCGATCACGCGGTCGAGGTTGAGATAGGCGACCAGATAGCCGTCGAGCAGCTCGATCCGATCGGCGATGCGGCCCAGGCGGTGTTCGGTGCGGCGGCGCAGCACGACGAACTGATGTTCGACCCAGGCCGCAAGCGCCTGGCGCAGCGACATGACGCGCGGCGTGCGATCCTTGTCCAGCACGTTGAGGTTGAGGGGGACGCGCGTCTCGAGGTCGGTCAGGCGGAACAGCCCGTCCATCAGCACCTGGGGGTCGACCGTGCGGCTGCGCGGCTCCAGCACCACGCGCAACGCCTCGTCCGACTCGTCGCGCACGTCGGCCAGGATCGGCAGGCGGCGATCGTTGATGAGGGCGGCGACCTGCTCGATCAGCTTGCCCTTCTGAACGCCGTAAGGGATTTCCGTGACGACGGCGGTCCAGGCGCCGCCCTTCTCGCGCTCGATCGTCCAGCGCGCGCGGACGCGGAAACTGCCGCGCCCGGTGGCGTAGGCGTCGGCGATGGCGGCGGGCGCGTCGGCGACCAGTCCGCCGGTCGGGAAATCGGGACCGCGCACGTGTTCCAGCACCGCCGCGTCGTCGGCGTCCGGCCGGTCGATCAGCAGGATCGCGGCGTCGAGCAGCTCGGCGGCGTTGTGGGGGGGCACGGACGTGGCCATGCCCACCGCGATGCCGCTGGCCCCGTTGGCGAGCAGGTTGGGGAACAGGCCCGGGAACAGTTCGGGCTCCTGCTCCTCGCCGTTATAGGTCGGGCGGAAGGCGGCGGCGTCCTCGTCCAGCCCGTCCATCAGCTCGACGGCGACCGGGGTCAGCCGCGCCTCGGTATAGCGGTAGGCGGCGGCGTTATCGCCGTCGATGTTGCCGAAATTGCCCTGTCCGTCGACCAATGGGTAGCGGAGCGCGAAGTCCTGCGCCAACCGCACCATCGCGTCGTACACCGACTGGTCGCCGTGCGGGTGGTATTTGCCGATCACGTCGCCGACGACGCGCGCGCATTTCTTGTAGCCTGAGGCGGGGTCGAGCCGCAGCAGCCGCATCGCCCAGAGCAGCCGGCGGTGCACCGGCTTCAGCCCGTCGCGCACGTCGGGCAGCGAGCGCGCGGTGATGGTGGACAGCGCGTAGACCAGATAGCGTTCCGACAGCGCGGTGTCGAAGGGGGCGTCCAGGGTTCCTGGGGGCGGATCGATGCTCGCTAGGTCTGCCATTCACCGGACGAGATAGGGCGCGTGCGAGGGCTTGTCACCAAAGCGGGCGCGCGGCGACGGCGAACGCGATCAGCGCCGGTCGTTGGCGCGCAGGCTTTCCATGCGCGGGCGCTCCTCGTCGGGGACCAGCCCCTCCAGCACCGCCCAGAATCCGCCAACGGCCTCCTGCCCAGCGCGGGCATAGGCGGCGCCCATCTTGACGCGGACGGCCTCGAACAGGTCGGCCTCAAGCTGCGCCCCGTCGGCGGTCAGGCGGAGCAGCCGCTGGCGGCGGTCGCGCTCGCCGGGCTTCGACTCCACCAGGCCGCGCTCGGTCAGCTCGCTCAGCACGCGGCCCAGCGACTGCTTGGTGATGCCCAGGATCGCCAGCAGCTCGCTGACGGTCATGTCGGGCCGCCGGGCGACGAAGTAGAGTGCGCGGTGATGCGCCCGGCCCAGGCCCTGGCGCGACAGGCCGCGGTCGATGGAACGGGTGATGTGGCTGTTGCCGAAATAGAGCAGCTCCATCCCCCGTCGCAGCTCCGCCTCGCGCAGGAACAGCGGGGATGCCGCTTGGGCGGACGGCGCGGCAGCGGAGGCGCCGGGGCTGTGCTGGGATGGGGCGGCCATGTTGACCCGCTTAGCCCCCAGCCTTACGCGGCCGCAAGTCCGCACCAGAATAGAGGCGCCCGATCCCGATGCCGTTGTTCCGTTTCGAGCCCAGTTCCCAGCCCGTGGCCGCGGCCGAGCGCGCGGCCCGGCTGGTCGACCCGGGGTTCGGGCGCGTGTTCACCGACCATATGGCCGTAGTGCGCTGGTCGGAGGCGAAAGGCTGGCACGACGCGGCGATCACGCAGCGCAAGCCGTTCCTGATCGATCCCGCGGGCGCCGTGCTGCATTACGCGCAGGAGATCTTCGAGGGGCTCAAGGCCTATCGGCTGGGGGACGGGGGCGCCGCCCTGTTCCGGCCCGAGCAGAATGCGCGGCGGATGCAGAGCTCCGCCCGGCGGCTGGCGATGCCCGAGCTGCCGGAAGAACTGTTCCTGGCCTCGGTCGAGGAACTGGTGGCGGCCGAGCGCGACTGGATACCGGACGATGCGGAGGGGGCGCTGTACCTGCGCCCGTTCCAGTTCGCGTCCGAAAGCTTCCTGGGCGTCAAGCCCGCGTCCGAATACATCTACGCCGTGATCGCCTCGTCGGTGGGCGCCTACTTCAAGGGCGGGCTGCCGGCCGTGTCGCTATGGGTGTCGCAGGACCATAGCCGCGCCGGCCCCGGGGGCACGGGTGCGGCCAAGTGCGGCGGCAACTACGCCGCCAGCCTGCTCGCGCAGAAGGAAGCGACGGCGCGCGGGTACGATCAGGTGGTGTTCCTGGACGCGGGCGAGCGGCGCTGGGTCGAGGAACTGGGCGGCATGAACCTGTTCTTCGTGTTCCGCGACGGTCGGGTGCGCACGCCGCCGCTGACGGGCACCATCCTGCCCGGCATCACGCGGGCGTCGCTGCTGATCATGGCGCGCGACCTGGGGTTGGACGTGGCCGAGGAACCTTATGCCGTCGATCAGTGGCGCGTCGACGCCCAGAGCGGAGAGCTGGCCGAAGCGTTCGCGTGCGGCACGGCGGCGGTGGTGACGCCGATCGCGCGCGTCGCCGACCCGTCGGGCGCGTGGACCATCGGCGACGGGCGGCCCGGCCCCGTGACGCTTCGCCTGCGCGGCGCGCTGGCGGACGTGCAGCGCGGGCGCGCGCCCGACCCGAACGGCTGGATGCGCCGCTTAAGCGCCTGACAGGTCTTTCGCAACGCGCGCGGCACGCTATAAGCCGCCCGCCTGCTGGGGCGTCGCCAAGCGGTAAGGCACCGGTTTTTGGTACCGGCATTCGTAGGTTCGAATCCTGCCGCCCCAGCCAACTTCGCGCTAAGTCGCTGCTTTAGCTGGCTAACACCGGTTCGGGCGTCACAGGGTGTGCAGTTCACTGTGCCAATGGGTTGTCCGGGAGAGGTCGCAGCCCCTGCCCGCGCTCCAGCACGTCTTTCGCCGCGGCCACGTCTTCTGGTGGCGCCGCGTTCACCGCCTGTCAGGCAACGGATCGCTAGACGTGCGCCTGTCGCTCGGGACCGCGGACCGGCTCCAGGCGCGAAACAGGGGCGCCGCCCTCACCGCCGCGACGCCCAAGGTAATCGAGATGCTGGATCAGCGAGCGAAGGCAAGGGGCGTCATCACCGAGCGCGAGCTCCAGGCGATCGCCAAGGCCATGTACGAGGAGCGCTTGGCCGAGGTCTGCACAGACCAGCGGTCGACGCCCTACCGTGCCTACCTCCACTCCGCCGCCAACCAGGCCTTCGTGGACTATTTCGATCGCCTGGCGCGGCTCGGGGGCCACATGTCGCTGATGGACGGGGAGCGGCAACGATTGGCGGCCGAGGGCTGGACGGAGCAGCGCATCGCCGACCTGGACACCGTCGTCGCGCTGAGGGAGGAGAAGGGCCTGAGCCCGATCCGCCGCGACGAGATCGACCGGCACCTGGGCGACGCCGGCTTCGTTCCCGACGACCGCCTGCGCTGGGCCGTCGAGCTGGCCCTCTACCCGGCGTACCGGAAAGCGTACGCCGACGCGCAACGGCAGCTCACGACGTCCGCGGCCGCCAACTCGTCCAGCGACGAGACCCAGACCCCCCCGCCCTCGCCCGTACCCGTCGGCACTGCGCTCTCCGCTACCGGCGGGCAGGTGGTCTCGCCCGAGTGGCTGAACTGCACGCCGATCGAGGCGGCCGAGCGGATGATCGCCGAGACCCCTCGCCTCCTCGCGCATCGCCAGACCGGCAAGCGCGCGAAGGACGCGGTGGACGAGCAGACGCCGCGCCAGATCCGGTGGGCGGCCGCCCTTCTGCAGAAGTCGCTGCCGCCGGACACGCCTGTGGATCGGCGTGGAAAAAGGACCCCGGTAGCGGGGTGATCGGCGTCCAAAAAAGACCCCTCATCCCGGTGGTCTAGGCTGCTCGCTTGGCGATGTGTCGGGCGGCGAGATCGGGATGCTGGTATT
>Ga0325400_1002575_pt1 | contig 16004 bp, 6 predicted proteins | sample PopdelMetagenome_2_FD_205662 | JGI IMG/M metagenome (GOLD analysis project Ga0325400, IMG submission 205662) | Populus deltoides microbial communities from Bellville, Georgia, United States - Xylem-PdKOR-R1 | ecosystem: Host-associated > Plants > Phyllosphere > Stem > Wood/Secondary xylem... | reverse complement strand
AGTCAGAGGAGGTCCCATATCCAAATCCTCCCTCCTCCAACGCTCAAGAAAATGCTGCAACTCAAGTAGATAAACTTGGGAGCTCCTTCAATTCAACCACATCACTGGTTTTCAACTAATTAATATTAAAAAAAATGCCGACATAGTTTTCTCTTATTTGCTAATGATAATAACCAACGACAATTTATCATGCTAGCATTTAAAGTTAATTGTATATGTGTTATTCTACATTAATAATTGTGTTATTTTAAATTGAGGATAAGTTTTCTCTTATTTTACAAAAACTTCTTCTTCTTATTATTATTATATAAAAAAACTTATGCATCTTATGTTTGGCTATTAAAATTATAAAGTCCCTTGAAATTTATGTTTTTTCATTTAATGATAAAAAAATATTTTTTTTACATCAACATAGTTTTATTTTATTTTTTTTAAATTTGCTATCAAACTTTAATTTTTTTCACAATTAAACTCCTGATTTAACTAACTAAACTTTTCAAAGTTCAATTTTAGTTCTCAAACTTTAATGTTTTCTGATTAACATCCAAATTGACTCTAAAAAACTGATTTTTCTTATAATTAAGTTCTCGATAAAATTAACTAAGCCTTATAAAATCCTCATAATTGAGTCTTTACTCATCTAAATTTGTATTTCTTTACTCTAAATAAAATATTCTCACTAATGGGGTCTTTTGTCATTCAGATTAGGTCGCAAATTTGCAATTCTTGTACATTCTAGTCCTTTGAATTTTCCATTTGTCATTTTGGTCCTTCATAAAAAACTTAGGCTATTTTCTAGGCTTTCTTCGTGTATATTCTCTTGTATTTTTTGGATTTTTTAGATTTTTTTCTATTTTTCCTTTTCTTTTCTTGATTTTTTTATGGGGTAAAATGAGTAACAACAAATGTTTCCTCTTTATAATGCTTATGAAACAAAAATCTCATCACGATTTTGTATAGTGATCTTGTAAATAAAAAGCGTATATTCGACTTGTTGGATGATCTACCCATCTAAAGACTTTACATTTTTTTAAAAAAATGGTCTCATTATCATTGATGACCTACCCTTCAAAAAAATTAGTCTATTCTTACGGGTGACCTATCTTTTTTAAAATTTCAAAAAAAAATCAGCAAGCATCCATGCTTCTCTGAAATTGGTCTATTTTCACAAGCAATCACAATTATACCCTTTAGTGCCCCTTTTAGGTGTGTTGGTGGAAGACCGATGGCATTGGAAATACTCTACTATATGGAAATAAAGGTGTCACTTTATTGCTTATTCTACCCTTATATATTTTTTCATTGCATGTTTTACACTAAGGAGAGTTCTATTAGGGATAATATACTAGTGATAGATAGATCCTTGTTTAGAGCGCCTCGTGAGAATGATGGGAGTAGCTCCTTTTCAGTATAGGAGTTCAAGTATCTTTATGCTTACTTTCTTGTATGTCATTATGCTTTTCTCTTTAATGAAGAAGAGTCGTATTTCTGTATTTAGTGGTGAGTGCATAAGAGCTTATTTTTATGTATAAGAAAGACTATAAAGATTTATTTGCATAGTTATGACATCATCATTGAGCAAGGGATAATATACTAGTGATAGATAGATCCTTGTTTAGAGCGCCTCGTGAGAATGATGGGAGTAACTCCTTCTCAGTATAAGAGTGCAAGTATCTTTATGCTTATTTTCTTGTATGTCATTATGCTTTTCTCTTTAATGAAGAAGAGTCGTATTTCTGTATTTAGTGGTGAGTGCATAAGAGCTTATTTTTATGTATAAGAAAGACTGTAAAGATTTATTTGCATAGTTATGACATCATCATTGAGCATCTACACTTGATAGGAGGGTTGTTAGAGACCTAAAAGAGCTAAAGTTCATACAATAGGGAGATTAGTTACCTTTTTTTGTCCTAGAATATCGTCATCCATGAAAAGAATTTTTGAAGAAAGGTGTGAAATGAGAATGAAATGGTTTTTTATATATATTTAGGATCCCATAAAAAACATTAATGAAGTTGTGAGAAAACCTCACATAAAAATTAGGTTTTTCATGGGTTGCGATCTTGAGCCAAGATGTATAGGCTTGTTTATTCCTAAAAAAAAGAACAAATCTCTCGTTGAACAAGAGACTCTTCAATGCTTAAATTAATAAATGTAAAAAAAGAAATAATATAAGAGATAAATGAGAAAATATATATGTAGAGAAAAATATGTAATGTATTTGTAATGTTGAAATCATAGAACATTTTATGTTTATCTAGTGATCTAAAATATTTATAGACCTCAATCACGTCATCTCACCTTGAAACATGAAATGTTATGAGATAATTGATTGGTGGAAATATTGATGTGTAAAGTGCTTGTTATCGGTGAAGAATTTGATGACTAATTACTAGTGTTATAATAATTGCTAATGTTATAATAACCAGAAAGGAGGCACATGCTTTATATAGAATATGGTGCAAAAAATGTGATGGTGTTTGCACCGTGCCATTGGTTAGAAGTGGAGTCAACCCTGCATAAAGGAACAAACTTGCAAATAATTTATGAATAAAGCTTAGAAAACTTTGTATGCGTGGATGGTGTGCGACGCCACGTTTTGCTTCTCGAAACTCAAATATATATCTAGGTGCGTGCCTGAGTTTGGTTTGTACAACCTATGTGGTGAGAAGGAGAGGGGAAAATATAGGAAGAGGAGAGAAAATTTAGGTCGAGTCTAGTCATTTAAGCCTAGGTCCAAATGCCTAGAGTTTTTATGTAAAAGAGACAAGCACCATCAATCTGTATCAATTGCAATGAAAGCATATAGTATGAATGCATTGATATTCAACATTTAACCCTTTTACCAATAACACGGACTTCCCCTAACAAAGGATTGCTCAAGTCTACTTTCACACAATTGTACAAATTTTCAACTAGTTGCAATGGCCAGTGTTCTTGTCAATCTTCACAAGTTTACCTATACTGGAGGTAATAGCATGGAGAATTTCACGACAATGGAAGCTTAAATATACAAACCTTGACAAGAGTTTTGCCAAGTTTTAACTTCGAAGGCGTAAAATCATGAAACTATATTCTAACAATAAGATAATGTCCCTGAATAGCCCAAGGACCCCTCGTCATCGCCTTTTCTCTATCCTCATTAATATTGAACTTCACGAGATAATATGATACCAAATCTATAATATCAATCTCACTTGTAATTGTGTGACTTTCTCACACAAGTATTCATTCCCTGTCGATTTTCTAAGGAACATGATGACCAATGCCTTTTGCCATGGACGATTCTCATGCTAAAACTCTATGGAGATAGAGATACCCCGAATTAATACCCATGTTATCATAAAACAAAAGGGTTAATTAAGCGAAGGAACCAATCAATCTATCTTTAAAGGAATGATTAGCATATATATTCATGTTATTCTGGAAACATATCCCCAGAATTTTGAATAACATCATCCATAGTTTCGTCTAGAAGCTTATGATCAGGAGGTCTAAGCTTTTTTATAGGAGTTATTTTTCATCATAATAGTTATCTTTATAAACACACATACACTTTTATCACATTTTAAGTATGTTATTATATATAAAAAAGCTCATTACACTTTTTTTAAGAATTTTGTTTATTTTAAGTACTGTAGTGATTGTTTTAAGAGATGCCTTGGATACTTTTGCAGGTTAATTTTAGTATTTGATGAAGTTGTTGAAACTTCAAAGATAATTAGGCATTTCACAGTTGATAATAGACCGATGAACAGATTTGAAAAACCGGAACGAATGGACCTAGAGTCACTTGCAAAACAAGTCTTCTCTATAGTTTTAGGAGACCCTCCTATACGTAAGATAGTGTAATGGAGGAGGAGGATGAATAAGAAAAATACAGAGAATCAAAGTAATTGTATTGTCAAGAGGTAGAGAAGAGATATTTATGTGACCTGCCTTTGATGGGTGAGTAAAAAAGATATTTATACAGCTTGATCATTCACTGGATCCCACAGCTCCCTTAATAAAGTAGCTTATCATGAGAAAGAAGTCGCTGGCTTGAGGAAGATCCTAATTGATTCGCTTGAAGAGGGTACGTAGCCCTTGATTGAACAAGTTGGCTAACTAGTATGATTGATTTTCTTGTAAAACATGTTAGATGACCTTTTGGCCAATCAATAAAAAGAGAGAGTTTGAGAATATTTTTGTTTGGAATTTCTATATTCAAAGTTTTATTTAAGAGGGTTGGTTAGCTAGCTAATTACATGTTACTGAGAGAGAACGTTATCAGGATGAGGTATTAATCTTATTGTCAACACTTAATTTTCAAATATCAACAAATACAACACCGCTCATATTTCATCATCATTTATGACAAGTAGGAAATCCCAGGAGACAGATGCTCCCTTGTTCAATCTTAGGCTTGCATGCGGTCATGGGAGGTCCCATGCATGTTATTAATTAGCTAGTGCATGTTTATAACTCTTTCCTGTTGTTTTGTTGCTAGTGGTTACTGTCTCGCCTTCAAATGGAATATTTCCAATTTTCATTTGTTTTGTTTCCAATATCTGCCATTGTGAAAAAATAAATTAATATATATAAAAACATTTAAGCACTTCCTGCTAGTTTTGCGTGATTAAAGACTAATGCTATTGCTAATGGCTTGCTAATTGCTTTATATATATGAAATGGGAGTAGAAAATTGTACTTGCTGTGCCAGAAGCTTCTTCATATCTTCTCTTGATCAGTTGGTAACAATCATTAGACAATAGACCAAGAACAAACATCGGTCATCTACAGTGTCGCACCCTCACGAGCAGAGCGCGGCATCGCGGCGACCATCGGTTGGTTTCGGGGTCTTTTTGTGTAAAGGAGTCGTCATCTAGTATTATGGTCACTAGGAAACCTAACTGGTCTTTCAGAGATTCTAAGGCAAGGGACTGGTTGCGTAAAGGGAAGGTATTAGCACCTCTAGTACGCCCTACCTAAGGTAAGCTGCTTAGTGTTTGGTTTGTCTTATAATTTCTATGGTGTTGATGTTTTCTAATCCCATCAGTTTTCTAGGTTTTGATTCAAACTAAATTTATTAGGATAGAAACCCAAGGAAGTTCCATATACTTTAAAAGCTCATTTTCCCCTTAGTTTTTCAAGAGTTTGCGACTCGTAAATCGCAAGGAGGAGGGACAAAAATTTAGAAATCTAGGGTGCTTTAAAAACCTATTTTTTTGTCTTAGTGTTTTAACTCTCACGGCTCGTAAACCGTGGAATAAAAAATTGAAATGTCCTCGATTATAATCAAGGCTTCTTTCAAGGATGTGTGCGGATTTATTACTCCCAATAATATTTTGGATATTCGTCTTTTAAGGATTTCTTTATCCAAACATTAGCGGTGAATAATAGATGAATTCCCCCCAAAATAAGATTTTTATATTTTTTTGGAATATTGGCCAATACCCTTTGGAGTTTTACAAACATGTTGTAAAATCCAGAAATGCAAGAAAATAATTTTTGGTGTTTAAGAAATCCATGCGAAAACACATTTTTAAAACTTCCAATATTTTTTGTACATAAAAAAAAACGTTCTAAAACATGTAAGGGTATTGGCCGTATGCAACACACAAAAAAAACATTTTTTATATATTTTTTTTATTAAAAAAAACACAAGCATCATAGTTAATCGCAATTAATTGTGGGCTTGACGGGATTCAGCAACGCTCAACCCGGTAACTGGCTCACACCAGTAACCGGTTCTGCAACTGTTGCATGCATATGCATGCTACAGTGGCAAGATAATTAATTTAGCAAAAACCAGTGAAAGAGAGACTTACCTGCGAGGCAACGGCTGGAGGCGAAGTGGAGGGAGACGACTGGGCGCTGCTCACGACGCCCCTGCTCGCTATTCCCAGTGGAGACAGGTTTGCTGGCTGAAAGATGATTGTCTCAATGGTGGCCCTTCGGTGTTGCTACGAACAGTGCAATTTCTGCAGGGAAAAGAAGAATGCTGAGATGGAGATATAAAGGGGCTCTTGCTGGTGGCTGGCTTAGAGAGGAAAAAAAATTAGAAAGATGGGGGTGATGACTTGGTTTAGGCCAGGAGAAAAAATTAGATTTAGGGTTTTTTCGTGTTTGCCATAAATTTCTCTCTTTAAAAAATTAGTCCTCTGTAAATTTTCCTCCCCTTTGCATATGACTGAAGGTTCACTTATATAGAAAATCTTTACACGTGTTATTTAAGGAAATATTACAGTAATTATTGCAGAGATTGTCTTCTATAACCAGCACCAACAAATCCTATATATATAGTATCTTATATTGCAATGATTATTTTCCATAACCAGCACGAATCAAATCATATATATATATGGTATTTTATATTGCAGTAATTATATATGATTCAGTAATTATCTCCTTGACACATTACTTCCTTAATCTTATCCCTGATACTCTATGTTATCGCCACATGAAAATCCTTATTTTTTATTTCTATTTTTATTATTATTTTTTTATTTTTTATTTTTGAAAAATTATTAAAACATGGGTAAAAAATTTGGTAGCAACATGCAGAATCATTTTGCTTTCCAAACAAGATGAAGTTTGGGAAAGAATTTGCAGCACAGATGGTGCAAGAATGGCAGGAAGCATACACGAACTACAACCATCTCAAAGCAATCCTGAAAGATGTCTTGCGTTCCAGACCGCTAAGAGGCGCACCGTCAACTGTGGCAGCAGCAACCTCACATGGTTCTTTGAAGAGAAGGGTATCACTCTATAGAGCATTTAGTGGCCTAACAGGCCGGTATAGAGGCTCACCAAGAAAGAGTGAAGATGAAGTGATACTAGTAAGTGCAGTACAAAAAAGTGGAGGAGATGAGCATTACCAGACCTTGTTTCTCAATGCATCAGATGAAGGAGGAGAGTATGAGCTTGTGTTCTTTAGGCGTCTTGATGATGAGTTTAACAAGGTAATCAACTTTTATAAGAAGAAGGTAGAGGAAGTGATGGGAGAGGCAGATGATTTGAGTAAGCAAATGGATGCTTTGATTGCGCTAAGGATCAGGGTGGATGATCCGGTTGTTGGTGGGTCTAATATTGCGAACCTTGCCGTCCCTGGTTTCTCCTCAGTGTCCGCATCGGCTGTTCATCCTCCCATCAACAGCACAAACCCAGGTTAGAGAGATCTGCGCTGATTCTTGAAAGAATTAAGCTGTTTTCTATAATTCCCCATCCCCACTTCCTTTCTCCGAAACAGATGTTTTGTTCCGAGATTTCCTGATATTCAATAAAGATGGATAGCATTAAAGGATATTTAATTTAATTTCTAAAGAGATTGTTGGTAGAGATGGATTGGAGCACATTTTGGTTTTGTTTGTGCCAAATGACTGATTATACTTGAATCTAAATTCTACACTATTTCGAATGTGAAGGATGGTCACGTATGGAGGTGATTCAAGAAGTTGAGATGAGCGCAGAAGCAAATTCAGAGGATAGTAACAAAGGGACCATCAATGAGAATTCCAATAGCCAGAGGAAAACCAATGGATACAAGAAAGATATGAAGACCTTCAAACCGGCTTCGTTAGAAGTTCCGGATCATGTTAAGATCAATGTTGAGCCTGAAACTCCGGTGTCCACGGTAAAGAATGTCATCTCAAGTTCAAAATCAGACTTGTCGTACAGCAAGGAAGACCTGAGGAAGGCAGAAGAACTTATGACTCAAGCTTTTGTCGTATTCTACGGAAAGCTTCGACTTCTAAAAAGTTACTGGTAATTGTCTTCCTCCTCTCTGTGTATAGAGTTACCAGAAAACATAATACTTGAGTTTTCAACACAAGTGACTGAGTTACTGAATGATGTAACAGCTTCTTGAACCAATTAGCATTCTCCAAGATAATGAAAAAATATGACAAGGTACTGTGGATTCTGTATGCAGCAATTAATCTTAACTGGAGTTCTTGGTATCAATTGTACTGTCTTTGTTATTGCAGATCACTATGCGAAATGCATCCAAGTCTTACTTGAATATGGTGGACGATTCTTATCTTGGCAGCTCTGATGAGGTTAGACTACTAGGGAATGCTGTTTATTCACTATAGTGGATTTCTTTTTTGAATTTTCACCTACTTTTCTTTTTGCTTCAATTTGTTCCCCGCACAGGTTACTAGGCTCATGGAAAGAGTGGAGGCAACCTTCATCAAGCATTTTTCAAATGGGAATCATAGAAAAGGAATGATCACTTTAAGACCAAAGCCTAAAAAGGAAAGACATAGAATTACATTTTCAACGGGTAAGATATGCTTGTGAATCTTATAAAGTTGCATGATGCTAATGTAGGGTTGAGATTATGCGCAAGGGTACCTCTAAAGAATTTGCATTTGCTTGTATGAATAATGGCTTTCTAGTGATGATCAATCGCCACTTCCGTAATTTTTCTCAAAAATCTTGAATATGAAACATAGGCCTTCATATATGCTTTTCAACAGTTGAATCCTTCTATGTCTGCAGGTTTCTTCACAGGCTGCTCAGCAGCGCTTTTGATAGCACTCGTTGTGCTTATACATGCCAGGGATATCCTCAATAGTGAAGGAGGTCCTCAATATATGGACAACATATTTCCACTTTACTCGTAAGTTGTGGTGTTTTTAGTGAAAATTACAGTATCATACACATTTCCAAATCCAAAGGATGGCATCCTTCAAGCATTTGAATGCATATGCTCCTTTCTTGCAAGACTTTTGTATGTTTCTTTCTGTTTTGTACAATAATTTGCTTTGCTTTACTGCAGATTGTTTGGATTCGTTGTCCTGCATATGCTCATGTATGCTGCTAATATATACTTCTGGAAGCGTTATCGGATCAATTATGCGTTCATATTTGGGTTTAAGCAAGGAACAGAACTGGGCTATAGACAAGTCCTCCTTCTTGCTTCAGGTCTTTCAGTGCTTGCATTGGGTGGTGTCCTCTCAAATTTGGATATGGAGATGGACCCAAGAACAAAAAGCTTCACAGCAATTACTGAATTGATTCCTCTGGCCTTGCTCACTGTATGTAATCATCTATATGCTGCACATGATTCATTATCTCATTTGTTCGAGGGCAACTGTCTTAGTTAAATGCTATGTTTTGATTAACTTGTGATATAATAACATTTTCTTTCCAAGCCTGAGCCTTGTTCTTATTTGCAGCTTGTGCTTGTCATCATATTCTGTCCTTTCAATATCATATATCGATCGAGTCGGTACTTTCTGATCCAATGTGCTTTGCACTGTCTTTTTGCTCCTCTCTATAAGGTAACATGATTAAGAAATCCCAGAGGCATAACAATATACTTTCTCTTACAAAACTCAAGTTTTCCTTCTTGCTTCTGTAGGTTACCCTGCCAGATTTCTTCTTGGCCGATCAGCTTACCAGTCAGGTGCAGATATCTCCTGTTCTAATATGCTAATAGTTTTCTCTTATTTTTCATTGATTTTGAGTTATACTTTGTAGAAACTCCTACCGTCTCTTTTTTACTCGATGCTAGATTCCACTATAGTTTGAGGTTGTCCATGATTTGATTTGAGATAAGTTGTCTGGATATTGTTACTAAATTTATTACTTGGTGACAAACTACCGACAGATGTGGTTGTGGCTCCTAGACAGATGCCAAAGCAGTTTTCTTCATAACCTCTCAAAAGATACAGTCTAATTCGTTAACGTTTTCTCTATCAAATACCAGGTACAAGCTCTCAGGAATTTGGAGTTTTACATTTGCTACTATGGTTGGGGAGACTTCACAACGAGGACGAACACATGTAGTGGAAGTAAAGTTTTTGAAAGCTTCTACTTTGTTGTAGCACTGATTCCATATTGGTTTCGGTTCCTTCAGGTATGTTGCTGTTTAAGCTAGAGTTCATCTATAGCATCATTCTTCTCCAACATTTCTCCATCTTTTTCTTCTCTGTTCTCATTCTTGATGCATAATGCTATGTGCTTGAACAATTTTTTCTGACAATAGACTGCGATGTTTTAGTGCCTTCGCCGCCTGTTTGAAGAGAAAGACTCAGGGCAGGCATACAATGGACTAAAATACTTTTTAATAATTATCGCTGTGGCCGCGAGAACAGCGTATGATTTGAGAGTGGGAATGACTTTGAAGATATTTGCTGCAGCCACTTCAGGTGCTGCAACGATTATGGCTACATATTGGGACATTGTAGTTGACTGGGGACTTCTTCAGCGAGATTCAAGAAACCCATGGCTGAGAGATAAACTTGTTATTCCTAACAGAAGTGTTTACTTTGTAGCAATGGTAACATGTTATATAACTTAAATGTCCTTCTTCCTACCGCCTGCTCATTTCATTCCTAATTAACCTTAACCCATGGGAGATTTGCAGGTGCTGAATGTTGTCTTAAGACTTGCATGGATGCAGACAGTGTTAGGTTTTAGACAAACACCTTTCTTGCACAGAAAAGCCTTGACAGCAATTGTTGCATGCTTGGAGATAATACGCCGTGGCATTTGGAATTTCTTCAGGTATGATTCAACCCTTCCTAGTCCTCCATTCCTGCTACTTTCCACCAGAAATTGAAGAAAAAAAATAACTAGTTGAAGTTGCGATAAAAGTGGTTAGATTTTTGACTTCTTAGGTTCAATGTTGTCGGAATTCACTGTTAGGTGGCCTAATTTGTGACAAGATTTTAAACAATTAGGTGGGAAGCAGAAGCCTTTCTTGCAAATGTATGAACACTTAAGTTAGCTTTTTCTAAGATTACTAACCTTTTAATGTACCCCATTTTCCTGCCTTAATAAATGTCAAGCATGTAAAGCTGCTGTTTTCCATATGGATGCATGTTGTGTAAATAAATATAAATTAAATAAATTAAGAATCAATTGTGTAAATAAATAAGAAAAAAAATCATTAACAATAAATAAAATTAAAATTAAAAAAACTAAAAGATAAATATAGATTAAGATATTTAATTTCGCAACACTAGCTATCTAGCCAGTTGTATTTAATAAATTTGTTTATTAAATTTATTTTTTATTAAAAAAAAATGATAATAAAAACTCTCACACATATAAAATTGATTGAATAAAATAGAAGGAAGAAAAATATTGTGCAAGACTTCAAATATTAGAAATATTATTCAAAAATAAATTTTTATTGTTTTTAAAAATAAATTTAATCTATATAAAATGAAAAATAAAAGTATATACATATATATATACATACATATATATACACACACATACATATACATATCATCCTAACTTCTTAAAAACTTATACACAATATAGTTAAAAAACAATCACTATTAAAAAAGTTTAAATAAAAGAAAAACAAATAGCAGGAATTTGGTGACTCATTTCTTTGTAACTAGAGACAAAAAAATAATATAAATAAATTTTTATATTAAAAGTAGATTTTGAAAATTTAAAGGGATCTAAATTATATAAATTATGTTGTTTTTAAAGATTGAGGACCTAAACGTGTGTTTTGCAAAATCTCTAACGTGCCACCGATATTTGATGTTTTTTTTATTTTAGTCTTTCTTTTTTTAATTCCATTATTATTTAAAAAATAATTGGACTTAAATTAAAATTAAATCACCTAAAAAATCTTTTAGAGCCAAAATGAATAGTTAGAAAATAAACAATAAATTTATAGTATTTTATGAGCGTATAAATAATATCAATCTACAATAATTCATCCACACTAAAACCTTTTAGAGTATTCTATATAATCTATAATTATGTAAGAACGTGGTGATACATTTGACCATTGAATTCATGATCTCTGATACATGTTTTGGTGTTTTTATGGAACAGGCTGGAGAATGAGCACTTGAACAACGTCGGCAAATATCGGGCATTTAAGTCGGTACCCTTGCCTTTTTACTACGAAGACAAACCTGTATAAAACATGTATAGCAGAGAAAAGAGCAAACGACCGGGATCATTCAATACAACAGTATGAACAAAATATCAAAATAAATTCATGAAATATCCCTTATCGATGAGATATATTTGCTATTGAAAAAATAATTAGGGATAAAATAATTTATTTGTTTTTTTTTACAAGTTTAGATATTGATTTGTCCTTTAGAGTATAAATTTTTAACCCTCGGGTGGGGGATTCTTTTGTCTTTTAAAAAAATAAACAGTGAAGTTACAGTTTTACCCTTGAGAGAGAAAATATACATGTAATTGAGGGGCTTCTCCGTGTTTTTTTTTAAATACTAAAAATATAAATTTTTAACCTTTGGGTGGGGGATTCTTGGCTTTTTTTAATTGAATTGTTTTCAATTTTATTCTTTAACATTTGGTTGATTGAGAAATGAGTTTTAATAAAAAAATTTATTTGATTTTTATAAAATTATTTTGATCTCATAACCTGTATAGTAAATTTTACATGTTAACCTTAATTAACGAGTATCGATGCAATACATTGTTTTCTTAATATTTAGAAAATAAATATATAGTCTTTCTTTTCAATGGTTCTCTTTCTTTTCAAGACCAGGGATCTCTTAAATAAATCAAAATTTCTGCTCTTTGTTTGAAAAATCACCTCTGAGTCTTCTTTTGTCGGTCCCACCACACTAATGGATTTCTAATTTGTATTGAAAAATATATTAGTTTAGAATAGTATAAAATATATTATGTTGATGATAGGTAAGTGTTGTTTTGGGTTGGAGGGTGTTTAATGCATTTTATATTAAATAAATCTTGAAATTTAATTAAGACTAAAATTTAGAATTCGTGTATGAACTTAGGTCAAGATCTGTAATCCTTTAAAATCTCCTTTGATCATGTTTAAAGGGTGGGAGAAGGGAGGGCATATAAGGGGTTAAGTGGTAACCAAAATAAGGGTGGATTTACTTGTGCTTTTTTGGTTTTTTATTTTTGTCCAAACTATTCAATTAATTTTTAATACAAATAATCAATGGGTCTCGGGAATATGTATTATATGTTAATTTTATTATATTATAAAATTTGGTTTGAAATTTATTGAGTCCCATAAAAAAATAATTTTTTTTTGAAACTTGAAGGTAATTTGTGATCGAAAAGTTTTTACCTTAAAAAACATGTTATGGTTCCATTTGGTGAGCAGTCAATACTATTAATTAATAAAAATGAATTGAAATCAATCATAAAATTATTTTATTATTGTTATTAAAAAAATTGTGACTCAATTTTCAAATTCAAATTTGAATTTTTGATTGGGATTTGTGATCAAATTTTGATTTATTTTTTATAAACCAAAGAATGCAAAGCATATGATATTTCACAATTCAATCAAATACTTGGCACAACAATGTACACATATGATCCCATGTTCTAAATTAATTAATTGTATTCCTGATAGAGAATTAATCAATGGAAAATAATTATAAAAAAAAACTAGAACTAAAACTAAAAGTACTTAATCTTTCATTATTTATTAAGACATAAATTATTGTGATTTGAAACAGTATAAAGATGAAATTATCATTGTCATAAAAACTAGCTTAGCATGTAATTGAGGGTAAAATTGTTTTTTTCATGAGATATATTTGTCATTAAAAGAATGATTGGGGACAAAATGATCCCTTCATGTTTTTCTTCTACTGTATAAATACTAATTTGCCATTTAGGGCACAAATTTTTAACCATTAGGTGAGGGATTCTTTTGTCTTTTCAAAAAAAAATTAAATAGTGAAGTTACAGTTTTGCCATTGGGAGGAAAAAAATATTCATGTATTGAGGGGCTTCTCCGTCTTTTTCTTTTTTTTTAAATAGTGAAAATATAAATTTTTAATCTTTGGGTGGGGGATTCTTGTCCTTTGTTTAATTGAATTCTTCGTAATTTGTTTTTCAACATTAAATTAATTGAAAATTGAGTCATGTATTCTTCCTATTAGTGCGACGCATGTTGTCAATGCTGAAGCGGTTTGTTGTTAGTGAAGTTTTTTTTCTTTTCTCTCTCATCCCCTAAAAATTATAAGTTGATCTTCTTTGTTATTGATATTCCAACTTCAGTTCTTATTTTTTTAATTTTTAATTTTTGTTCTTAGCCACTTTGTAAAAGTTTTATTATTTTCAATTTCATCATTTGATCTCAATTTGTCTTCTATTATTTTTTAAAATTTGTTCCTTATTTTTTTATTTCTAATATTTTTGTCCCTTTTGTAAAAAGTTTTATTTATTTTAAATTTCATCCTTCAATCCTAATTTGTTATATATTTGTTTTTCAATTGGGTCCTTATTCTTTCGATTTCTATTTTTTTTCTTGATTTTTTTGTAAAATTTTTATTGCTTTTCAATTTTATCCTTCAATCCAAATTTATGGTATATTGTTTTTCAATTTGTTCCTTGTTCTTTGGAATTTTATTTGTCTTTTTTTAAGTTATTTTTATCTTTCATTTCACTCTCCAATAAAAAAATTGTAGTTGCCCTTTAATTTATTTTTTATTTTGGTTTTTATCCCTGTTATTTTAATTGATATTTTTATTTTATTTTGGATCTTCTTGTGTGATTGCTTCTTTTTTTTTCCTGATTTCATCCTTTAACGTTTGATTTGTTTGGGATTGGGCTTCACAGTTTTTTTATTTATGGTGCTTCCAGTCAAATGACTTGATTCATTGGTTTAAAAAGTTAACGGGGGTTGACATCTTTTTTTTTGTTTTCCGATTTCATTATTCGACATTAATTTTTTTAAAAAAAAAATAGGCTTTGTGGTTTTTTTTTATTTCTTTTCTATTGGTTATCCTGATTTTATGATCTGGAACGCGAGTTTGATAGGTCAATCTGAGCTGGCTTTGCTCTTATTACCAAGATTACATGTTTATCTTGTTAACTCGGGCTAATTTATACTAGTTTTTTTGTACTATTTTTACCTAATTTCATTCTATATTTAATTGATTAAAAATTAAATAACATTATTTTTCGTCCTGGAAAATGATTTTTTCCCCAAGTTATCTTGGTTTTTTTAAAAGAACTTTTGCTCATTTATTATTATTATCTTTTTTTACATCTTATTAAAACAAAATCAACTTATTTAACCGTACTATAATCCGAATCATTGAGTTTACTTTTTTCTTTCTTTTTAACGTGATTGTGGAACCTAAACATTATTTTCTACACGCGAGGCGTAGCACCTGCGGACATCTAGCACAGGCTATACAACATCTTGTAAGATCATGTGTTCCGCTTTCAATGAGTTGGAACTAGTGGTATCAATGACTTTTGCATCCCCTTCCATAATCACATCAGGAAAGCAAAGTTCATTTCCAGCACCACAGCTTCTTCAATTTCCAATGCTTCAAACATCTTTGCCTCTTGCTTGGAATCCATATAGAACCTCTCCGTTTTGGTTTCTGCTTATGGCCCCCGCCGCCAGTGCTTTTGACAAAACCACCATCACAGATGATACTTTGCAAGTAACATTTCATGTATTCAATTGTTTACATACATACTCTTCGTATAGTAGTACCCTCCAGAAACTAATCTTTTCATTCGCAATTTAATCCCATTTTGTCATGAAAACTACGACTACAAACTTTTTAACCTTGACTACTAGACAAAATCTCAATCACTAGTCACTAAATTGATTCATTATTACTCCATTTTCTCTGTTTTACTTTACTAATTCCACACTTGAATCAACGGCCTCAATCCTAACCTTTGCCCCGTGAATATCTTTCCTATGCCCAGAAGGAGTATCTTAAATGATGGTTGGTGTACTGTCTTTGTCATCTGGATTCTAGAGCTGTTTTCTTGAGAGAAAAAAAAACATGTATGCGGGGATGACATACAGTCTTTGATCTAGCAGCTTCTCCAACAGTGTTTGCAGAACTCAAGCATTATGTTTCCTTCTCAGAATAGCCCTCATATGATCTATTTCCAAAATCAACAGGCCTGATCCCAAAGATGCCAGCCTATTAGAAACCTCGCTCCAGATAGCCTTTTGATTGATGATTAACACCTACCAAGAACACAGTCAAAATTGTTGAGATTGCTACAGGACTGGAGCTGAACTTAGGCATGATTTATTGATCTCC
>Ga0325400_1002572_pt1 | contig 16015 bp, 10 predicted proteins | sample PopdelMetagenome_2_FD_205662 | JGI IMG/M metagenome (GOLD analysis project Ga0325400, IMG submission 205662) | Populus deltoides microbial communities from Bellville, Georgia, United States - Xylem-PdKOR-R1 | ecosystem: Host-associated > Plants > Phyllosphere > Stem > Wood/Secondary xylem... | reverse complement strand
ATTTGTTTTGTTTCTGCAGCCAGAGATCAGGAACGTGAGGTGGAAACTGTTTCCGAGACAACTGAAGAATCAAGAGATCAAAATGACCCATGGCAGAAGTTGAAAGATTTTGCGGGGTAATATTGTTATTCATATCCTTTAACTGCATTTGTCTGTTGGTTTGCTCGCCCATCACTGCATGCTGCTTCGAATTTTTTAGGAGCCATTCTTTCTTAAAATCTGGGCAGTTGTCACCTGCCGTTTGTGACCTGTTCTTTCAATTCTTAAAGCATCAGGAGACCAAAATGACATGTGCTAATTAAAACTCTTGACTAGATTATGCGAGCATCCATGCTTAAGAAGTTCTGCCTTATCTATAAATATTTGAATGAATTCCCTATCGCAAGGCTTTATATTTTCAGAAGGAAATCATTAACTGCACTGCCATACAAAGCCTTGCTATTTGAATTAGTTATTTCTGTGATGTTGATTTCCTTTGGTATTTATTTCGACAGTTTTCTTTTCTTCATTTATTTGCTTGCCCCCGGTGGATACAAACATGCGCGCCCACACACACACACACATATATAAACATCAATCCATATAAGCAGTGACATTTACAGGTCTCTCACAAACGGTGCTCTGAAATGGCTGAAGGACAACCTCTAAGTTGGTGGTGACATCCGAAGTCACTATAGTAGCAGCCTTTGAGCTTTACATTAGCCGTAGATTTTTTGTACCATCTAGCTTGAAGGACTAAGCATTCATTTACTCTGATTGCTTAAAGAGACATCTCTCGGCATTGTGTTGAAGAAAAATTCAATAGCAACCTGGTGGAGAATCTTTCATTTCTTTCTTCTTCTTCTTTTTTTCCCCTTGTAAATTCAACTCTAGACAGAAAAATTGATATAGATTAGCATCTTCAAGTGTAAAATTGCATTCTATGAGCTGGTTAGAGCTGCTGCCAGTAAATACAATAATTTCTATGATATCACCAAACAGAAAAATTCTATGAGCGGCTAAAGCAGCAAGGGCCAGGAAATATGACGAGTATTTGAGCAAACTATCGAGCATACAATTTGATGTCATGAAAATGGCTCAATGATCTCCGTGCCTCTACTGTTGCCATTGTTATAAGATCAGGCCCAAGGCTTTGTTGCAGGTTGGTGGGTCACTCTAAGGGTTTTTTTTTTATTTTTTTTTTTACAAAAAGCTTGTTTTGCTTATTTAAAAAATAATAATATTATTTTGGTTAAAAAAAGTAATCTGGTTTGGCATGGGCATGCATTTGGTATTGCGGTAACTGTTATGGATGTGGTTTAAAAAAAGTTATTTTATAAAAAAATACTTTTAGTTGAGATTGGTTTGAAAAAATATATGTTTGGTTAAAATTGTGGTTAAAATTTAGGTTGAATAAAAAGTAGTTTAATGTGTTTGGTTAAGAATGCTTTTGAAATTGAGGTTATAAAATAATTTTAAAAAATATATATTAATATTGATGGTTTTTAATTTAAATATTGTAGATTTAATTATTGCTATTATATCATGAAATAAATAATATTTTATATAAAATATTTTTTATTGTTTCATTAAACCATTTACAATTTCATCACATATGAAATACATCTGACAAGGACTATAGTTTTTACAAATTTTTTAAGAGCGCAACAACATCAGGTAAAATATAATCAGGAACAAAATTGAGATTGCGATCAAATTCTGTAAATGTGGCGTCATCAAGCGATCTCTGTTTAATTTATGTAGTTATTGAATAATATTTGACACTAGTTTTTCGAATAAAACACAATTAAAAATAAAAAATATTTTTTTTATTTTGTTGGGTCGGACCTGGTTCAATGTATTTTTAGTATTGAACCGGACCGGTCCGGCCAGAACAGTGGAGCATGGCTCCACTGTTCATGGGTTTTCTCATCACAAGAAGCAACAACGAGCTGCTGCTTGTAAACCTGTGGTTGTGTCACAGTTAATGGTGGGACCAACCAGTGCAAAATTGTGGTAGGAGCATTACCAAACAATAATATTTGTGGTTGCACTGCAGCCACAATACCAAACTGCATCTTTTGACTAGGTTTTATAAGTTAAAATGATTAAGGTAGTTTTTAATATTATGGTAGAATTGTTTTTTAAAGTATTTTTTTATAGATTAAAATAATTTAAAAATAAAAAAAACATTTTAAAATTTAAAAAAACACTGTCATGCTGTAATAAAATAATAAAAAAAACACTCCCCGAACAATGAACCCCACGTCCTGAAGCTGGCTGGGCTGAAGATCGGATCCAAAATCCAAACCAAAAACTCAGCAAGGGGCAAAATGCCAAAATCCCGTGAAAGAAATTAACGCTCAGAATTCCCATGCATTATTTCCCACTCCCCTCTTTATCGTGAACCCTTACTTAGCCTTTTCTCCACGCCCCAACCTGTCCTTTTGCTACTACAGTACTGTTTGAGATTGTGATTGGAATGGTTTTTTTTTTTTTTTTTTCAGAGTGATTTTGATTTTAATTTTTTGATTTGTTGATATTAAAAATAAATTTTAAAAATAATAATAAAATATTATTTTAATATATTTTTAAATAAAAAATATTTTAAAAATAATCTCTACCATGCTTTTGTACATGTGATATATCTCTCATACTGCTTTCTCCGTAACACACTTCCTGCCAAAATGGGATCATTTTTCTTTTTATAGCCACACTACTGCTAACGATATTTATTAACAGAAAATCTAAAGGATGAATAGTAATTTCTCTGCATCCATAGTTATTGCATTATAAATTATAATAATAATCTACAACGTGTTATGTTTTTTTATATAGTTTTTTAAAATTATTAATAACATATATTACAATGCGGATTATAATAGTAATATATAATATATTATATTTTTTTTGAATTTTAGTTATTATTATTTTTTTTTCAAATTTATTTTTATTTATTTTATCTTTTAATATTAAAGTGATTAAGAATTGAATTTTATAATTTATTTTTTTATCTTGTCTTTTTATAAGATTAAAGTGGTTCGCGAGTTTGGTAGAATATTTTTTTAAATCATCTATTATTTTTTATATAATTAAAAAAATAATTTTGAAAAAACTCTTGTTATTAAATTAAACAGCTCCTGTTTCTTACAGCTGTTTGTAAAAGAACCTATTTCTTCCATACTTTGTTACAGCTCCTAGTTTCAATAAATATTTCCAATCCTCCTGTTTGTAAAATTAAACAAAATTCGCAGCATTAAAAACCGATTCATGTAGTCTTCGAACTTATTGGTATTTGCATCCAATCTTTTCATTGGAATGACTGATATCCAAGTCCAATGAACTGTTGCAGAGACTGCATTTACAATGAACTGGGATATTGGGGGCTATTTATGATATCGTAACCAGGATTCGCTGCAACATTAGCCTGTTAAGTCTCTGGTTTCAGGACATATGCCAGGAGAGTAGATAGCATCTTCATCTCTGACTAAGACCCTCTGCAATCATACCAAGCATTGAGCAATCTACATCCAAATTCATAATAACTTGCTACTTTGTCAGTGATTGCTAGGAAAGGACTTGCATTATACAAAACCTTTCTCATTGCTCAACCAATTACCAGTAAGTTCATATACAATTTAATAGGAATGAATACAACTAACCAAATCAGACATGTTGCTCGATTTTGCTGTTCAAAGTGAAAACTAGATGATGAAGAAGAATGAAGAACTGTTTTATTAATTTCTCATTGACGCAGAAGTGTTTTCATCAAGTATATATATACAAAAGTGTGCCAAGAAAATAGAAGCTACAAGTGATTGAGTCCAACTCAATCAGTTCATCTATACCAGCTGGAATTGTAGCAGATTGACTTCAACAGGAGATCAACATCTTCTTATCTATAGCGGATCAATTTTAGCTTATCTTCTCAACACTCCCCTTCAAGTTGGAGCATGAATGTTGAGAATGTTCAACTTGCTTGTTAATTTCTTAAAATTGTCTCCTCCTAAGGCCTCAGTGAATATATCTACTAGTTGAAGATGAGAGGGAACGAATTGTGTAACAATTTGACCGGCTTGGATCTTTTCTCTCACAACATGACAATCTATTTCAATATGCTTTGTACGTTCATGATATACCGGATTTGCAGCAATATAAAGTGCGGCTTGATTGTCACAAAATAAGGTAATTGGTTTTAAGCATACCTGAAGATCTTTAAACAAACATCTAAGCCATGTGAGTTCACATGTTGCAGCAGCCATGAACCTGTACTCAGCTTCGGCAGATGACCTGGAGATTGTTTTCTATTTTCTTATCTTCCACGAGATGAGAGAATCTCCAAGAAATACACAGTAACCAGATGTTGATCTTTTTATCATAGGACAATTTGCCCAATTTGCATCACAATAAGCTCTCAGTTGCAGAGAGCTGCTGGAAGAAAATAATAAGCCGAGACCTGGGTTGTTCTTTAAGTATCTCACTACATGAAGAGCAACATCCCAATGAGGTTTTCTTGGTGCATGCATAAATTGGCTTAAAATATTTACAGAATACATGATGTCTGGTCTAGTAATTGTAAGGTAGATTAATCGCCCCACCAATCTTCTATGGTGTGAAGCATCATTCAATATCTCACCTTGGTCATTAGTGAGTTTCAGATTCTGCTCCATAGCAAAATCAACAGGTTTAGCTCCAAGAAATCCAACATCGTCAAGAATCTCCAATGTGTATTTTCTCTGAGATATAACTATTCCAGCCTTTGATCCTGCCACTTCCAGACCGAGAAAATATTTTAGCTTACCAAGATCTTTTATGTGGAATTGTTGTTGAAGAAAGAGCTTGAGATCTTGAATAGCCTTGTCATTGTTCCCAGTAATTATGATATCATCTACGTAGATAAGGACCATGGTTAGAATAAACCCTTTTTCTTGCACAAAGAGAGAATGATCTGAATGTGACTGAGAGAATCCAGCAATTTTGATAGCTTCTGAGAATTTGGAGAACCAATTTCTGGGTGCTTGTTTGAGTCCATACAAGGACTTGTGAAGCCGACATACTATCTTCTCCCCTTGTCGGTAAACTCCTGGTGGTGGAGTCATATAAACTTCCTCATGTAAGTCACCATGGAGGAAGGCATTATTAACATCCATCTGAAAAAGGGGCTAATTGCGGACTGCTGCCAAGGCAAGAAGGCAGCGAACGGTGATCAACTTAGCAACTGGAGCGAAAGTTTCATGATAGTCCAAGCCTTCTGTTTGAGTAAATCCCTTGGCTACCAAGCGTGCTTTATACCTTTCCACTGAGCCATCAGACTGGTTTTTGATTCTGAACACCCATTTGCTGCCGATGGGATGACAATTTGGTGGTAATGGAACCAGAGACCATGTCTTCTAATTTTCAAGTGCAGTGAGCTCAATTCTCATTGCTTCACACCATTTAGGATCACTTAGTGCCTGCTCATATGTTGTAGGTTCAAGAGTGCTAGTAATGGTGTTAACAAATAGCTGATGAGAAGGAGATAATGACTGATAGGAAATAAAGCTGGATAACGGATATTGAGTACCTGACCGTAAAGAGGATGACTTGGTTATAGATGCAGAGAGTGGTGACATACCAACCTGGCCACAATGAAAATCACGAAGAAGAACAGAGGATTGTCGAGGCCGATCACTGCGACGTAGTATAGGAGCAGGTGTGTTTGTTTGGAGAAAAGGAGAAGACTGTGTGGGATTTGATGATGGTGGTGATGAGGATTTAGAGGAAGAAGGAGATAATGGAGTGACAGGGGTCTCGGGTGGTAAAGGAGAAGAAGATAGTGTTTGTGGAATTAGACTGTCATTGGACTCAGGGAATATGGGTGGCAGAGATGATTGTGGAGGAGAATTGTCTGAAGTGTGGTTAAAAAAAGGAAATGTGTTTTCATGAAAAATAACATCTCGACTAGCAAAAAACTGCTGAGTGGTGAGATCATAAACGCGATATGCTTTTTGATTAGAAGGGTATCCAACAAAAATACATCGACGAGCTCTTGGTGAAAATTTGGTCAAAGGTTGTAAGTTGGTGGCATAACATAGACAACCAAAAGCACGTAGATGTGAATATGCAGGTGATTTCCCGTTCAAGAGTTCATATGGTGATTTGTGACTCAAAACTGGAGTGGGAAGGCGATTTATAAGATAGGTGGCAGTAAGCAAACTCTCTCCCCAAAATTTTAATGGTAAATTTGCTTGAAATCTCGAGGCACGACCAACATTGAGCAGGTGTCTATGTTTTCGTTCAACAACACCATTTTGTTGAGGTGTGTACGGACATGAATTTTGAAGCAAAATACCATGGGTAGAAAGGAATGGCTTTAAGGAGATAAATTCCAGCCCATTATCACTTCGTATAATTTTAACTTGACAGTTAAATTGAGTGTGAACAAAAGTGATGAATGATTTTAACAACCCTTGTGTTTCAGATTTGAATTTCATAAGGAAAATCCAGGTAAAACGAGAGTAGTCATCCACAATAGTTAAAAAATAATGTGCACCAGAGTGTGTTTCAATCTTTTGTGGACCCCAAATATCACAGTGTATAAGATCAAAAATTTTGGCACTTTGAATTGAGCTTATGGGAAAAGATAACCTGGTTTGTTTTGCCAAAGGACAAACTTCACATGAATGTTGCGAATCATAAACAAAAGATGGGATTAATTTTGACAGAAACTGAGAGGGTAATTTTGATGGATGTCCTAATCTGTTGTGCCAAACAACTCCTGATGGAAAAGAGACTTGATATGAGATTGGTGTTGTTGAATGTGATTCTGATTGTGGCATAAGGTAGTATAGTCCCTTACTCTGCTTCCCCAGGCCAATCATCCTCTTCGTAGCAAGGTCCTGCAATATACAAAAAGTGGGAAAGAAGTGGACAGAACAATTTAAAGCAGATGTGAATTGACTGACAGAAAGCAGATTCACATGGAATGAGGGTGCACAAAGAACATCATGAACATGTAGATTTTTGGTAATATGTGCAGAGCCAGCACTTGTAATTTTTGCATGAGAACCATTTGGTAAGGTGACTTGAGAGAACATAGGAACAATGGTTTTATCAACAACTGAAGTAGCTATATGGTTAGTGGCTCCACTGTCAATGATCCATTGAATAAACTTGGAATTGTGAGTCGTGGATGATGAACAAAACGGAGTGGAGTTACCTGTATAATTTGCAGAGACTGTGGATTTCTCGGTTTGGAAGAAAGCTTTGATTTGTGAAAATTCTTCAGGAGTGAATTGAAGAGGCTGATCAGAGATTTGAACAGACTTGATGTTGGTGTGAGATGATTCAATTCTTGTTTGATTTGCAGCAACCTTTTGAGCTTGATTCCTAGGTTGAACATTCCTTCCATGAAGAGCATGACCAACAGGAAACCCAATCAAATAGAAACATCTCTCCACTGTATGTGTTGTTCCATCACAGTAGGAGCAGTGAAGTCGTTTCTTAGATCCTTGCATTGTTGATGAGCTAGGCATCTCAGTACTGTCCTCCAATGAAGAATTTTGCGGAAGCTTGGTTTTAGAGTTTCATACCCTCTGATACCATGACAAAGAACCATCTCAACTCAATAACTTAAGCTTATCTTCTCAACACAAAGCATTAAGAAAATATTAGATTGAGGCAGGAAAGGATGCATATCAGAAAATCTCTGCATGACTGGTAGTACTGGTATAAAAATGGCTGAGAAAATCTAATTAGATTGGATGTGTATCGACACAGCTTCAAAATCTCTTGCCTCATATCACCATTTACTTTTATTTGAATTAATGATAACGTAATAAACCTTCGGTGCTGTTTGGTATCTCACCCGCAGCCACAAATATTGTTATTTGATAATGCTCTAGAAGTAATTTATGTACTAGTAGGACCCACATCAAATGTGACTATGCCACATGTTTACAAGAAGCAACTCTTTGCTGCTTCTTGAGAAAACCCATGAACGGTGGAGCCGTACTCCATTGTTCATAGGTTTTTTTTAATAAACAGTAGAGCATGCCTAGGTGATGAAATGCATGGTCTTCACTAATCTTGTCTCATGAAGCTAAACCAAATCTCAATTGTTACTGCTTCATGAGGGAAGACTCCAAGTCTAAAATAATAATAAACTTGATAAAAGCTAGCGCTTATTCTCAGTTATAATTCTTGGTGATATCAATTCTTTTTAATACAAAAAAATATTTAGACAATACCATCATTATTATAACACGCAAGAAAATTCATGACCTAAGTTTTTTTTATAAGTTCACTTTATTTAATTTATAATGAAAAAACACAATCATAGTAAATTAACTGAATTAAAAAATGATCATAATGTAAAAGAGCAATTGCTGATATTTTGAAAATATTTCTATAATTTTACGTGAGAAATGGAATATAATAAAATAATATCTAAAAAATATCTTTAATTAGATAGAATAAGAGAATATACCTAATATATTTTAAATTATTGAATTTTTAAAAAATTACATCAAAATTATTAAAAAAGAAAAAAGAAATAGAGGTTAAATGTGTAAGCCTACAAGGACAACTTTCTAGTATGATTAACAACCACCTCAATTGGTAAAAAAATCAAGTTCTAACCTATTTGACATTAAAAAAAAACCCGTTTTCCAACCCTTCTCTCACCTTAAACATTAGTGACTAAAAAAAAGTTGAAGGGCTAAAAAAATATTATATGTAACTATTGCAATCCATAATGGATTGTGTTATCTTCCTACATTGCATTTTCATCAATTGTTTTTAACATTCTCCCACCTGAATCTCTTGCATGTTCATGATTTCAAATACCTTTCCAAGGTTTATCAAACATTAATTTTGTGAAAATAAACTATAATTATTGCTAAAAAAAAAATAAGGATAAAATTTGACATCATAAAAAATTGACAGCCCATTTGCTATTTTGGAGGAGTTAGATATTGAAACCTAGGAGAGGAAAGAGAAAAGAGAGGAAAAAAAAGGTTGTTAGAGCCAAATTAGAGTTCTTCCACCAATATGCATAATCAATTAAGGTATATCTCGTTAAGACGACTCCAACTGTATCAAGAAAGGTCGCCTTTTAAGCTCACAATACGCCATATATGCTGCCACATCTTGAGTGACTTTCTTGTTGGTGCGTGTGTTATATACGCCAAATAATTTCTCCCTTTTCATTCACTTAACTCCCTGATTCAATGAAAAAAAGGGTTTAAAATTTGTTTAAGTTTCATATTCAATCCCAAGAACTTTAATTGTTTTAGTTGGATAAGATTGAATTTTATTTTTTCAAATCTGATTATAAACCGAGCTACAAAATCTTTCCCTAATATCGCATCAACCCAATACCAAGCCAAGCCCAAACTCTAACCAACTAAATGTAAAAGGTTTAAATTAAAAAAAAGTCTAAGAACAAAAAAAAGAAGAAAATATATTTTGGAGCACTATTACAATCCACATTGGATTGTGTTTTGCTCCAAATTAATTTCACTACCTCTTTTACAACATGTTTAGAATCAAATCACATGCTGAATTGAATTTAATTCATAAGCAAATTTGAATTCAATTAATAACATATTAAAATTTTTATCTTTGGAATAAAATATTAAACCATATAATTAAATTCAATTATACTATTTGGAATACTCGTTGACAATCTTGACTATTTTACCTTTTATTTAGAAATTATTTTTTTACAGAAATCATTTCATTTTACTACAAGGACCTTTATATTTATTTAAAATGACATGAAATATAGGCATTTTAAAGAATATAAAAATAGACCTATCTCATATTAATAGTTTATTATACATATATATGTTAAAAAAGCTTTTCGATTAAAATCTTTTCATTGGAATGTTGAGCAAAAATAATTCTAGAAATATTCCAATAAAAATTCTTGATTTTTTTCTCAAATTAAACTTAAATAAAATAAATATCAAACCAACAAAAATCACATTGCCAAATAAACAAGTCAATGACTAACATAATTTTGAAAATGTTAATAATTAAAAAAATACCACAATTCTTAGTTCTAATATTTCAAAAAATATCACCATACAAATCATGCAATAAGAAGTTTTAACTTTAAAAATAAGCTTTCGACAATTGCGTAAATAAATTTGTGGCAATTGCATAAATATTAGTTCGAATTTTTATGCATAACTTGAACGCTTCAATAACATATTATGAACCTATCTTTTTTTTCCCTCAACCATTCAAAGACTAGCTCTTTCAAACATCTAAAAGATATTCTAATAATATTAGGATGATTTATGAGCTACTGAATTGCTTCAAAAAGATTTAACGCCTCCACTCCCAATTTTCTCATTGCTTCAATTATCTTAGTCGGCTTCCAAACTTGATGATTTGTGTTGATAATAGCTTATGCAATATTATTCATTGCATAAGTCATCTTTTCAAATTATAAGGAATAATCACTTGTCATTGGTGCTTTTCATTCTGTATATTTCAAAGATGAAGTTACAGACAATAATGGAGTAAATGATAATGAACTTTGTGTTCTTGGTATTTATGAAGCACTTTCACAATTATAGGGATGCAATTTCTTTAAATAAATCTCATTATTTCCTTACATCTCATCAATGTCATCAATATCCATTTCCCTTCTCTTTTCCCCTATCTTCACACTTTTTTCTAGCACTCTTGACTTAAGCTCTTGTTGTTATATCTTTCTCATATATCTCTCAAGAATGTCTAAGTGATGAAGAGGCTTTCCTCAAATAAGCTTTAGATAAGGATTGACCTTGTAACAATTAATAAATAAATAAAACAAACAAACAAGTTAAGATAATTATAGTTAGTAAATACATAATATAAATCATATCTTGAAACCTTACTTAACAACTTAAGCTTTTAGAATGAGATGAATCCTTGACACAATATCAAAGCCTTAATGACCAAAAAATCACAAGTTTGAATCTCTCTACCACCATTCTATTTAATAAAATTAAGCACAAGTTAGTATGAACATGTGTAAGTTTCAAGTTTAAATGACTTTCACTTGAGGGAGGTATGTTAGAAAGTGATATAAATCATATCTTGGGGTCTCATCTAATAGCCTAAACTTTTGTGTTGAGATGACTTTTTGATAATAATAATAATGATGATGATAATGATGACAACTAAATCATAATATTCAATTAAGTTATGTTATGTTATTAGAAAAAAGATTTTTTTTTTGTATTTTACCTTCTCTTGCTAAGAAAATGCTTCTGTTTATTTCAAAATACTTCAATTAGTACACAGTTAGCATCCTGTTAAGAAAGAAGAAGGATGATTTTACATAAAATTGATGCCCTAATGAAAAGACCTTCAGCTTTAGAATATTTGGTTACCAATTTTTTTTTTTATAGGCTTTAACTAATGATTTCACTACCCCTTTTGTCTCGAGCAATCTTGTTTTACCGGCTCACTTATGATACTATTTTCCTCATCAAACAATAATTTTTTTGAAAGGATGAAAACCCTTTTTCTTTTCAGTAGGGCCTACTCTCTCCTTTCTAAACTAAGCTTTGTAGATGGTAGCATGGCTAATGTTTTTCAAGCCTTCTTCATTGCCATGGCCACACCCCTCTTTTAATAAAAACATGCAACTTCCACTCAAAAACCTTATTTTAGAAGTGAAATGTTTCTGCGTGACAACTTGCTTACCCTACCCTCAATTAAGATAACTCATACAATAAATAAATGGAATGGGTTGTAAACTTTCACATTGTATATAAGAGAAAAAACTCATTAACCCTTTTTAAGAAAGAGAGATTTGACAATTATCTATTTTTTTATTTTTGGGAAAAAAAAGAGAAAACTCAAACATGCTTAGAAACTATTGGTTTTTTTGTTCAAACTAGATATTTTTTTTTGTTTGGAAATTGGGTTCCCAATAAAACATCAAAAGACCCCAAACATTTTCTAAGAAAATTTCAAAAAAAAAAAATATATATTCCCAATAGATTCATGATTTTGTAACCTTTTGAATTTGAATTTTTAAGACCAGTATATATAAATTGATGGACCAAGATTTATCAATATTTTTTAAACAACTTTTTATCAGCCCAAACCCATTTTAAAGACGATCTGAGCTCGAGAGAGCCAGAAAACAAGTTTGGCCTAGGCATCAGATGCTTATCCTGATGCCCCTCAGATCGTATTGGGCGACCCGAGCATAATCTTTTGAGTCTAGATTTATGGTCTAGACCCAACGCTTGATCCCTTGGGATTTTTTATTGGCCTGCTTTTTAGCTTGGATTCTACCTCATTTTACATCCCTAGGTGTACAAAAGTCTCTTATGACCTACCATATTTTTATCTTACTAACACAAGTGTAAGAGATTTTTATCTCTTAGTAATATTTATGTCAGGTGTATTTTTCCCTCATTAATATTCGTGTAAATGATATTTATCCCTCATAAATACATATGTAAATGATATTTATTCCTTAATCTTGCCAGGGTGAAATGACTTGTCAGCCCCCTTATTCAAACAAAAGAACAAGGTTCAAAAGGTATAAACACCTCATAAACCACTAAGGTAAAAGATTCATAATTGTTTTATTCTCAACATATACACCTAACACCATTTTCTCACATAGCATTAGTTTCATATCATAACAAGAACAAGCAACATTGTTCTTAGGATTTAATGCTTTTTTCATATTTATTGCACACTCTCTCCACAAAGATATTGACCAAAACATTTAATTGTCCCTAAATCCATCAAAAATGATTGTTCTGCAGGTATCAAGATTCCTACATCAAGCTACCACCTTCCTTGGTTATGAAGAATAAATCAAATAGCAAGAACACTTGATTAAGCCCATTATCAAGCCACAAAAAACCCCTATTCGTGAGCATCTTGGAACGTCATTAAGAATATATTTTCTTTAAATACATCATGTATATATGAGATTCGTATGTATATTTTTAAACTAGTCTGAGAACTAACTACATAAAAAGTTTGGGTCATTGGATTATCAGATTAATACTTGAGTCACCAGGTCAATTAGAGTAAACTATCTTACTTAAAATGGCAACACTTTGTTTTTTTTGAATTCCTTAGAGTTGACCAAGTCGGATTTGAATTGGGTTAACCAGGTTACTAAAAACTTAATCAGGTCGATATAGTTTCTCCATGTCCATGTTATTCTTTATTTAACTTAAAATTGGCCAAAAGCAAACTTCAAGTCATGAATTTATCAAATCATCCTACCAAGTTAGGCCAAACCGTATCTTTACATAATTTAGTACAACAATAAATTTAATTTTCATTAAAATTTAAACTGGTTGGTTTAATGTGCAATAAAAAAAGTATATCCAATAATAAGCCAACTTTATTCAATTTTTTTAAACTTAGAACAATTAAAAAATATGGTAAAATAACATAGCTCAAAAAATATTTAAGAAAATAATACAGTTTCACGAGTCGCTATCGTCATCTATGACTCATATATTGCATTCAACATCTGTGACTCTTGATTTGCAAATGATAATAGGAACTCGTCCAAAAAATATGTATAAGATAGTTTTTTCCAACTCTCTAATTCCCTACCAAAAAAAAAAAAAAAAACAAAACCAACTTCACAATTTACGACCCAACTTTAAAATTCAGAAACACAATTTATAATTCATCATCTCACCGACATAGTTAAAATATCAACAAACATCACAATGCATTAGAACTAACAATTAACAATTAATAATTAAAAACAATAGTTCACATAACATTTTATTAAATTTAAACTAAATGCATAATTCTTATAACATTAAATCATATAATCTAACTACATCTAAAAATCATCTCATCTAGTGGATGAGCCTAGAACGTTTTAGCATATTTCTCCTATTAATGCTTGCAAATCCAAACATTGAATTTATATTTTCATCATTATAGATGGGTACACCAACATAATGAGTTGGACTAACCTCATTTTGTGTCATCCTCCAAGTAATTTCAACTTTAATTTCAAACATGTTCTAGGCAAGTCAATCACATAACATTGTAGCTAGTTTGTTAAAAGACATATCTAATATAGCACTTAAGAACTTGGTATCTTTTCCATTGTAAATGATACTATTGTTGTTATTGATAATAGTACCAATATATAAGCATAGTTTTTCAATATTACCAAATATTCTGTCAAACAACACAACAAATCCCAAGCCATAATTTATATTATTGGGGTTAATCAGTGTACATGATTTTTCAACAAAACCTAATTGATAACCTAACCAAAGAAAACTCATGAATAACAAAACTATCAACCCAATTGATGTATTTCATAGCCAAATAACATATTTATACATAATTCAATTAAATCCTTAATTTAACCTAAAAAATACGAACACTAACCCTAATTCATAATCAACAACAACAACATAAAATCATCAATTTTTTTTAAAAATAACAAAATTATCAATTCAAATCAATGTATTTTATAGCTAAGTAGCCAAATTAAAACAACCCTAATTTTTTTTTAAATCATTAATTTAAACCCTAACATTTTCAAAATTAATAATTAACATAAATTATATCAAATTTATAGAGGGGAAGTGTGTAATATACCTCGAAGTGTTAATTATGAATGATAGTGACCGATGGTGACAGTAACGATTGAATATTTAGTGAGAGACACACGGGTAGAGAGAGAGAGATTACATTATAGTGGAGAGAGAGGGTGTTGTCTCACAGTGAAAGTAAGAGTGTTTTGAGGTGAGAGAGAGAGAGAAATGATTGTCGGTGATGGTGGGTACATGAGGTGGGTGGTGGTTGTGGGGACAAAAAAAAAATAAAAAAATAAAAAAAATAGATTTGAGAGTTCAAAATAGTTTGAAATCATTATTGATATTGCGTCTAAAATGTCACTATTGTTGAATGCAACACATGAGTCACATATGATAATAGCAACTTGTGAAATTATATTATTTTTCTAGATATTTTTTTGCTGTATTATTTTTTTTTTAAATTTTTTATTGTGATAAAAAAACTCAACTTTATTCCATAGAATCCGAATTTTCGACTAGACTGGAACGTAGTCTAGCCCTTGTCCATCAAACCACACATTGGCTTTTTACAGATCCCATATGCCTTCAGAAAAAAATCAGCGGTCAAGATTAGATAGTTGTTAGGTGGGCTATATGTGAATTATTTTGATAACTTCAATTTTTCTTTTTCTTTTTTTTTTTCCTTACAAATTTGTCCCTTTCTCTCTTTTATTTAGTTAAAATAATGGAATGAATTATGACTTGATCCCTGATTTTTTAATGAAATATTTATTAAATCCCTTTATTTTAAAAAATAAATATCAAGCTCCTAATTTTCTTATTTGATTGTAACCTAGCTTTATTTTCGTTTTTTTATTATAACTAAAATTGTTTCTATCATATCTTTTTTTTTTGTAATTCAATTTTCTGATTTTACCTATTGAAGACAAAATCATAAGTGCTTTCAAAGACATTAATTTATAAATTTTAAAAGAAATTAATAGGAAACTTTGATTAAGGTACGAATTTATAATTTTAAAGAAAAGGGACTAACATTAACAATAATGAAAAATATAGGGACTAAATTATTATCTACTCTGTAATAATAATAATAATAAGAAGAAGAAGTAGAAGAGGCCCTCAGCAGAGCAGACTCGAAATCTGTTTAGGCCATAGCCTACCCCCTTGTGAAGAAGGTCCAATTTAGGGTTTTGTTTGGTTCTTCTATTTCTTCCTTTTCTTTTCTAATTTCAAAGCTCCAAACTTTCAAAAGAAAGCTCTAAACTTTAACTTTGCAGCTCATCAAGTAAGCCTCAAAGCCCAACATCATCATCATCTTCTTCTTCCTCCGTAATTTTTCTTATTTGGATTTTTTATTTTTAACATCAACTAATTTTCAAAAAAAAATCAAGAAATTTAATTTTGATTTTCTTCTTCTTCTTGCAGGGTGGTAGTTTCTTTTCCTGAATTGTCTACCTTCAGTTCATCTGTCAGTCAAGGTAAGAAGAAGTTGCTGTTGTTTCTTA
>Ga0325400_1002571_pt1 | contig 16016 bp, 12 predicted proteins | sample PopdelMetagenome_2_FD_205662 | JGI IMG/M metagenome (GOLD analysis project Ga0325400, IMG submission 205662) | Populus deltoides microbial communities from Bellville, Georgia, United States - Xylem-PdKOR-R1 | ecosystem: Host-associated > Plants > Phyllosphere > Stem > Wood/Secondary xylem... | reverse complement strand
TGGCTGGAACTCAAAACATGAGGTTGTTTACCAGGTGGTAGATCTTTCTGCATGCCTCCACGCATGAAAGGATCACAAGACAAGCAGAGATTGTAAACCATCACAGCATCTTTTCCACTTGCTTCTTGCTAATCCGACCAAACCCTCTCTTCTCAATGTCAAACCTAATCCTCTCTTGGCCAAACACAACCGAAGGTAGGAAATAAAGGAGGGGGGAGAAAATTAAATCACCGAACCCCTTCCAGGGCAAGTCAAACCGAACCCTCTCCAGCTTCGGTCCAACCGAACCGTGCATCTACGCCACCCTCTCTCTCCAATAAACAACATTTCTTATACTATCTCCGGTAAACCTTTTGCAGGATAGTCTTATTCAATATGATGTTTTCACAGCTTCCACCACAAAAATAAGCATAACACAGATGGAATATTTTATCAGTGTAGAAACACTAATTTTGTTGGTATAAAAATCACCAATATATTTATCAATGGAAACTTGCCGTCAGAAAATATCTCATCGCTGATGTCATATCTATAGGTAATTCCATCAATGATTTTTACACTGACAGATATAGTGACGACTTATTGTCGCCGGTCTTTAAAAACAGGGTCTACTAATATTTGTAGTCAAATTCATTGATCGATATTGCCATTGGATATCTGACAGATAAGCCCATTGTCAAAATATCTGTCTCATCAACGAGTTTGCCGATACAATAATTGACAACATATTTGGTCAGTGATTCTATCGGGGTGTATATTGGAACACTCAAAAACTCTCTGTAATTCTCAAAAAAAAAAAAAAAAAAGATTATTTACCGATGAAATTCTTATCAGTGTTCACCAAAATAGTTAAATAACTCTCTGTAATTCTCTAATGAAAATGTTAATCACTGATCAATGGGATTTTCATCGGTTTTTAAACAAATTGGTTTTTCTAAAAAAAAATGTTATCAAACAATTTCACAATAAAATTAAACAACATAAAACAACTAATTTAAATTAAAAAATAAATTTTATATAATGTCTTTTTCTTTGACTATAATTTTATTACCTTCTTAATATACTTTCGATAATTATTTAAAAAAAAAAAAACTTTAACTACATGTGGAGGTTTCGTATGGAGGAAAATCTTAAGATTCAAAGAACCTCTATGTGTTCTAATGTTGATGTTCTCATCAAATTTTGACAACATAATTGATATCCTTAAATAAATAATTGTACTAAATAAATTTAGCTGGAAGAATTATAAGCTCTTTGTATAATCTTGTCCTTCATTTTCATTATTATTATAAATGTATATAGATAGATGTATAAGATATAAACAAGATCATTGGTTTGTATTATGTTATGGGTCGGATTAATTTTTTTTCAACGTAAAAAAAATATCTAGGCATTGATAATATATTTCTAGTAGAAAAAAAAATTAAATCGTATGGGAATTAATTTAATGTAACTCGTTTAATTTTATGGATTCAAAGACAACCCAAAAAACCGTTAAAAATATGGTTTGACTCAAATTAAATATTTAATTAACATGGAGACGGCAACTTGAGTCAACCTATCATACTGGTTGTCTGAGTCATGAATTTAGGATAACCTCATAAAAATAAATTAAAAAACTTATGAAGTTGAATTCTTAGTTAATCTAGTGTTGAAGAATAGAATTAAAAATAAAAAAAAACATATATTAAAAAAAAAACTAAGGAAAAAACACTTTTTTCAGGTTAATATTATTATGTGAGGAGATGTTCAGTGAGTGCCCCCCCTCCTTTATTTTCAGGAATATGCATTTATGTTGTTTAGGAATGATGGTTTCCCATAAAACAATTATTTACAATTTCATCAACAATGAAATGTGCGTGCCATCAAGAAACAAGCACTGCCTCCTATTCTGCATAATTGACAAGCTAAAATATTATGCTGTTTTTTTATTTATTATACAAATAAAAATCTATCTTAGGATAGTTTTAATTAAAGATATTTTCTAAATTAACTTTTTTTTCTTCTGTTTTCATTGGTTGTTTGCCATTTCTCACAACATACTCTTCTCTTCAGGACAATCTCGGTGTTATCAACAGATGATATCATTACTCTCTTAGAGGTTGGCGGAGATAATGGTAAAAGTTGCTGTTTTTTTTTTATTTGAAAATATATTAAAATAATTTTTTATATATTATTTTTAATATTAATATATTAAAATAAAATAAAAATATTAATTTGAAATTTTTATTAAAAGAAAAAAATTACGAATTTGGAAAAGTGCCTTCCAATAACACTCCCAAAGAGTGCTTCAGCAATGAGGCCATATCTGTATTGTTTCACTTACAAAACCAGAAACAACGATATTATATAGCATACACACATCTGCTGTTTCAATTTGTTTCTGCTGACTCCAGCTCAATGCTATCATCACCTTAATTAGCAGCGACTAGTCAGTTGAGCCAATAGCTTAGGATTTTCGATGAATCTCTCTCTCTCCCTCCCTGAGAACCATTAACATTTGGAATGCTTGAAGCATCGTTGGCCTTCGATCTAGAATGGGATGAATACAGCTAGATGCGATCTTCAGAAAATGAAGTATTTCACCATCAAATCCTTGACCAAGAAGAGATTTATCAACAGCATGATAGAGGCCAGAAGAACTGCTCGATAGATGAGCGATTCGTTCAAACAAATTCTCCTCTAGAGTGTGAGATGATTTACTGTTATGGTCAGGATTATGAACTGCAATTAGCTCAAGAAGAAGAATACCAAATTGATAGACATCCTGCTTGATCAATTCCAGTTCACCTATCTTACTACTTGCAATTAAGCCCTTGTCATTTGAGCTCCTGTGCATTGCCCCTCCAAAATTTGATATCTTCGGTTCAAAATATTTATCCAGCAAGATGCTCCTTGAGCATATGTCAAGATGAATTATTAAGAAATTGTTAAAATCATGAAGCCATGCCAAGCCTCGGGCTACTCCGATGGCGATTTTAACCCTGACATGCCAATCCAGTTTTTCAGCCTTGCATTTCACAGGATGTAACCAATCATGAAGGTTCCCATTTGGCATATATTTGTACACCAAAAGCCTTTCCCCGGATTCTATGCAGAATCCCAGTAGTGGAATTATGTTCATGTGTCTGAACTTGGCTAGAATGATTAGCTCAGACCTGAACTGTTTCCCTAAAGGTTGAGAGTCATGTAACCTCTTAACTGCAGTGAAACAATCATAAGGGTGCGCTGCCCTGTACATTGTCCCCATCTTTCCGACTCCGATGACATTGTCTTGGTCAAAACTGCGAGTGGCAATATTGAGTGCCGCGAAACTTGTTCTTGTAACCTTCTTCTCCAACTCCGAATTCTGTTGATGAAATCACCGATGAGAATTAGTGAAAGATGAACAACGCTATTTTACACAAAATGTGCTAATTAGAATTATTCGTAAGATTGTCATTTGTCAATGAGCCATAACAAAGTGCAAAATGATCTCAACGTACAGTTTACATGCACAGAATGAGAGAGTTGACCACTTTGCTGCCTCCATATCTGAGCTCCACAGCTGGTAATGTTAAAACCTACAATCCAGATTTTTCTATCATCACTGCCTTTCTCCCTAGATCTAGAAGCCTCATGAAAATGTCTCGAGAACTTTCCTCTAAAAAATCTGCTCATCCTTGTCCAAATTACAAGAGTAAGCACCTAGACTATCATATCACCGACATGACATTCCTATAAATCTCTTGATTTATCAGCTATCTTCATTGGCATTGCGTTACCCTTATTTTAGATGGATCGAAGCAAACAATACGATACAAAAACAATTACGATTGAAACAGCAGATAATGCATAACCAACCACAAATCCACTTTTGAACGAGGAACAGAATTCTTTTATGTGTCCTTGGCAGGGTTTTGAAGGCCTACCACTAAGTCCAGGGTTGATTTCCACCTAGAAGTTACTGTTTAGAATTTAAAATATTTTTTTAGCCCTACCAAAAAATTAACAAATACAAATAAAAACACTAACAAAAAATTTTTGTTAGTAGATTGCAATGAACTTTACCAACAGGCTATTCCGTATCAATCGATAAACACTGACGGAAATATTCTCTCGATATATATCGAATGAATTATAATGAAAAATAAAACAATTGAAAAATAAATCAAAAAGTACAATGATGTGTCACTTTTACATATAGAATTACCGACAAGTTAGGGTGGTCCCTTCAAAATGGGATTCATTTATCCAGAAGTATCAGGCTCAGTGGAAAAATGACCTTTCAATGTAAGTTTGTTTTCCTTTTACAACGACATGTTAATAATTTTTTAAAAAAATTAATTTCAATTAACGAATGTAATTTCAAGTTTACAAACATAGAGACTGTTAGAACCATAACATCGATGATGAAATCGTCGATGAAAATTCTATTATTTCAATAGAGTCAGGTTTCCAAACATCATGAATGGAAACCTATGATTCATGCATGGTTTGGAAGGTTTAAGGTTAATATTAACTTTAATATTTTTTTTATTATTATGTTTATTTTGTTAGTTTATTAATATTAATGAAACTTTTCTTTTACAAATTTTAACTGCATGGAAAAATTTGAATGGGATAGAGCTGACAACGTCATTGCCATGAGAGTTTAGGAGAATCACGTTGCAATTACGTAAAATTGAAATCAAGATAAATTTTTTTAATCCTTTTATTCAATTTTATTTTTTATTTACTAACAGATAATTCATTTGTACTATATAGGCTGCGTGATTTTTGGTACGAGGTGCAAAAGAAAGCTAAAAAAATATGTGAAAGAAAGAGAGCTTCCAAACTAGAAGGACGTGGCGGTTTGGAAGGATGTCAGATTGTCATATGTCTCAGAGGCTGTATGGGCGGAATATATTAAGCACGTGATGTTCAAGCATTTTGTAGGGCGATCATAGTCCAATGTGGAGAACCGAAACAAACATGTTCATGATTTCGTTACCACGCACACCGGTGATTCTATTCTCTTTTTTCGCATTCGAAGCTGATGGTAAGATTCTTCTTTTATTATATCCATTTTTTTTATTTGTTATTTTTTATAAATATATTTAACTAACAACACTTTTCTCTTATCGGCTATGGTTCTTGGATGCGAGCCAAGCTCAATGGAGCTTTTTGTGGAAACACACGTGCAGAGTGATGACCGTCAAAAAGAGGTGCAACAACTCGTCGATAGCTGAGCTTAGCACTTTGTGGATGTTGGTTTTCAATCATTTTTTTTTTAAGTTATTAATTTTTTTTAATTTGCTAACTCTTTTTCCAGGATACGTATAACACCTGGTTGAAGAAGAGATACGAGGACGATCCTTCAACCCATCTAGATTTCGATCCAGATTTGTGGTTGGAGGCAGGATCGTCTAGTAAAACAGATAGAAATCGGGTGTATGGTCTCTCAAACTCTTGAGTTCGAGGTGTTTTTAGACCAACGAGTACAAGCTCAAACGGCCCATCTTACTGCTAATTATGCACGACTTAGTGCTGAGACAACCGAACTCCATCGATTGGTAATGGAGATGAAATCACACATGAATGGTATATATGCTCCCCCTTATTAGCCCCACGGTCCTAGAGAAGACTCGCCTCCTCTTCCTCCTCCAACACCTTTATTTTAGATTAATTGTATTGAAACTTATAAGTGTTTAAATTTGTAATAAATATTTGATTCTTTTATTATTTTAATTATTTTCTACTTTTATTTCATAATTTTTTTAAAAAATTAAATTATTGCTGATGGTTTTACTGACGGATTAAGTTTATCGGTATACTCCAAAGAGTTGGAAAACAATTATTGCAAATGTCACTACCATTGTTTAATCACCGACGGAATTACATATGGTCGTCTTATCAGTTATATATCAAATTCGCTGAGAGAAATACCGACAGTGGAAAAAAATCACCGATGAAATTATATATGATTTTTCTATCGATAATATGTCGTATTCACCGATGGAAATACCAACAGAATGAAGCAAGTAGTTTTTTTTGCGTGCTTTTGCCTTCAAGTTTACAAACATTGAGGTTGCCAGAACCATAACATTGGCAATGAAATCATCGAGGAAAATTCCATTATTTCAGTGGAGTTAGGTTTCCAAACATCCTGAATGGAAACCTATGATTTATACATGGTTTGGAAGGTTTAAGGTTAGTATTAACTTAAATATTTTTATTATTATTATGTTAATTCTGTTAGTTTATTAATATTAATGAAACTTTTCTCTTACAAATTTTAACTGCACGGAAAAATTTGAAAGGGATAAAGCTGACAACGTCATTACCATGAGGGTTTAGGAGAATCACGTTGCAATTAGGTAAATTGAAATCAAGATAAATTTTTTTAATCCTTTTCGTCAATTTTATTTTTTATTTACTAACAGATAATTCATTTGTACTATATAGGCTGCGTGATTTTTGGTACGAGGTGCAAAAGAAAAGCCAAAAAATATGCGAAAGAAAGAGAGCTTCCAGGTTGGAAGGACGTGGCGGTTTGGAAGGATGTCAGATTATCGTATGTCTCGGAGGCTGTATGGGCGGAATATATATATTGAGCATGATATGTCTAAGCATTTTGTGGGACAGTCATAGTCCGGTGTGGAGAACCGAAACAAACATGTTCATGATTTTGTTACCACGCACACCAACGATTCCATTCCCTTTTTTTTTTTGCATTCGAAACGGATGGTAAGATTTTTCTTTTATTATATCTATTTTTTTATTTGTTGTTTTTTATAAATATATTTAACCAACAACAGTTTTCTCTTACGGCTACGGTTCTTGGACGTGAATCAAGCTCGATGGAGCTTTTTGTGGAAATGCATGTGCAGAGTGATGACCATCAAAAAAGGGTGCAGCAGCTCGTCGATAGTCGAGCTTAGCACTTTATGGATGTTGGTTTTCAACTATTTTTTTCTTAAGTTACTATTTTTTTTATTTGCTAACTTTTTTGCAAGATACATATAGCATCTGGTTGAAAAAAGATACGGAGACGATCCTTCAACCCATCTGGATCTTGATCCAAATTTGTGGTTGGAGGCAGAATTGTCCGGTGGAACCGATAAAAATCAGGTGTATGGTCTCTTTAACACTATGACCGAAGACTTGTAAATGGCTTACAATGCTTCAATCGTTGGATGCTCGCAATCGGTTCTGAGCACTCAAACTCTGAAGTTCGAGACGATTTCAGACCAATGAGTACAAGCTCAAACAACCCATCTTACTGTTGATTATGCACGACTTAGTGCTGAGACAACCAAACTCCGTCTATTGGTAATGGAGATGACATCACACATGGGTGGTACATGTGCTCCCTTTTATTAGCCCCATGGTCCCGAAGAAGACTCGTCTCCTCCTCCTCCTCCAATGCCTTTATTTTAGATTAATTGTATTTGAACTTATAAATGTTTAAATTTGTAATAAATATTTGATTCTTATATTAATTTAATTATTTTCTACTTTTGCTTCATAGATTTTTTTTTAAAAAAATAAATTATTACTGATGGTGTTACCGACGGATTAAGTTCATCGGTATATTCCAAAGAGTTGGAAAGAATTACTGCAAATGTCACTACCACTATTTAATCACAAACGAAATTGCATATGATTGTTTTGTCAGTTATATATCAAATTCGCCGAGAGAAATACCAAATGTGAAAAAAAATCACTGATGGAATTACATACGGTTTTTCTATCGGTGATATGTCGTATTCACCAATGGAAATACCAACGAAATGAAACGGGTAATTTTTTTTTTGGTGTGCTTTTGCTTTCAGTAAACCTATTGGTAATGATATTACCAACAGACCACAAATCACCAATGAAAGCTTTTCCAACGAAGTATTTTTATCAATGAGACCGTCGGTAAAATCCATACCAGCGGACTGAGAGTATAAATACTAAAAGAAGATTCTGTTAAAAATTATAGTAGTGTAGTTGATGTATAATTTTTTATCCTATTTAATTTATAATTTTTTTTATTTTTTCAGTTTTATTCTAGATGTTTTTCCTAGTCTATAAGCAATTTAGAAAAGATATAATATGAAGTTTTGATTAGAAAAAATTCAAATTAAAGTTTTTGTATGGTAACGTTATTCAACAAAATTTTATGTTTCCTGTGCTTGCTATTAATGTATATAATATCGTGTTGTTTTGTTTGTGTCACTTGTGTGCGACTTTAATTAAGGCCGTGAACTAGAGGTTTCTCTTTTTTTGGCTATTTCTGTAACGAGTTAATGTTTTGGTCTGTGATCTATTCAATTAAGTTTGCAACGATCCATGGTCTTGGCAACTGAAAAATATTGATTTATCCTTAATAAAAGCAGCTACATATATCGTCTTCATAATAATAATAAAAGCTAGCAAGAAACTAAAAATATGATTATGAAATGAAAATCTTATGGGGATACCTGCACGTTTGCTTCTTTTCTCTTCTTCTCTTGCCTTTCCATCAAAGATGTAATCATTGGTGTCTTCATCATCACTTCATTCCCTTTCCTCTTGATGAGACGAGCCCAAGGCACACAATAGGACATGAAAATAGTTAAAATGGAAACCGAAGAGTAGACACAACCTATTAAAAACCCACTTTTGAGTGAAGATATCAACTTTTTCCGATGTTCATGATCATCACTCCCGTGGTTGTTCTCTTGTAAAGAACTGTATCCATTGCCGGCAACACTGAGGATATGAATCAAAAGAAGAGCAAGTTTTGCACCACCCACAGCCATTTTGTAGATAGCAAAACAGCAGCAAATAACAAGAGATCATTCAAAGTTTAAGCTAACAATAAAGTCTAGAAGCTCTTAATTTTCTACAGCATTTTGTTAGATAAAAAGAGATGATCATTAATTGAACACGTTGAGGAGATGCATTGATTTGTTAGTGTATTTCTTCAAGTCAAGAAGCCAAGTCTCCTGCATCAAATTCCAAGTTCATGATGGGACAGTACGTCAAGAGAGAATGGATGGCCCTATAGGACTACAGTTTCCACGAAAGTGTGGGAAAACAAATTAGTCAAAAAAAAAAAAAGGTTAAGTCCTGATTTATAACTTCTTTGTCTAGCCTTCTTTTTTTTCCAATAAAAGTATTTGCACGTCAGTCAACTTAAATGTTAATTGAGATTAATTTTTTAATCCGAGCAATTTTAATATTATTTAGAATATTTAATAATTCTTTTCGATTGTGATTTTGAAGTTTAAACTAAAATAAAATAAAAACAAAGAAGGAAAACTTCCTCAACTTTCCTATCAACTTCTTTTAATGATTGCTTCTGTATAATTTAAAGTAAAAACGCTGTCGGTTTTTATATTTATATTTTAAAGATTTATTTTTAATTAATTTAATGATAATAATTAAAATAAGTATTAATAAGAACTTTAATGATTTAAATTTAGGGAGAACATGTTAGGGTGAGAAAACCTCATTCATGATAAATTATTACACTAAAATGATTTTGCACTCAGTATTTTTTATTTATTTATTGACGACATGCTTAGCAAACATTAAATGGGAGTTTTGTGTATTAATTTTAGCTGAATATTCCATGAACAAAAATGCTCTTGAGATAGAAGATCGTGTGCAAAGTCATTAAATTTAATTTTGCATCACTGATTTAGAAATTAAATTCTTAAAAATCAAGTAAAATATTCATAAGTTTTATTTTTTATTTTTTTATTGAACACATTGTTGAGTCCACGGAAGAAAAGATGCATTGATTTGTTAGTTTTTTTTATTAAAGTAAAAAATTACATTGGTAGTCTATTTTTTTTATTAATAATACTAATAATAAATTTTTCATTGAAAATTAGATTCAATTTTTTTAAAAAAAATTATCTTGTTAAAAAAATCAAAACAATTATAATAAAAAAAAAATTATGTGAGCTGAATATTATCGATTTGAAAGGAGGACCTCAAAATTTTGAGAACATGGGCCTATCAAATAAATCGAGACTTACAGCTAATAAGATGGGCCTGTCATATCAAATGGTTGTAGGAGTCCAGTACCCCTTCCTTCGTGTTTAACCACCAAAATATTTCCAGACTGCAATCTGCATCAAAGATGTTTATCCTGTTTGTCTGCTACTTCACACAACAGATTCTTCTGAAGGAGAATCTCTGAATTATCAACAGACCACGTTATTCCTCTCTTAGCAATGAGGCCATACCTGTACTGTTTTCCTACACAGGGATATTGTTAGTTTTACAGCTAGTGCTAATGACACAAAATGGCATTGGCCAGAAGATATGCAATGAAAGACGGATCACTCCTGGGCAACCTTCACTGCCTGACATGATTTTATTTTAGAGAATGAGCCTGTCTATTTTAGATCTTTCTGCATGCCTCCACGCATGAAAGGATCACAAGACAAGCAAAGATTGTAAACCACCGCAGCATCTTTTCCACTTTCTTCTTCTGGTGCATCTAGTTTGATGCTAGCTACTTGTCGTCACGTACGTACGGGTTTGATTCTTTGGGAAAGCCACTCACCTAGTCCTTGAGAATCATTTGCTTTTTGCTAACGTTCTTAAATTAATTTGTTGTTAAACAAAATGGTTGAAAAATGTTGCTGTTGGTCTACAAGGTCGCAATATGCCCTTGTTGAAGAGTCAATTGAATACACAATATGTAGTCCAAAGCAATAGAAAATATTCAAGACTTTTGGGACAATTTGGACGTAGTTGTATGCAAAACTTTAACTGTATCCTGAGGTTTTTTTCAAGTCCCCAGAAAAGAAACTAGTTTGAAATATTTGTAGTTACTTTTGCAGTACCTTGAATTTGGATAGATAGTTGAAGCTTGTTCTCAAACAGCACCGTTGCTTCTTACATACTTGTTTATTATACCAAAACATGATAGAGTTGCCTAAATTTGTCCTTTTTTTCCTGTTTCCATTGACTCTATGCCATTTCAATCTCAACAGATTTGCCCTTTGAGCTGGGAGGGTAAATTTCATGCTGCTGCGCTAGAATCTCTGAATCATCAATTTGGCGACATCTCTCCCTCATTGCTCTTATGTCTTTGTACACTTGATGCATTGTTGGTCTTCGATCTGGAATGGAATCAACACATTGGCATGCAACTTTAAGCAGCTGAAATATCTCATCATCAAATCCTTGTCCAACCAGAGACTTATCAATGGCATCATAAATCTTAATTAGAACTAGTCAAAAGATGACTAATCCATTCATTAAGAAGACTGTTCGAGGACCAGTCATTCTGCTAGAATCCACCCCCGTAATCAGCTCAAGGAGCACAACTCCAAATCCATAATTTGACCGCTGCTTAGCAAACATTAAATGAGAGTTTTATATATTAATTTTTGGTGAATATTCCATTGAAAAAAAAAAAAGATGCTCTTGAGCCAAAAGATCTTGTGAAAAGTCGTTGCTGCATGTTTCCGAGTCTGCTTTGAAGTCCTTCAAGTCAAAAAGCAAGTCTCCTGTAATCCAAGTTCATGGAACACACAGCTGGTCTCTACTAGCGAGATTGGATGCTTCCATATGATTTTACGTTAAAAATTCGTCGCTATCTGCTGTTATATTTTAGTAATTTATTCTCAAATATAATAATTTGAACTTCTGCTTGTAGTCGTTAATCAACCACTGCAAAATTTCTGGAAATTTATTCTCAAAAGCTATCATATTTTGTACAATATTGGTTCATTATATTGAAGTAAACTCAATCTCTAGAAGATCAAGGAAGGCAACCACCAACTACAGCCACCAGCTGCCAACCACAGCCATCAGCCGTCAGTTGTCTTCACACCACCACCGGTCACAACCGCCTTCACACTTGAAGGTTGAATTTGCTTGTTTTGAATTTGTGTATAAATAAGCAACTAAGTTTATGTTATTTGTGTGGGAGATAATAGAGAGAAACACTAGAGAGAAAGAGAGGGCGTGTATTGTAAGCTTTTCATTATTGTAAACTTCTTGTTTGTTGAAATAAAACAGTGTGTTTTATCCCTTTGAGTGTTTTAAAGCCACAACCAGTGGTCTCTCGAGCAATTTGTTGGGGGGAGAAACCACTGGTGGTGGCTCTGATACCAATTGTTCGGGATTTCTGCTCCCTCTACAGAACAATGGTGTTCATGATCATTGCCCAAATGAGGCTAAGCACACTGAGACAATATTTAACGTGGTTCGGCTAATTGCCTACATTCACGGGAGAGATCAATATTATTAGAGATAGAGAAAGAATACAACACACGGAGAAGGATCACATCCACTCAACTCCCATCTCACATTGCTACATTGGGCAGCAGCTGCATAAGGCAGCAAGGCTGCTGGTTGCAACCCTTCTTTCTTTCTCTCTTCTTCTTTCTTTTGTAGCTCTACTACTAGACTCTCTCACTCTCTTTGTGCTGCACTCTTGGTGCCTATTTATAGGCTTTAATGACAGCTCCTCTTGCTCCTTTGTCAACAATAATGGTTGCTCTTTATCAATGGTTGGTGCAACTTCTTTTGACATTAGCAGCTGCCATCAACAACCCACCATTATAGCCTCCTTCTTTGACAATATCAAGAGGCTGCAAATGCTGCCCTAGCAGCCCTCTTTGACTCTCACAAGTTGGGCTTCTTTCTTTGACAATGACAGCCATCTTTTTCTAGAGGATGGGTTGCAAATGATGTCACATAAGTGGCAATATTCCAATAATCACCCCCTTTTCCATTTGTGTGGGCAATTGTCCTCTTGCTTCTTCAGCACATGCTTGCATCTTGCAGCTCTTCTAAGCTTACCATTTTGAGAACATCTTTGGGCAAGTTTACAGGTACTCGTCAAACCTTTCAATCACCAGAGTCACCAAAGCACACCTTGTCTTTGGAACACCATTCCCCTTCGAGCGTATCAACCATGCTCGGTCCGGAATGATTTATCAAGCCTCACACCAAGGCTTACAACACCCCCTCAAATGGAAATTTATATTTCCAAGTGCGACAGTCATTATCTGAGTATTTCAATGTGATCAAAAGCTCACCACTCTTCTAAGAGTCTACTCATCACGGAGTTGCGTCTGCCCTCTGTTCCACCTTAGGAACCACGCCTTACTTCTCCGTGAGTCTTCCGCTCTTAGTTCCAAGAGTCCAAGTAGCTCTCCACCTTTAACCATGAGGGCAGCCCATTAAAGGTTGATCCATATCTATCTTCATACTCTAAGTATTACAATGCCATTACCGAGCTTACAACCTTGAAAAGAGTCAACTTGTTCCCGGAACCTGTGTATGTCCTCTGATCATTCCTAGCAGTCGCGTCTTAATGCTCCACAAGTCATCCACTTATTGTCCAAGGCAAATGTTATCTAGCTCATTGATCTTTAGCCTAGGGGCAATGAAAGTCAATCTGGTATTTGTCTCCATACTCATCATAGCCACTTCATTGGCTATCCATACATCTGTCCACTCATATCTAGCCATCACATTGGCTCTAGGGTGTTCTGAACTGGGCTCCTATCATAGCCCTCACACCTTCTCTAAGGTGTCTTTGCCCGTCATCATGTGGCGGTCTGAACTTCGGCTTATATTGTGGCCCGCACACCTTCTCTCTAAGGTGTCTTCATCTTTCATAGGTGGTTGCATCCTCTTTCAGTTGAGATACTTCAAAGTGGCTTTAAAATTCTCTACCACCATATGGACTATGGGAGAGATCACTGCCACTGAACACATAAAAAGAGAGAGTTGTGGTACACTCCTTGCAATCCTCCACCTCGATTTCTATGTTTGGAGCTTCTACGCCTTTCATCATTGCGCTTAACAGCTCCACCTACACTAACTCTCTTTGGTGTCTTCGCCTTTCATCATAGGCGGTCGCTTTTTATCACAGGCATTTGCGACCCCTCAATTAGGTGCTTCTGCAACAGCTATCTTTCCATCCTTACATGCATTGGAAAGGTCATCGCCTGTTGTCTTCATCAAGAGCACAATAGACTTCTTGTTGTACACAACTTCTACATAGTCTCTGCTCTGAGCTTCATCTGGGAAAACTTTTTCTCCTTGCACCTGTTGTCTCATTACAGTACCTCGTTGGATCACGAGTACTCCTGCACAATCTCCATGTACCCTCGTGCAATTTCTATTCTCTAGATTCTCCATATTCCTTGCTTATGTTTGATAGCAGCTCATCCTATCACAACAAATAGGGTGTCAATCTTTATCCCCTTGCTGTATTTCACTTCCATTATCAAGGTCTTCATCAATTCTACCCTCAAGAAATCACAATTAATCATCAAATCTAACTTCTTTGGAGAAACCACCGCTCCATCAGATCCTTGATCATACAGAACTCAATTGTTCCTTGTGCCGTCATCTTGCTAGTCTTCAACCGTTTCATTACAAACTGTTATATATACAAAAATAGTACCATATGGATAATCCTTCAACTAAGAAAATTCCCAGGAAAGATTGGAGGGGTCACACTGGTCCCGCTTAAAACCCAATCTCCTAGACAGAAATTCTTACGCCATATTTATCTATCGTACTATCTTTCCATATATACAACCATTTGCTAGCTTTGTTGCGGTTTTCCTTTACAAGTGATCTGGGGTATCTTGATTTTATACCTGATTTATCAACATCTGGTGAGACTACTAGTGCTTAGATTCGTCAAGATTGGTCTTCATCAATTTCCACTCTCCACCTCAAATCATCCACATGATCGGGTGTCTAGAGTGTCCCAATTTTGCCTTTATTCGGCAACTAAAAAATCTCCCCTTAGCAATTCAGCACATGTAATTGGGTAAACATGTGCACCTTCTTCTTCTTCATCCCCATCGACCACCATGATGACCTTCAGATGCCTCCTGATCGGGCAATCTCTCTTAATAATTCATCACTACCACTCTTAGTCTCAATCTCAATGATTGGACCGTACTATTGCATCCGGAACGATCAAATTAGCTAGAAACAAGTCTGAAATCATCCAAATCGCATTTCAGACGACTAAGATTTGATCAAAACTATTCTGGCCTGATGAACGGCCCATATTTTAATCTCAGATCCGGTTGCACCTAGGATCAGCTATACTGGATCCTATCCCTTGACTCACGGTTTATGACGTGGTAGGTGGGCCCCTCTATGCTGACATGTCAGCTGACTGGTCGCTGACTGTGCATGCTGATGCCATGATTACGTCATCCTTATCCGGGTCAGTTACATGGGTTGGGTCATCTGGTATTTGGGTCGGGTCAGCCCATCCAGGCGAAGAAGACGCGTGGCGTCGCGTTGGCGCGTGCGGCCATGTCCCACTTCAGAATTTTACGCCATTTTTACCAGTGTGCTTGTCTTTTCCTCCTCTTCACAGTGGTATGGTCAAAACACCATTTTGACAACTTCCATTTTTGAGCAAAAATCAAACACCACTTTAAACCATAAGCTCTGATATCAATTTGTTGGGGGGAGAAATCACTGGTGGTTGCTCTGATACCAATTGTTGGTGAAAGAGACCACTGGTTGTGGCTTTAAAACACTTGAGGGGATAAAACACAATGTTTTATTTCAACACATTACACAAAAGCTTGCGATAGAAACTAGAAAATGCAGACTTGCTTTTTGTTTGTCCTGTTGTTTTCATTGGAATTCTGTCATTTCAATCTCCACAGATTTTTCTGAAATAGCAGGGCAAATTTCAGGTTGCATTAGCATCGATGAATCATCTACTAGGTCACGTCTCTCCCTTATTGCTTTTATGTCTTCGTACACTTGAACCATTATCGGTCTACGATCTGGAATGGGATCAACACAGGTACATGCAACTTTAAGCAGCTGCATGATCTCAGCGTCAAATCCTTGCCCGAGCAGAGACTTATCTATCGCGCCATAAAAATTCGAACTGCTCCAAAGATGACCAATCCATTCATTAAGAATATTGTTCGAGGAAGCAGTCATGTTGCTAGGATCCACCCCAGTAATCATCTCAAGAAGCACAACTCCAAATCCATGCACATCTTCCTTCACAAATGCCATCTCCCAAAACTCACTATTTACGGAGGAAGCGCAGG